>OCAG01000876.1_pt1 | contig 13821 bp, 10 predicted proteins | sample 1477111 | NCBI WGS metagenome assembly OCAG01 (sample SAMEA2580288, study PRJEB22360) | human gut metagenome | biome: human gut; feature: human-associated habitat; material: faeces | place: Denmark | collected 2008/2010 | reverse complement strand
CTCCCCCAAGAGTCCACATCGACGGGGAGGTTTGGCACCTCGATGTCGGCTCGTCTCATCCTGGGGCTGAAGCAGGTCCCAAGGGTTGGGCTGTTCGCCCATTAAAGAGGCACGCGAGCTGGGTTCAGAACGTCGTGAGACAGTTCGGTCCCTATCCGTCGTGGGCGTAAGATATTTGAAAGGAGCTGTTCCTAGTACGAGAGGACCGGAATGGACAAACCGCTGGTGCACCAGTTGTTCCGCCAGGAGCATCGCTGGGTAGCTAAGTTTGGAAGGGATAAGTGCTGAAGGCATCTAAGCACGAAGCCCCCCTTAAGATAAGATATCTCATTCGAAAGAAGTAAGGCCTCTGGAAGACGACCAGGTAGATAGGCTGGAGGTGGAAGTGCAGCAATGTATGGAGCTGACCAGTACTAATCGGCCGAGGTCTTGATCTAACAAGACATTTTGAAAACTCTTTTCCTTTATGTTGTTTTGAGTGACTAAAAACTGAATAAAAACGCAAGATTGATCTCGTGATGATGGCGAAGGGGAAACACCTGTTTACATACCGAACACAGAAGTAAAGTCCTTCAGCGCTGAAAGTACTTGGTGGGCAACTGCCTGGGAGGATAGGACATCGCGGGGTCTTAAATAATCCTCAGTAGCTCAACGGTGGAGCACTCGGCTGTTAACCGATAGGCTGTAGGTTCGAATCCTACCTGGGGAGCCATTTGAAGACAAACGGATATGGAGAAGCAGGAATTTTCCATATCCGTCTTTTTAAGCCAAAGTAATTTGGCCCCTTGGTCAAGCGGTTAAGACACCGCCCTTTCACGGCGGTTACGGGGGTTCGAATCCCCCAGGGGTCACCATTTTTATAACGTCATGCGGCCTGGTAGTTCAGTTGGTTAGAATGCCAGCCTGTCACGCTGGAGGTCGAGAGTTCGAGTCTCTTCCAGGTCGCCATTTTTTTATTTTAATATTACCATTTTATGTGACCCATTAGCTCAGTTGGTAGAGCATCTGACTTTTAATCAGGGTGTCGGGCGTTCAAGTCGCCCATGGGTCACCATTTTTTTATTTGTTTTAGGTTTTATAATTCAATAAGTTTATCATTAAGCTGATGTGGCTCAATTGGCAGAGCAGCTGATTTGTAATCAGCAGGTTGTAGGTTCAAGTCCTATCATCAGCTCCATTTTTATTTTGGGGAGATGCCCGAGTGGCTAAAGGGGGCGGACTGTAAATCCGTTGACGGAGTCTACGATGGTTCGAATCCATCTCTCCCCACCATTATGACGATCGTTGGATCGTTTTTTTATTGCAAAAAATCAACCCGTATCGTTACGATACGGGTTGATTAGAAAAGACCTCTCAATTAAGAGAGGTCCCAAGGTTCATAATATAGTTATCTACCGCCACAGGCTGTTCTATTTGGATGTCTTGTGACAAAACCATTGATATCTTCTTTTGGGTTGTAAACAGAAAGAATCATTGTTCCTTCATTCAGGTCTAATTTGTGCTCAGAATACTCGGGTAATTTTTCGATTTCCAAAACAGCAGCCTTAGCTTCATCAACATTTGTGAATTCTTCCAGTGAAACTGTAGCAATACCATCATCTGAATAATTTGCAGATTCCATCTTTTTCAGTAAGGTTTTTGAAATATCATTTAACATAGTAACCACCTTTAATCCTTTCATCGATTACGTGACCTATTTTGATTATACGATAACTTTGAGATCTTGTCCACAAGATGTCAAAAATTTACTACTAATCAAAATAGGCGGCTTAAATAAAGCCTCTTCTTTATCTTTATATGAAATTATACCCGAAGATTTAAGAAAATAACAAAATCCGGGAAATGTAAGTAAATTTCCCTTCGGGTGATTGACAAAAATGTGAAAAATGAGATACTATAATAAGGATTACAATGTAATTTTGGTAGATTATATTAGGAGATGTTTGAAATGGTAAATTTAACAATTGACAATCAGAAAGTGAGCGTTCCCGAGGGCACTACGATCCTTAACGCCGCTAAAGAAGTAGGGATTGATATCCCGACTTTGTGCTATTTTAAAGGCTTTGATCCTGAAGGAAGCTGCAGGATGTGCCTTGTTGAAGTAGTGGGAGCCAGAAGACTGGAGACCGCTTGTTCAACACCGGTAGGCGAAGGGATGGTCGTCTATACGAATAATGCGGTTGTTCGTAAAGCGCGCCGCTTTGTCTTAAAAATGCTTTTCTCAGATCATACATTTGATTGCTTTACCTGCTACAAATTTGGCACCTGCCGTTTTGTTGATCTTAATGGAAATTGTATCGAGTATGACGAAGTGAAAAGCTTTGGCCAGTCCTTGGAAAAAGGTCAGCCAATCGATGATTCAAGTCCTTTTTATACTTATGATCCCAACAAATGTATTTTATGTAATCGTTGCGTTAAGGTTTGTGAACACCTTCAGTGCAATCATGTTTTAGCAAAATGCGACCGTGGTTACGAAACAAATATTAATCCAGTTTTCGATATGCTGCGCGGCGATAAAAACTCAAACTGTGTAAACTGTGGGAATTGTATTGCTGAATGCCCTACAGGTGCACTGGCGCCGAAAAAGTTCATGCCGCTGCCTTATACCGACACGGTAGAAACAATTTGCCCTTATTGCGGCGTAGGCTGTACTTTGAAATTAAAGGTTCGGGATAACAAGATTACAGATGTCATGAGTGTTCCGGGCAATGTTAACAATAATCTTCTTTGTGTTAAGGGGCGCTTTGCCCATGACTTTGTGGCCAGTGAGGATCGTCTGAAAACGCCGCTTATTCGAAAAAATGGCGTTTTGGAAGAAGCAACCTGGGAAGAAGCTTATGATCTGATTACTCAGAAGCTGAAAGAAGCGATTTCAGAAGGCCCGCAGGCTGTTGCAGGTTTTTCGTCAGCCCGCTGTACCAATGAAGAGAACTATTTATTCCAGAAATTTATTCGATCAGTTGGTAAGACGAACAATGTTGACCATTGTGCGCGACTTTGTCATGCCTCTACCGTTGCTGGGCTGGCTAAATCCTTTGGCAGCGGTGCCATGACAAACAGTATCGAAGAAGTTGACGTGATGGATGTTATTCTCGTCAGTGGTTCAAATACCACCGAGACGCATCCGGTCATTGGTGCTAAGATCAAGCAGCGCGTACAGAAAGGCGCGGCGCTGATCGTGGCGGAACCACGTAAAATTGAACTGGCAAAATATGCCGATGTTTATCTTCAGATCAAACCAGGCACCAACGTTGCTTTGTTTAATGGTTTGATGAAAGCAATTCTGGATGAACATCTGGAAGACCGTGATTTTATTAACGAGCGGACTGAAAATTTCGATACGCTTGAAGAATATTTAAATACAATTACAGTAGAAGAATGCGCTGAGATATGTGGTGTAGATCCCGAAGAAATGCGCAAGGCAGCACGTTTATATGCGACTAAGGATAAAGGCGGCATCTTCTATTCAATGGGGGTGACCCAGCACGCTACCGGAACCGATGGCGTTATGAGTACCGCTAATCTGGCAATGATGACTGGCAAGATTGGACGTGAAGGCTGTGGTGTTAACCCGCTTCGTGGTCAGAATAACGTTCAGGGAGCCTGTGATATGGGTGCACTTCCAGGCGATTTTACGGGCTATCAGAAGACGAATAACCCAGATGTTCTTGCCAAATTTGAACAGGCATGGGGAACAGAGCTGCCGACAAATGCAGGCCATACGATTACGGAAATTGTTGATGATGTGGATAAAAACATCGTGAAGTTTTTATATATCATGGGTGAGAATCCGCTGGTTTCTGATCCCAACACAAATCATGTTAAGGAAGCCTTTGAAAAGGCAAACTTTATCGTACTCCAGGATATTTTCCTGACTGAAACGTCAGAATATGCAGATGTTGTTCTCCCAGCAATGGTTTATGCTGAAAAAGACGGCACATTCACCAATACCGAACGCCGGATACAATTGCTTAGAAAAGCCGTGAAGGCGCCTGGCGTGGCAAAAGAGGACTGGCGAATCATCTGTGAGCTTGCACAGCGTATGGGCGCTGAAGGCTTTAATTTCAGCAGCTCAGCCGAAATTATGGATGAAATCGCATCGGTCACTCCGAGCTACGCCGGTGTGTCACACGAGCGTCTGGAACGCGGCGACCGCATTCAGTGGCCATGTCCTGACAAAGAATCGGAAGGTACTAAATTCCTGCATAAAGGCCAGTTTACACGCGGAAAGGGCATGTTTAATGTTGCGCACTATATTGCGCCGGAAGATCAGCCCGATGAAACCTATCCGATGATTCTGATGACTGGACGTATTCTGCAGCATTATCATACCCGCACGATGACTAAAAGAACAGCGGGGATACAGGAGATCGTAGGAGATCCTTTCTTCGAAATTAATCCCAAAACAGCTGAAGAAAACGGCTTTTCAGAAGGCCAGTTTATTCAGGTAACATCACCAAGAGGCTCTGTAACTGCAAAAGCAGTCTATAATAAAGGAATTCAGGAAAACACCCTGTTTATGCCATTCCATTATGGTGACAAGGGTGCCAATTGTCTGACTGGTGGTAAGGTCGATCCAATCGCTAAAATTCCACCGTTTAAGGTTTGTAAAGTCTTTTTAGAAGAAGCAAAATAAATGTGGGCTCCCTTCATCATGGTTGGTGGTGGAGGGAGTGTTTTCATATTCTGGGAGAAAGACAATGAAAAAGTATAAAACAGCAGCCATCCTGGTTGGTGGAAAAAGCACCAGAATGGGAAAAGATAAAAAAAACCTGGTTATTTCAGGTAAAGCCCTGCTGCAATCCATCATTGACCAGCTGGCCGTCTTGTTTGATGAAATAATCATTGTTGGCTGCAGTGAGGATGAGATTGTTGGTATTCATGGAATTACAGGCGTATATCCGGATATTTTAGATATTTCAGCATCCTTGACAGGAATTTATACCGCTTTGCTTTACAGCCAGTCAGACTATGTTTATATTACAGCCTGTGATATGCCTAATTATGATTTAGTTTTTATTCGGCATATGATGACACTTTTAGAAGAAAATCCTGATAAAAAAGGCTGTGTCACACGTTATAAAGAGTGGATTGAGCCCTTCAATGCCTTTTATTCAAGGGACTTGCTGCCATCAGCAGAGTATTTTTTAAAAAGTGGAAGAAAGAGCGTTTTTCATTATTTAAGCCGGGAAAATATCTATTATATAGCAGAGAAGGATGCCCGGGCTTACACCCCGGATTGGAGCCTTTTTTGTAATTTAAACACCCCTGGCGATTTAACAAAGCACTTAAAAGGAGTTGGCGATGTCAGTGAAGCTGGAAGAAATTGTAAAAATCACGCCGAGAGGCGCCAAAAGGATCTTTGACCCAATGGTTGAGGAGTATCCGGTCACCTTATACCTTAATGGACAGAAAATGATCTCATTGATGAGTACGCCCCAAGATTTAAAAGAGTTGGGCGTCGGCTTTTTTTACCTGAAAGGCCTTATAAAAGATATTCAGCAGGTAAATAAAATAGAAATAGAGCGAAGCACTGTAAAGACAGGAGCGGTTGTTTATATTGACAGCCATGAGAAGACATCAAAAATAAAAGATTTTTTCGAACTGTCTGAGGAGAGTATTCTCACAAGGAATGAAGAAAAAAAGACCTACCCTTTCGAGGCGGATTTTCAAACAGTATTGAGACGATACGGGTTGACCGAAAAGGGCCTTTTTGAAATGATGGAAGGCTTCAGCCAGAAGTCGGAGCTTTTTGTAAAAACTGGCGGAGTGCACAGCATTGGGCTCTACGAAAAGGGTGAGGCCGTACTGTTTTACGATGACGTCAGCCGTTACAATACCTATAATAAGCTGTTTGGCGGTATTTTGCTGAACCGGATTACGCCTGAAAACAAAATGCTTTTAACAACTGGCAGAATTCCAAGCGAGGTAATGACCTGGATTATCCAAAATGGTATCCGCTGTGTTTTATCCATTTCTGCGCCCACAAATGGAAGTGTTCAGCTGGCTAGAAAGCATGGAGTGACCCTGATGGGATTTGTAAGGGGAGAGCGCTTGAATTTATACGCCTGAATGTAAAAAATCAGCAGAAAAAGGTTAAAAAAATCTTGACACTGGTGGCGTCATTTGTTATTATAATTGAGCACGTTACATACAGATGCTTTGCTCGTCTGAGTAACGCTGCATTGTGCGGATGTGGCGGAATTGGCAGACGCGCTAGACTTAGGATCTAGTATCTAATGATGTGGGGGTTCGACTCCCTTCATCCGCACCACTTTTAATATAAAACAAACACATTTATATGAAAAAAGTTAAAAAAGTGCTTGACAAAATAAAGGGAAGCAATTATAATAATATATGTTCGCTGATGAAAATTATTCAAGCGAAGTTAAGCGGAAGTAGCCAGTGGTATAAGCAGAGAACCCAAATCTTCGATTTGGTGTGAATCGCTTAGTCCGGGATGCTTTCAAAAGCCGGAGATGTGGTACGTAAAACAAAATAATAATTCTATGCGGAAGTGGCTCAGTGGTAGAGCATCGCCTTGCCAAGGCGAGGGTCGCGAGTTCAAATCTCGTCTTCCGCTCCATTTTATTTTTTGGCATTTTGTAGCAGCTTTGGCTGTTTTTTTATTTGCGCTAATATGGTCTTGCTAATCAAAGTAATAAAAAAATCCTGCTCTATGCAGGATCTTTTTTGTTTTTACGTCTTAAATTTCTTTTGGCCTGAAAGACAGCAAAGGTCATGGCAACGGTAATGCTCTGGATGCTGCTGTAAAGGGGATGTCGTTTCCCCGGAAGGCCGATATGTCCAAGCGTATCAAGAATATGATTAGGCTTATGATTATTTTTAGGTGTTTTTGAGCCGGTTTCAATGACCAGCCGCTTTCCGGCAATACTGGTCAGCAATATATTGACGATATCATAGGCGCCTTCATAGGCAGTGATCTTATTCCTGTTTTTTTGAATTTGCCGATAATATTTGCCGATAAAATCAGCCGAGAAACCAGGGCTGTTAAAACTGACGCATTGATTGATGCACTCGCCGTTTAGAATAGTGATATACTGCGCATCATTGCCGCCTTTAGAATGGCCTGCTAAATCAAAATTTGAAAAGCCAAATTCTTCCTTGCAGTCTTCATAGAAGCGGAAAGCATTTTTCTGTTGGTCTGTTTCTGCGGAAAAAGCGCCTTTATAGTTATCAATCCATCCACCAAGGCCAACGGTTCCCCTGAAGGTGATAATGCCTGTTTCAGGCGAATCTGAGGTAAAACAGAGACCATAAAGCCCAGTTCGGGGTTCATCGGCCTGTCTGAGAATCTGGAGTGACATCAGAGCACTGTCTTCCTGAATAAGCTCCAGAGAATGGCGCCACTCTTTGGAGGTCATGGCTGCGTCGCCTGCCAGTTTTGGATAATGGCGGCGGTGAACAGCCACCATCTCAGAAACAGGGATGGGCAGGTCCTCTGGATGGACTGGAAGAGGGAGGGCTGTCAGCTGGCTTAAAAGATTCAATTGGCTGTGACAAAGCATAAGAGGCATCTCCTTTCTGATAAGTGTCAGAAAGCCTTAAAAACTATTCTGATTCCTTTAGCTTTGCCAGGGCTTCTGCAAAAGGATTGTTGACAGCTTCCTGATTTTCTTTTTTCATTTTGCGCATATAATTCTGAGCTTCGCGTTTACTGTTTTTCCGGTTGCCGTCAAAATGTTTTTTGTTAAAGCTAGAAACCTTTTCTCTGAACCCGCAGCGCTTGCAGAAATAAAGAGCACCGTCGCCTTTGCCGCGTATTTCCAGTTTAACGTGACATTCGGGACAGCGGACATTCGTGTTTTTGCTCACATTTTCTCGATAGCCGCAGGTTCTGTCCTGGCACACGAGCATCATACCGTATTTGCCCTTAACTTCAAGCAGATTTTTCCCGCATTCCGGACATTTTTGTCCGCTTTTATTGTCGTGAACAAATTTTTCGTTACTGTTTTTAACATCATTGACCAGTTCAGTGGTGTAGGTTTTAATGTCCGCGATAAAGGCCTCAGGATCGCTTTTCCCTTTGCTGATCAATTCCAGCTGGCGTTCCCACTTTGCGGTCATGAGCGGCGATTTTAAATCAGCAGGAACCAGGTCGATGAGCTGTTTTCCCTTTGAGGTGGGATAAAGGGAGTTTCCCTTTTTTTCAATAACAAACATCTTATATAACTTTTCAATGATGTCGGCTCTGGTGGCAACGGTTCCGATACCGCCGGTTTCACCAAGGGTTTTGGCAGCTTTAGCGTCAACCTTCACTACTTTTTGAGGATTTTCCATGGCGGACAGCAGCGTAGCTTCTGTAAAACGCGCCGGAGGCTTTGTTTCGAGTTCTTTTAGAGAAATCTGGGAGACAGCAAGAGCGTTCCCTTTTTTCAGTGAAGGCAATTGCTGGTCTTCGTTATCCTCATCGTCGTCCTCCTCGGATTGATTTTCATAGACTTTTTTATAACCAAGTGTTATAATTTCACGCCCTTTTGCAGTCAGCGCTTCTCCGGCAATATCAGCTGTGACTGTTGTCTGCAAATATTCATAGGGGGGCAGAAAAACACTGAGAAAGCGCTTGATGACCAGGTCATAAATTTTTCGCTCATCGGTGCTGAGGTTTGCCAGTATCACGCGCTGTTCGGTGGGAATGATCGCATGATGGTCGGAAACTTTCCTGTCATCAACAAAGCTTTTGTTTGTATGGATGCCGAGCTTGAGGATCTCGCTGACAGCCGCTTTATAAGGACCGATGGAAATTGTTTTGAGCCTCTCCGAGAGCGTTGGCACAATGTCCTGTGTCAGGTATTTTGAATCGGTGCGGGGATAGGTTAAAATTTTATGGCTTTCATAAAGGCGCTGCATGATATTCAGGGTTTCTTTCGGACTCATGCCAAAAAGGCGGTTAGCGTCTCTTTGAAGCTCGGTCAAATCATAAAGGCCTGGGGATGTGCTTTTCTTTGGCTTTTTGCTGATATCCTTGATAACAGCGGATTTGCCCTTCATCTTCTGAAGTATTTTTTCTGCAGTTTCTTTTGAATTGATGTTCTTTCCATGCTGGCCCTGCCAGGTGAGTGTGAATTGTGGTGTTTTAGCCAGGATATTGTAATAAGGCTTTGGTTTGAAATTTTTAATGGCTTCTTCGCGTTCGACGATCATGTTAAGCGTTGCGGACTGAACACGGCCAGCAGAAAGCTGGGCATTGTATTTAACGGTCAGCGCTCTTGTAATATTAAGCCCAACCAGCCAGTCGCCCTCGGCTCGGCATTGTGCGGCGCGGTAGAGATTATTGAATTCAGTGCCGGGTTTTAAATTTTTAAAGCCCTCTGAGATAGCTTTATCCGTTACGGAGGAGATCCACAGGCGTCTGATTGGTTTATGGCAGTGTGCCTTATCCAGAATCCATCGGGCAACAAGCTCACCTTCACGACCGGCATCGGTCGCGATGACAATATCTTTAACCTCGGAGCGGCCCAGGAGGGAGGAAACAATTTTATACTGCTTTCCACTGCCCTTTAAAACAGTGAGCTTCATGTGCTCCGGCAGCATGGGAAGGGATTCCATATTCCAGTTTTGATATTTTTCGCCATAGGCCTCGGGATCGGCCAGTGATACGAGATGGCCAAGAGCCCAGGTGACAATGTAGCGGTCGTTTTCGAGATAACCATTTTGTCCATTTTTGCATTTCAGGACACGGGCAATATCTTTTCCAACAGAAGGTTTTTCTGCGAGAACAAGGGTTTTGTTTTGTGACATAAAAAGTCCTTTCTGTATTAATAAATGTATAAAATAATAAAAGCGGACCAAAAGGGTCCGCTTTTATTATAACATTATTCAAATTATTTTTCCTGAGACTTTTTAGCCTGTTTTTTCGCTTTTTTGTGCAGCTTTCGGATTTTTTTCGTGTGCAGCATTGCCTCACGGTACAGATTCAGAGAATCGGGATCATCCCTGGAAATCATACTTGGGAAAGCATTGATGATGCGGCTGTGTGAATAGCGGCGGAAGGCGGCCTTTTCAGATAGTCGGCCCGTAAACTCATCAACATGCTTCTGAACATCGTCTTTGGCTGTTTCGAGAAGCTCATGTTGTGCATTTCGGACGTCTGTAATCTTTTGGGTGAGCTGTCCCTTTGTCTCCACGCCCTTTTCCTTAAGGTCATCAGTGACACTGGTTGCCAGCTCAGATACGCGGTTAAGCTTGTTCTTAAAGTTGAGGGTTTCCAATGTAGAGGTAACCAGATCGGCAATCATAAGCACGGCAAGAGAGGTCGCCAGGACTTCAAGCCAAAAGGGTGAAAAACGTGAGATGATACGCTCCACAAACGGGTGGACAAGATACATCAGAGTAAGTGCCATCACACCGAAAAGCAATGAGTTTCTGAGACAGACACGGCCATTGATGTTAAATTTACGATTTGAGTAGTCCCACCATTTTGCGTGGAACAGCTTTTCCATGGCCCAGCTCGTAATGTATTCCAGTACAGAGGTCGAGACGACACCTACGAAAAATACGCTGACAGGGTCGTTAATGTATGGTCCTAAAATAGAAACAATGATGATTGCGCCAACCCCATATATCGGGCAGTATGGGCCATTTAAAAAACCTCTGTTAATAAACTTTTTCTTTGGAATAGAGCAGAATACAACTTCGCAGCACCATCCGATAACGGCGTAAAGAAAAAAGTATGTGAAAAGCAGGCATAAGTTATAGTACATTCGGTTTTCCTTTCTATAAAAGTTATTCCCTAGTATTATACCATAATTTTATAATGGCTAACATTAACAGTTTTTCAAGATTTACTCAAGAATAAAATACTGGGAATTTTAAGTGTGACCGGTTATAATGAAGAAAAAAGGAGATGAAAAAGATGATCGTGAATTTTGGCTCTTTAAATATTGATTATGTCTATTCCATGGAAAAAATCGTACGTCCGGGTGAGACGCTATCCTCAAAGGAGCGTTCGGTTTTTCCAGGAGGAAAGGGGCTTAACCAGTCTGTCGCTTTGGCGCACGCCGGGGCTGAGGTACGTCATGCGGGATTCGCCGGGAGCGAGGACGCTCAATTTCTGGTCGATATTATGGAAGCGAGCGGAGTAGGGACAGGGCTGCTTCAGAGGGTTGCGGAGACAAACGGACATGCGGTTATTCAGGTGGATGAGCATGGCGAGAATTGTATTATCTTGTATCGGGGAACCAATGGCATGCCGGACAGTGCTTATGTTGAGAAGGTTGGAAAAACACTTCATGAGGGTGATCTGGTTCTGTTCCAAAACGAGACAAGTGCTATTGCGGAAATGATGCGGACGGCAAAAGAGAAGAGGGCCAGAATTGCATTGAATCCATCTCCGATGGATAATGACTGCCTGAATCTGCCGCTGGAGCTGGTGGATATTTTTCTGCTCAATGAGATTGAGGGAGCGGCACTGACGGGAGAAAAAGAGCCCGATAAAATCCTCTCAGGGCTACTTAAACGTTTCCCAAAAGCAAAAATTGTTTTAACTCTTGGAAGTGAAGGGGCAATGTTTGCGGATTCATATAAAAGTTTTTTCCAGCCCGTGGTGGAATGCGAAAAAGTGGTGGATACGACGGGCGCGGGAGATACGTTTACTGGTTACTATCTGGCTGGAATTGAAGCGGGAATGAGTGATGAAGAGGCAATTTACAGAGCGGCGACTGCCTCATCCATTTGTATTACCCGAATGGGTGCTGCGCCGTCAATCCCTTTGAAAGAAGAGGTGGATACGAAAGCAGGTATACGCTGAAACGACTTATACCGATTATAAGATAACAAAAAAGACCCATTGATGGGTCTTTTTTATGCTTCTACAATTTCAATCCACAGCCCCTTCTGATCCGGGGTTAAATTCAGGTTTTCTAGAGTTGTGGGCTCAGGCAGCGGTTTTTCCAAAATAAAACATTCGTTTATCCATTTTCCAAGAACTTCGGCGGCAATATCGAAAGCCTTTGGAAGGTCGGCCGCTTTTATAGGAATGCCTTCAACGCCGAGATCCGGAAAACCAAAGGTAATACTATCTTCACTTTTAAGTGTAAAAACAGCGGGATAAGCATAGGTCAGCTTTTCTGTGTTGTCCATGAGTCGGTTCCTTTCTTTTAGGGTGTAGCGGCAAGCGGCTCTGACCGCGGGATAAAGATCGTATTGCCGCCGTTGTTTTCAGCAGGTGTCCGCTGTTTGAAACCAGCGGACTTATTGTCAATCATCTCAATATCCTTTCTGAGCACATCCAGCACGAGTTTGCAGTCATCCAGAGCCCGGTGGTTCTGCATATCACAGTCCGCGGCCCTTTGGAGAGCAATCTGGTTGATGTCTTCCACCAACCCCATATGAATTTTTTGTGCACAGCAGAATTTGCAGTTCAGATCGATGCCTGTGGAATCAATGGATTTTCTCAGCAGTACAGAATCATAGTCAATGCCCCAAGACATCAGTGTTTTTCCGGCGATCAGATCATGCAGATCACGCATTACCTGATGGATGGAAGGCTTGTCCATGACCATCTGATTGGTAATGCCGGTAAGTGAGCTGATACGCCAGTTGATTTTGTGGCTGGGCTTTACCAGGCTGTTATACACAGTGGTACCCTTGCAGTCGATGACGGCAATCTCGATAAGCTCATCCGGGCACTGGACTGCCTCGGTATCAAAAATAAAGTACTCGGAGGGCCCTTTCAGATCCTCGCGGATACGTTTGAGATGAGTCTTGGCATAGCGTTTGTTTTCCGCGATGCGGCGTCTGCGCATTTCTTCATGCATTCGCTGGCGCTCTTCATAGGCAAGAATAATGGGGGTCAGCTCATTTTTGCTGGCGTTCAGCTCTTTAGCGATAGCCTCATTGCTTAAACCTTGTCGCCTGAGCGTATTATACCATTTTTTCAGAAAGGAATTGAGCTTGTCATAAGGATAATGCATTTCTTTTGCGATTTGCTTATTTGAATATTTTCTTTGGCGGAGCTCTTTGTACTTTAAAAGCTCAAGCTCCTGTTTTTCCTGACGTTTTCTTTTAATTTCGGCATCGCGCCTTTTTTTGAGCTCTTTAAAAACCGGATGAACAGGGGTGATATTTCCCTGATTAATCCACATTTCAAAAAGTTCAAAAAGCTTTTTTTCGCTGATGTTCATAACTTTGAGAATATGAGGAAGAGGTTTTGTCTGAACTTTTTTAAATTGGCATAGCATAGATTTCATGATAAATGTCCTTAAATATCAATTAGCAGTCTTTTTTAATTAAAAAGCAGATGTCAGAGGTATCGAGAAGTTTGAGAAGTCTGTCCGCTTTTATTAAATTCTTTTCAATAATATTTGTGTCAATACCTGCAAGCCGTACGGTTATGGTTGCCAGGAAGTTGATAAAATCCTTTGATTTTACAGGATCCAAGGTTTCAAAGCAGTCTTTCAGAAGATATTTCCTTGCCCCATACTCAGCGATCATCAGCTTTTGAAACACTTCCTTTTGGATGTGCAAGTCAAACTCTGAAATAACGGCCATCATGGATTCACGCACAAACTGGTGTGTTTCCTTTAAAACCAGATCTTTGGTGAGAAGGAGTTCGTAGAGGCTTTTATTTGCTGGATCTTCAAAAATTTTAATATAAAAAATATGATTGAACAAAATATGCTTTTGAAGATGGTTTTCCAGCTGTGCTGCAAGCTGATCATCAACCATTTCGTTGATCGCGAGTATAAATTCGTGGTAAATACTGCCAACCAGTGCTTCTTTTTTATAATAGTAATTAACCAGTCCGACTGGAATATCGGCCTTTTCAGCGATCATCGCAATGGTCGTCTGGCGGTAGCC
>OCAG01000875.1_pt1 | contig 13946 bp, 14 predicted proteins | sample 1477111 | NCBI WGS metagenome assembly OCAG01 (sample SAMEA2580288, study PRJEB22360) | human gut metagenome | biome: human gut; feature: human-associated habitat; material: faeces | place: Denmark | collected 2008/2010 | reverse complement strand
GTGAGGGCTGCTTTTTTTAATTTTTGTAAAAAATAATAAGAAAAATAAGAAGTGTATAAAAATGTATTGCAAAATAAGAGAAACCGTACTATACTATGGATAAGGAACAGGAAAGGCGGTGGCAGGATGTTTACATGGGTAAAAGGCAATGTATATACGCTTGTATTGACACTGTATCCGAATAACATTACCTTGAACAGCAGCGCTGCCTCTTATTTTGAGGATGTGCGCTGGGCCATGATCGGACTGGATAAGGATAGCCTGAAATTAGGAATACGTCCCGTTACAAAACGGGAAATCGATCTGCATCTGGTATCTATGGATCAGCTGCATAAGGTGTCTGTTGGAAAAGGATATGCAAGAATCAGCAACAAAATGATCATTGAGGAGATTTCCGGTATGATCAATCAGCCGATCAACGGACTGAAAATCAACGCGGCCTATGATGAAACGGAGAATATGCTGATTGCAGATCTCCATGAGCTGGCTGCAGATAAGGGGTGAATGGATTATGGTACTGATCTGGATTGCCATTAGCGTAGGCGCGGTTCTGGTTGAACTGGCGACACCTACTGCATTGATTTCCATATGGTTTGCCGTGGGAGGTGTAATCGGAGCGCTGACGGCTTTGATCAATCTTCCGCTGTGGGTGCAGATTGTATGCTTTGTTGTTGTTTCACTTGCCAGTATGCTGATTGTGCGTCCGATAGCCTCACGTTATCTGCGTGGGAATACGGTGCCTACCAATGCCGATCGCTTTATCGGTGAGATTGCGCAGGTAACCAGTCTTGTGACAAAGGATGAATGGGGCGAGGTCAAGGTGAACGGGACAATGTGGCATGCGGTTCCTGTGGATGATGATTCCATCGAGGAAGGTGCAAAGGTCAAGGTTGTCGCTATTGAAGGTGCTAAGTTACTTGTAAAAAGAGTAAGCGAAAGATAGAAAAAGAAAGAAGGTAATGATGATGAGTGTATTTCAGATTATACTGCTTGTTGTAGTTGCGCTGATTCTGGTTGGGCTGTTTGCCTACCTCATCCGTATCGTGCCGCAGGCAAAGGCATATGTCGTTGAACGACTGGGTGCCTATCATACAACTTGGAACACAGGAATTCATATTCTGGTTCCTTTTGTGGATCGTGTTTCGAATAAGGTGACATTGAAGGAGGTTGTGAAGGATTTTGCTCCGCAGCCGGTTATCACCAAGGATAATGTAACCATGCAGATTGACACGGTTGTATATTTTCAGATTACCGATCCAAAGCTGTATACGTATGGTGTTGTAGGACCGATCACCGCGATTGAAAATTTAACAGCGACCACACTGCGTAATATCATCGGTGATCTGGAGCTGGATGAAACGCTGACCTCCCGTGATATTATCAATACGAAGATGCGTGCGATTCTGGATGAAGCAACAGATCCATGGGGCATTAAGGTGAACCGTGTAGAGGTTAAAAACATCATCCCGCCGCGCGATATTCAGGAAGCGATGGAAAAGCAGATGCGTGCAGAGCGTGAACGACGTGAATCCATCCTTCGTGCAGAGGGTGAAAAACGAAGCAATATCCTGACTGCCGAGGGTGAAAAGGAAGCGATGGTGCTGCGTGCTAATGCAAAGAAGGAAGCAATGATTGCGGAAGCGGAAGGACAGGCACGTGCAATGGAGCGTATTTATGAAGCACAGGCCCGTGGTATTGAGATGATTAAGAATGCCAACCCGACGAAGGAATATCTGAGTCTGAAGAGTCTGGAAACCTATGAGAAAATGGCGGATGGCAAAGCGACCAAGATTGTTGTGCCAAGCGAAATGCAGAATATGGCTTCCTTCCTGACAAGTGCCAGAGAAATTCTGGTAGATGATGCAGCGAAGGATGCGCTGGAAGAAGTCATTAAGCCGAAAAAGGGCTGAGTGAGACACGCGGAGTACCTTAGCACAGATGTTTTTCATGAAAAGCAGGAAAAAATTCCTGTTTTTTTTAGGAGTTTTTGATGTTCATTTCGTATATACATATGAGGTGATATTATGAGAGAACAACTATTGTGCTATGCACTGCGCTATGAAGGCGACTGGAAAAAGATGAAGCTTGCGCTGGACAGGCAGGAGCCCTGGACACGGATGGCGTATGAGGGAAGCTATGTGACGATTGCTGATCAGGCCTATCCCGACAAGCTGCGAAGGCTTGCCTGTCCGCCGTGGATATTGTTTTATGAGGGTGACATGACACTGCTTCAGAAACCGGGCTGCGGTATTGTCGGCAGTCGGCAGGCGAGTGCTGCGGGGCTAAGAAACTGTGCGCGTATTACCGATTGTATGAAAGAGCGCTTCGTCATCGTGTCCGGTCTTGCCAGGGGAATTGATGGACAGGCGCATCGCAGTGCACTGGATCAGCATACGATTGCAGTAATTGGCTGTGGTCTGGATGTCGTATATCCAAAGGAGCATGCGTCCCTGTATGCTGTTATGATAAAAAAGCAGCTGATTATCAGTGAGTATCCAAACGGAACAAAGCCCTATGCGTACCACTTTCCATGGCGAAATCGGATTATCGCCGCATTGAGTGAGGCCGTTATCGTTGTGGAGGCTCGTCGAAGAAGTGGTTCGCTGCTGACGGTAAATGAGGCGCTGGAGCTGGATATTCCTGTTTACTGTGTGCCTCATGCTTATCTGGATGAGGCCGGAACCGGCTGCAATCTATTGATCTCACAGGGGGCAAATATCCTTGTGGATGAGGACGATCTGCGCCTTATTTTTTAAAAAATGTTTGACAAAACAGGAATTTGTGCGAATAATAGGAGACGTATATTTAATTGCTAGGAGGCATAACATGAAAAATCTGGTTATTGTGGAATCCCCTTCCAAATCCAAAACCATAGAAAAATACCTGGGTGGCGACTATCATGTTGTTTCATCCAAAGGACATATACGTGATCTTGCGACAAGCGGCAAGGGTGGTCTGGGAATCGATGTTGAGAATGATTTCGAGCCGACCTACAAGGTCAGCAGTGACAAACGCGCAGTCGTTAAGGAGCTGAAGGACCTCGCGAAAAAAAGCGATCATGTATATCTGGCAAGTGACCCCGACCGTGAGGGAGAGGCGATTGCCTGGCATCTGGCAAATGTGCTGGATTTGAATATGGAAGAAGAAAACCGTATCATCTTCAACGAAATCACAAAGCATGCAGTGGTGGAGGCGTTTGAGCATCCGCGTACGATTGATCAGGACCTGGTGAAATCCCAGGAGGCACGGCGTATGCTGGACCGCATCATCGGCTTTAAGCTGTCCAAGCTGTTACAGAGTAAAATAAAAAGCAAATCCGCAGGCCGTGTGCAGTCGGTGGCACTGCGCCTGATCGTTGAACGGGAAAATGAAATCCGCGCGTTTAAGAGTGAGGAATACTGGACACTGGCTGCCAATATTGAAAAGGATGGAAAGATGTTCAGCGCATCCTTAAACAAGATTGACGGCAAGAAGGCTGACCTGAAAACGCAGGAGGAGGTCAATGCGGTCATCGAGCGCTGCTGTCATGACTTCATTGTCAGCAGCATTGAAAAGAAGGTTCGCAAGAAAGAAGCAAGAATGCCGTTCATCACCTCCACCCTGCAGCAGGAGGCAAGCACCAAGCTGGGCTTTGGAGCAAAGAAAACCATGCAGATTGCACAGAAGCTGTATGAGGGACTTCCGCTTGCGGGAGGAGTCAGCGAGGGTCTTATTTCCTATATGCGTACCGATTCCACACGACTGAGTGATCAGTTTGTCAAGGATGCGGAAAGCTATATCGAAGAAACCTATGGGAAGGACTACAAGGGACGTGCCCGTCAGAAAAACAGTGAAAATGCACAGGATGCGCATGAGGCCATTCGTCCGACGAGTATTCTGAATACGCCGGCAAGAGTCAAGGAATATCTGACAAATGATCAGTATAAGCTGTACAAGCTGATTTATGCCAGAACGCTGGCATCCTTAATGGCGCCAAGCAAAAGCAATGTGGTCAATGTACAGATCGTATCCGATGGCTGTGAGTTCAGTGCCAACGGCTCCATTCTTACCTTTGACGGTTATCTGAAAATCTACAGCGATTATGAAACTGTTAAGGATGAAATGCTGCCAATCATGGAAGAACAGGAAACGCTCAAGGATGTTGAGCTGGAAGGTAAGCAGCACTTCACCGAGCCGCCGCTTCGCTACAGTGAGGCCCGCCTGATCAAGGATCTGGAGGAAAAGGGAATCGGACGTCCGTCCACCTATGCAATCATCATTGATACACTGCAGGCCCGCGGCTATGTCTCTTTGGAGCGCCCAAGTGAGGGCAGTAAGACGAAGGTCTTCATCCCCAGTGAACAGGGCGAGCTGACCGACACCAAGCTGCAGGAATTCTTCAGCGGCATCATCAACGTATCCTATACGGCGAATATGGAGCATCACCTGGACGAGATTGCGGCAGGAGAGCGAAACAATATTGAAGAGGTTCGTACCTTCTATAATGAATTTGAACCGCTGCTGCAGAATGCATATGAGAATATGGAAAAGAAGGAGCTGGAGCGCACCGGAGAAAAATGTCCGGACTGCGGGAACGACCTGGTGTATCGCATCGGGCGTTTCGGTAAATTTATCTCCTGCATCAACTTTCCGGAATGCCGCTATACCAAAGGTGAGGATGAGGATGAAAATGCTGTGGAGGAGGTCTGCCCGAAATGCGGAAGCAAGATGGTGACGAAAAAAGGACGCTACGGCTCCTTCCTTGCCTGCAGCAATTACCCGGAATGTAAATATATCAAAAGCAACAAGACGAAGGAAGAACCGGAGCCTACCGGAGAAATGTGTCCGGACTGCGGTCATGAGCTGGTAAGAAGAAAATCCCGTTTCGGTACGACCTTTATCGGCTGCAGCAATTATCCGAAATGCCGCTATATCAAAAAGGAACCGAAGAAGGAAAAAGCGGAAGGGGATGATAAGGCAGCACCGAAGAAAAAGGCAGCTGCCAAGAAAACGACCAAGAAGGTTGTGAAAAAGGCAGTGAAGAAACCCGTGAAGAAGGCTGTGGAAGCAGAGGCAGAAGGCAGTGAATCATGATGGATAAGGTAACCGTTGTCGGAGCCGGTCTGGCAGGCTGTGAGGCGGCGTGGCAGCTGGTAAAGCGCAAGATTCCGGTACGGCTTGTGGAAATGCGGCCGAAAACGTCCTCACCGGCACACCACAGTGAAAACTTTGCGGAGCTTGTGTGCTCCAATTCCCTTCGCTCGGATTCCCTGAACAATGCGGTTGGGATTTTGAAAGAGGAAATGCGGCATCTGGATTCCATCATCATGGAGAGTGCGGATGCCACACGGGTTCCGGCCGGCAGTGCGCTGGCAGTGGATCGTCAGGCCTTTTCCCGGCGTATTACAGAACAGCTGAAACAGCATCCGCTGATTGAGGTCATACAGGAAGAGGTAACACAGATTCCCGATGGTCCCTGCATCATTGCCAGCGGTCCGCTGACAAGCGATGCATTAAGCAAAGCCATACAGGAATACACCCATGCGGATTATTTCCATTTCTATGATGCGGCCGCCCCGATCATTGAAAAGGACAGCATTGATTTTTCTAAGGCATATATCAAATCCCGTTATGATAAGGGAGAGGCTGCCTATATCAACTGTGCGATGAGCAGGGAGGAATTTGATGCCTTTTACGAGGAGCTGATTCATGCGGAAACCGCACAGCTGCACGAGTTTGAGGATGAAACCTACTTTGAAGGCTGTATGCCGTTTGAGGAAATGGCACGCCGCGGACGGCAGACGCTGCTGTTTGGGCCGATGAAGCCGGTTGGACTGGAGCGTCCGGATGGAACGACACCGTATGCGGTTGTCCAGCTGCGTCAGGATAATGCCGTGGCAAGTCTGTATAATATCGTCGGCTTTCAGACGCATTTAAAATGGGGGGAGCAGAAGCGTCTGCTGTCCATGATTCCCGGCTTAGAGAATGTTTCCATTGTGCGCTATGGTGTCATGCACCGCAACTCCTATCTGTGTGCACCGAAGGTTCTGCGCCCCACCTATCAGCATGTCCAGCGGGATGATCTGTTCTTTGCCGGTCAGCTGTGCGGCGTGGAGGGCTATGTCGAAAGTGCGGCCAGCGGACTTCTAGCTGGGATGAATATGGCCAACCTCATGCGTGAGAAAGCAGTCGTGGAGCTGCCGGATACGTGTGTCATCGGATCGATGGCGCACTACATCACCCATGCCAGCGAGCGCTATTTTCAGCCGATGAATGCCAACTTCGGAATTATGCGTCTGTTGGAAAAGGTAAAGAAGAAGGAACGCAAGGAGGCATTTGCCAATCAGGCGCTATCCGTAATCGATACATACAAAAAGGAGTTTGACTGATGGAGGAGCTGCTTGCGCGGTTTCTTCAATATATGGATTCCCTCAACAGCGGCAGTGTGCATACGCGTGCCGCTTACCAAAGAGATATACGCGAGTTTATCTCTTTTTTGCAGGAAGAGGGAATTGAGGAGCTGCAGGATGCAGATCGCATCATCGTCATGAACTATATCGCCTCTTTGCGTGAGAAGCCCGGGGTCAGCGGAGAAATGAAAAACTCCACGATTGCCCGCAAGCTGTCCTCCCTTCGTTCCTTTTACCGCTATCTGAATGAATATGTGGGAATCACGCAGAATCCGTTTCTGTATTTTAAGACACCGAAGCGCGCCAAACGGATACCGGAATTTCTGTTTTATGATGAAATGGATACCTTTTTGAGCAGCTTTGATCTGGATACGCCGGACGGACTGCGGGATCGTGCGATGTTTGAGCTGATGTATGCCTGCGGTCTGCGGGTCAGTGAAGCGGCATCCCTTCGGTTGTACGATATCGATCTGCACGATCGCATCCTCACCATACACGGTAAGGGAAACAAGCAGCGCATTGTTCCCTTTTATGCGCTGGCAGGAGAGTTGCTGGAGCACTATCTTCAGGAGGTGCGTCCGCAATGGATGAAGGAGGAACACGATATCGTGTTCATCAATCAGCGGGGGAAGGGGCTGACCACGCGCGGCATACAGTACCGCATGCAGCTGGCCGCTGATACCTGTTCGCTTTCCGTGCATGTGCATCCGCATATGTTCCGGCATTCCTTTGCGACGCATCTTTTGGATAACGGTGCCGACCTGCGTGTGGTACAGGAGCTGCTGGGACATGCATCGCTATCGACAACGCAGGTATATGTCCATGTGACACAGGAGCGGCTGAAGAAGGCCTACACGCATGCACACCCGCGTGCACAAGAAAAGTAAAAAAACTATTGAAAAGAACAATGAATGTGATATAATAAACAACGGTGCGAACACGCACACTACACACATCATGGATTCGGCAGCCCGTGCTTCGAGACGCAGTGTATGCGTCAATGACAAGTTGCTGCCGCGTGGAAGTGATGGAGGCGTAACGGAAAGTGAGGATATATCATGTCAGTAGTAACAATGAGAAAATTATTGGAATCTGGTGTACATTTCGGTCATCAGACTCGCAGATGGAACCCAAAAATGAAACCAAACATCTATGCAAGCAGAAACGGTGTTTACATCATTAATCTGGAGAAAACTCTGGAACAGCTGGACACTGCATATGCGGCAATGAAAGATATCGCTGAAAAAGGCGGAAAGGTACTGTTCGTAGGTACGAAGAAACAGGCACAGGCTGTGGTTGTTGAGGAAGCGCTTCGCTCCGGAAGCTTCTTTGTAAATCAGAGATGGCTGGGTGGTCTGTTAACAAACTACCGTACGATTCAGAAACGTGTAAAACGTCTTGTTGAAATCGAAGAGATGGAAGCAAACGGAACACTGGACCTGTACCCTAAGAAAGAAATCGCACAGGTGAAGAAGCAGAAGGCTCGTCTGGAAAACTTCCTGGGCGGAATCAAGGAAATGAAGAAGCTGCCAAACGCAATCTTCGTTATTGATCCAAAAGAAGAACACAATGCTGTTGCAGAGGCTAAGAAGCTGGGAATCCCTGTATTTGCAATGGTGGATACAAACTGTGACCCTGAAACAGTCGATTACCCGATTGCTTCCAACGATGATGCAATCCGTTCCGTAAAACTGATTACAACTCTGATGGCAGATGCTATTGTAGAAGCTAAGGGTGGTCTGTTAAGCGTTGCTCACAATATTGATGAGAACGAAAACGATGTAACGATGAAGGATGTTATCATCAATGTGGAAGAGCAGATTGCAGAAAACGAAAGACGTCGTCGTCAGAGAAACGAGGAACGTCGTAACCGTCGTCCTTATGACCGTAACCGTAACGGACGCAATGCAAAGGCTCCTTACCAGAGACGTGAAAACGTACGACCTGCTGCAGACAGCAGACCGGCGAATAACGATTCCACAAGAAGTGAAGCACCTAAGACTGCTGAATAATCAGAAAAACATAAGAATATAAATGGAGGAAAGATCATGATCACTGCTGCATTAGTAAAAGAATTACGTGAAAAAACAGGCGCAGGAATGATGGACTGCAAAAAGGCTCTGACAGAGTGTGATGGCGACATCGCAAAGTCTATCGACTGGCTGCGTGAAAAGGGTATTGCAAAGGCTGCCAAGAAGAACGACCGTATCGCTGCAGAAGGTCTGACACGCGTTGGTGTGGAAGGCAACACCGGAGTTATTTTCGAGGTAAACTCTGAAACGGACTTCGTTGCAAAGAACGAACAGTTCCTGGAGCTGCTGGAAACAGTTAAGAATGCACTGATTGCCAACAAGCCTGCGGATCTGGATGCTGCACTGGCTTGCACGGTGAACGGTGAAACCATTGCGGATCTGGTAACAACTGCGACAGCCACGATCGGAGAAAAAATCTCTCTGCGCCGTATGGCTGTAGTTGAAAAGGCGGACGATGAAGTATTTGCTTCCTACATGCACATGGGCGGAAAGATTTCTGCGCTGGCTGTATTAAAGGGTGCGGATGAAAAAGTCGCTAAGGATATGGCAATGCAGATTGCAAGTATGAATCCGCAGTATGTCTCTCGTGATGACATGCCGGTTGAGGTTGTTGAACACGAGCGTAAGGTACAGACTGAAATCGTGAAAAACGATGAGAAGCTGGCCAGCAAACCGGAAAAGGTTCTTGCCGGAATCATCGAAGGAAAGGTTTCCAAGAATCTGAAGGACGCTTGTCTGGTTGAACAGGAATTTTTCCTGAATCCTGACCAGAAGGTAGGACAGTATCTGAAGGAACATGCTTCTACTGTCGCAAGCTTTATTCGTTACGCAGTAGGTGAAGGAATCGAAAAACGTGAAGATAACTTTGCTGAAGAAGTAATGAGCCAGGCATTTGGTAAATAGGACACTCTTTGTGTCCTTTTTTTAAGGAAAGGCAACGTAAACAAATACAGAGAAGCAGACGGGTGTGCTTGTGACAACATTTATAAAATGGAAAAAAACAGCACATTCCTCTTCCTTTTTGAAAGCTTTTTCTTTATAATAAGAACGAAAGGATTTCATAATCCATACATACGAAAAAATGATAAAGGTGGACGTAATTATGTACAAACGAGTATTGCTGAAATTAAGCGGAGAAGCATTGTCCTCTCCGGGGAATTCCTTTGATCCCAAAATTCTTGCTTCACTGGCAAAGGAACTGAAACAGGTGCATGAGCTTGGTGTGGATCTGGCAATCGTTGTCGGCGGGGGAAATTTCATCCGCGGCAAGATGGCGGAAACCATGGGCATCGAACGTGTGCAGGCAGACTATATGGGGATGCTGGCAACTGTAATCAATGCACTGGCAGTACAGAGTGCGCTGGAGCAGGAAGGTGTTCCTACCCGTGTACAGACAGCGATTGAAATGCAGAAGGTTGCTGAACCGTTTATTGTGCGTCGTGCAAACCGTCATCTGGAAAAAAGCCGTGTTGTAATTTTCGGTGCCGGAACAGGGAATCCATATTTCTCAACGGATACCACAGCAGCTCTTCGTGCGAGCGAAATCGGAGCCGATGTGATTCTGATGGCAAAAAACGGAGTGGACGGTGTATACAACGCAGATCCGAAGACCAATCCGGATGCAGTAAAATATGACACGCTTACGTATATGGACCTGATTCAGGAGGGGCTGGCTGTCATGGATACGACAGCTACCAGCATGTGCATGGACAATGACATCGATCTGGTGGTGTTCAATATGAATGAGCACGGCAATATCCTGAAGGCTGTACAGGGGGATATTACGGGAACCGTTATCACAAAGGAAAGGAAGTAATACTATGGAAATCTTAAATCATGCGGAAGAAAAAATGAAGAAGGCTGTAGCCGTACTGGAGGAGGATCTGAAAACGATTCGTACCGGTATAGCACACGCATCTCTGCTTGACCATGTGCAGTTTGAATATTATGGAAGCCCGACACCGATCAATCAGGTGGCATCCGTTAAGGTTGTTGAGGGACGTCAGCTTGTCATCAAGCCGTATGACCGCGGCACGCTGAAGGACATTGAACGTGCGATTCAGACAAGCGATACCGGTCTGGTTCCACAGAGTGATGGAGAAGTTATTCGTCTGAATGTTCCAGCGCTGACAGAGGAACGCCGTAAGGAGCTGGCGAAATCCGCTCATAAAATGGGAGAGGAAGCAAAAATCGCTATCCGTAATATCCGTCGTGATGCAAATGATGCAGTGAAGAAGGATAAAGAGCTGACAGAGGATCTGAAGAAGGATGCACAGGAGAAAATCCAGAAGCTGACGGATAAAATCGGAAAGTCCATTGATTCTGCTGTGGATACAAAAGCAAAGGAAATCATGAAGGTTTAAACACATACAGGAGATGTCTGGCAAGCAGCATCTCTTTTCTTGTGCCATATGTAAAAAAAGGGAATCAAATTCAGCTGTATAGCTGTAAAAGTATGGTAGTTCATGGAAAGTATGGTATAATAATTCTGTTCTGATGAACACGCGATAATGATTGTAGGAGGATGAATCCTTATGGATACAAGAATCATACCGCAGCACATTGCCATCATCATGGATGGAAATGGACGCTGGGCTAAGAAACGAGGTCTGCCGAGAACTGCCGGACATAAGCAGGGCGCGGAAAATATAAGAAAAATCGCCATCGCATGCAATACGATGGGAGTGAAAGCACTGACCTGCTATGCGTTTTCCACGGAGAACTGGAAACGTCCGCAGGATGAGGTTGATTATCTGTGCAAGCTTCCGAAGCTTTTTTTTAACCGCTATCTTGCAGAGCTGAAAAAGAATAATATCAAGGTAACCTTTCTCGGGGAAATCGAACGCTTCCCGGATGAGACACGCCGTGTCATTACCACAGCCGTTGAGCAGACGCAGGAGAACACGGGGCTGATTCTCTGTCTGGCTGTCAATTACGGTTCCCGCCGTGAAATCACATTGGCCGCGCAGAGATATGCACAGGATGTACAGCAGGGGAAGGTGAACCCGGAAATCGACGAGGATGCTTTTGGCAGCTATATGATGACAGCGGATATGCCGGAGCTGGATTTGATGATCCGCACGAGTGGAGAGCTGCGTATCAGCAATTTTCTGCTTTGGCAGCTGGCCTATGCGGAGCTTATATTCACACCGGTGGCCTGGCCGGATTTCTCACAGGAGGAGCTGAATAGAGCCATCGATGAATTTAATCACAGAAACCGCAGATTTGGAGGTCTGTAATATGAAGACCAGGATTATTACAGCGCTGCTGATCATCCTCTGCGTAGTCCCGCCACTGGTATACGGCGGCTGGCTGATTGATCTGCTGATTGCGTTTATTATTGTTGCAGGCGGCATTGAGCTGCTGAATCTAAAGGAACAGGATGCAAAATGGCCTCTGGGAATCAAGACACTTGCGATTGTGGCAGTCTTTGTACTGGTTTTAAGCGATGAACGGCTGCATGTTGCCTTGCTTGGTGTCTCAGCACTTATCTTTTTATCCATACCGGTATTCACAGATCGCTTTCATGCCAAGGATGGCTTCCTATGTATTGCCTATGTGACGTTCTTCTTTGCAATCGCACGCTGCTTTCTGCATATTTACGGAACCAATCGCATGTATGTGTGGTTTATCATCATCGCCACCTATGCGTGTGATACCGCTGCGTATTTCTGCGGACGTTTTTTAGGGAAGCATAAGCTGAATGTACGTATTTCTCCAAAAAAGACATGGGAGGGCTCCATTGGCGGGTGGCTTTTCGGCGCTCTGTTATCCTTTGCCTTTGCCTGGTTTATGATCGATACGATGACGCCGCTTCAGATGATGATTGCTTCCGCAATTCTGACGGTGACCGGACAGATTGGTGATCTTGCGTTCAGCGCTATTAAGCGCAACTTCGGTATTAAGGATTTTTCCGATCTGCTGCCTGGACATGGCGGTGTGCTGGATCGGGTGGATTCTCTTGTCTTTAATTTTATTTGTTTTGATCTGATACTGGTGGTGTTGATGTTATGAAAAAAATAATGCTGCTTGGTGCCAGCGGAAGTATTGGCACCCAGACTCTGGATGTGGTAAAGCATCATAGTTCTGAATTTGAAATCATAGGATTAAGTGTCGGCTATAATATGAAAAAGCTGGCAGAGATATTGGATGCCCTGCCAAAGGTGCGTCAAGTCTGCGTGGCGCAGGAAGCGGATATGGAGGATATGCAGAAACGCTATCCCAGCCATTCCTTCTGCTTTGGCGATGCCGGACTGAAGCAGCTTGCCGCAAATCCGGATTACGATGTTCTGGTGAATGCGGTCGTCGGCTTTCGCGGACTTGTACCGACACTGACAGCCATTGAGCATGACAAGACGGTAGCCCTTGCCAACAAGGAGAGTCTGGTTGCCGGGGGACCGCTGGTAAAGCGTGCCCTAAAAGAGCATCCGGTTGCGCTGTATCCCATTGACTCCGAGCATTCCGCAATCTTCCAGTGCCTGCAGGGGAATGCGCTGAAAGAGGTCGATAAGCTGATTATTACGGCAAGCGGGGGAAGCTTTCGTGACCGCAGCCGTGCTGAACTTGCGGATGTCACCGTAAAGGAGGCCCTGCAGCATCCCAACTGGGACATGGGCGGACGCATTACCATTGATTCCGCTACCATGATGAACAAGGGCTTTGAGGTGATTGAAGCACATTATCTGTTTGATATTCCTTACGATGCAATCGATGTGGTGATTCATCGCGAGAGTATCATCCATTCCATGGTGCAGTATCGTGACCATGCGATCATGGCACAGCTGGGAACAGCAGACATGCGCCTGCCAATTCAGTATGCATTATCGTATCCCTCCCGTCTGGAAATGAAAAATGCCGAGCCGTTTGACTTTCAGCGGACCTTTGCACTTCATTTTACGCCTGCCAGCGAGGAGCGCTATCCTCTGCTGAAGCTGGCCTTTGCGGTTGGCAGAAAAGAAGGAAACCTGGGCGCAGTTATGAATGGTGCGGATGAGGAGGCCGTTGCGTTGTTCCTCGATGGGAAAATCGGTTTTCTGGATATCGAGCGCTATATTATAAAGGCAGTGGAAGCTGCTGCATACATCGCGCATCCTTCTCTGGAAGAGGTTATAGAGAGTGATGCCTGGGCACGGGAATTCGTGCACAGGGCGTGGAAAGGAGGAATGTGTACGGTATGAGCAATATAGTAAATATTATTTATTTTATTCTGATTCTGAGTGTTATCATTATCGTTCATGAGCTGGGACATCTGATTGCTGCCAAGCGTTTCGGTGTCTACTGCAAGGAATTTTCTATCGGTATGGGCCCTGTTGTTTATCAGAAGCAGGTCGGTGAAACTGCATGGTCCATCCGTGCTCTTCCGATTGGCGGCTTTGTGGCGATGGCCGGAGAAGAGGATGATGATGAGGCAGAGGAACTGGATATTCCATATGAGCGCACATTAAACGGCATCAAGCCGTGGAAGCAGATCGTTGTTATGGCGGCAGGGGGCGTCGAGGGAGTTCTTCTGGGCGGAAATGCAGCG
>OCAG01000871.1_pt1 | contig 13963 bp, 10 predicted proteins | sample 1477111 | NCBI WGS metagenome assembly OCAG01 (sample SAMEA2580288, study PRJEB22360) | human gut metagenome | biome: human gut; feature: human-associated habitat; material: faeces | place: Denmark | collected 2008/2010 | reverse complement strand
TTTTTTACAGCCATGTCCTTTTTCTGCAGCGTTGGCCTGAACTTTGTCCGGTCCTATAAAATCACCAACTACAATGCCTACTATCTGGCGCTTTACGGCCTGCAAAAGCCTGGGGCCAACCCGGTTTTAAAAGGCATTGTCACCGTGTTCTTTGACATTTACACCATGATGATGGGCCTGGTAACCGTTGCTGCTACCGTTGCCCTTTTCTCCGAGCTGATGAATGTCCTGTTGGGCATCCCCACCGTGATTGCCAGTATCTTCGGCGTTCTGCTGTTTGCCGTACTGAGCATATACGGCGCCGCCTTCCTGCGCAGATTCAACACGCTGATGACCATATCCCTGATTGTGTCCCTGGTCACCATCCTGATTGCCGTAATCAGTATCCGCGGTCCTGTCCTGATGGAGCGCATTGGAAATTTTGACATTGGGACGGATTGGACCACCACAACCGCGGCCGCCCATTTCTCCATGTTTTTCTCCTACTGCATGACCTGCTCATCCTGGGGTTCCACCCTGAGCAATTACTCCGACCAGATCCGCAGCCAGAAGGATGCCATTGGTTCCGGTATCACCATCGGTCTGCTGGTCACGCTCCTGTTTGCCATGACCGGCGCCATCGTGCTTCCCTTCATGCCTGAAATCATGTCGGGAACGCCCATCCTGCTAATCTGCCAGCAGTATCTGCCCACTGTCCTTACCGCCATCTACTGGGTGGTCGTGGTACTGGCCGTGGTTTCCACTGCCCCCAGCTTCACGTTCAACTTCTCCAACCGCTGGGCCACGGTATGGAAAACTGAAAAACTCAGCCACAAAGCCAAATTCTTCATTCTCTCCATGGGCTTTTTGCTGACCTGCTGGCTGATTTCCAGCGTGGGCCTGGTGGCCATTGTCCAGAAGGGGTATGTCATGCTGGGCAACGTGGCACTGTTCGCCGTTGTAATCCCGCTTCTTATCTCCATTTACCGGGTGTGGAAAAAGGAACATTGCTGTGAGGAAAATGGTCCTGAAGCTTGACTTTTTGTTTTCGGATGGAGTACCAGCATGAAGGCCAGGACCACCGGATAAGCCGGAGGCCCTGGCCCCAGAAATTTATTATATGGAGTTATAGGGATGCGGAACAGCCCTGCCGTTTTAAGTAGACCATATCAACAAGCTGTTTTCCGTCCTCAAACATCGGATGGTCATAATTATCCGTGAAAAAGTTTTTTATGCGGTGAGATTCCGTAAAGCCGCATTTGTGATAAAAGCTAAGGGCTGAAGGAACATCGCCGGTTCCCACAAATATCGCGCTGCAGTCAGGGTAATAGGTAAACAGAAAGTCTATCATCCTTTTTCCATATCCTTTTCGTTGGCAGTCTGGTAAGACAGCAATGTTTTTAAGCTCATAAATACCGTCCGCTTCTTTTGTGATTACACATTCGGCCTTTACTCCATTGTCGTTCAGGACAAACATCTCGCCGCGTTCCAGGTATCTGTCTATCATGTCTTCCTGCTCATCGGCTAATAATAACAAATCCATATATGCCTTTTTATTGTGCGTGACTTTCTGTATATCCACAAAGAGACACCTCCGCATTTAATTTTCCGGGTACGCCTGGTTCCCGTGCTGCTGTCATTCTATCATAACCCGGCACATCCGTCTATCCTGTTATGGCTTCCTTCCCTACCGTTCACAGGGCATTTCTGATGAATCAGGACCAAATACACCCTATGCACATCCAACTGTCAGAAGGATATTGGCATAGGTCCGTTCCTCCCCTGTAGAAATTGCAAGCATGACATTTGGTTCTCCTGCCTTATCATAAAACTCAGCCCTGCCAAGCCCCTCTGCTTTTACACCAAGCTCTTTTTCAAATTCCGCAAATACTATGTAATACCTCCAACACTTCTGTTACAGCCAACATACCCGGCTTTAATCCCCAAAGAACCTTAGAGGCCCCGCACCCTGCCAATCCATATGTTCTATGGCTGATTTTTCGATTGCAAGTCCCTTTTGATAATGCTCCATAAAAACCTGAAACCCTTCCATGTCATCTGATTCCGGCATTACGGTATCCCCTGAGATATCCGGAAAAATGCGTGTTTCAAGAAATTCCTCTAAGCTTTCATTGTCTTTTTTGTTCATCATGAAGGCGGCCAGCAATGCAATTCCCCATGCCCCGCCTTCACTGGCTGTTTTCATTACTGTGACCGGCGCGGCTACCGCTGCTGCAAGATATCGTTGGCCCACTCCTTTTGTTTTAAAGAAACCTCCATGGGCTGTGATCCGGTCTACCCTTACCTGCTCCTGCTGCGTTAATATATCTAATCCAAGTTTTACCGCCCCAAGAGAAGTATACAAATGGACCCTCATAAAATTGGCAAGATTAAACCTGCTCCCCGGCGTTCTTAAAAATACAGGCCTTCCTTCATTCATCATCGTGATATTTTCGCCGGAATAATATCCGTAAGCCAGTAAACCTCCACAGTCCGGATCGCCTTGCAATGTATGTGTATAGAGTTTTTCAAATAACTCCCCGGCCGTTGTCTTTATCTCCATCAGTGATGAGAACTCCTCAAACAATTGGACCCATGCATTCAAATCAGTGGTTCCGTTGTTTGCATGTGACATGGCACATGCAAAACCGGTTGGCGTTGTTACCATGTCAATTTCACGGTGCAGTATTCTTAACTGTTTATCCAAAACAATCATTGCAAATGTACTTGTTCCGGCTGATACATTTCCCGTTCCCGGGGCGACTGAATTGGTCGCCACCATTCCGGTCCCCGCATCCCCCTCTGGCGGACATAAAGGGATACCGGCTTTTAGGGTCCCTGTCTCATCTAAAAGCGCGGCTCCTTCTTGTGTTAATACGCCTGCACTCTCTCCCGCCGCAAGAACCCTTGGGAATATGTCCTCCATTTTCCAGGGATAACCACATTCCTTTGCAAGCCTGTTAAATTTTTTTGCCATATCCGCATCATATGTAAGGGTATCTGAATCAATTGGGAACATTCCTGCCGCGTCACCGATTCCTATGACTTTTTTCCCGGTAAGCAGCAGATGAATATATCCGCTTAAGGTCACAACATAATCTAATCTTTTAACATGTTCTTCCTGACTCAGCATCCTTTGGTATAAATGGGCAATTGTCCAGCGCAAAGGGATATTAAACCGGAATAATTCCGTTAATTTATCCGCTGCCTCCTGTGTGTTTGTATTTCTCCAGGTTTGAAAAGGCGCAATCGGATTGCCTTTGCTGTCCAACGCAATGTAGCCATGCATCATTGCACTAATCCCGATTGCCCCTATCTTCTCAAGGGTGACTCCATATTTTGTTTCCACATCTTTCCGAAGGGAACTGTAACATTGCCGTAAACCTGTATGTATTTCTTCAAAACCATAAGTCCAGATTTCATTCACAAAAGAATTTTCCCAATCATGAATCCCTGTTGCCAGCACATTTCCATTTTTATCAATCAAAACGCCTTTTATTCTTGTTGATCCCAATTCAATGCCAAGTATTGTTTTCCCGTTTTTAACCGCATTAACCGTATCCATTTTTTCCCTTTCATATTTATTAAAGATTGCCTGGTCTGTTTTATGCATTTAATCAAACACCTTGTGTAATGTGGCTGCATCCCGCGCCAATAATTCTGATTCCGTTCCGTTCCTGCATACCCCCGCCTTATGATATACACTTTCAATCAAGATACTGCCGGAATATTTACTCTCGATGATTGCTTTTGCAGTTTTATAAAAACCGGAATTCCCTTCCCCCAATAGACTTCCTGAAAGCATGGAACCGATTCCGTCTTTTAAATGGACCCCGCCTACCAACTCCTTGATTTCCGTAAAATATCTTGCCATGGATGTTCCGTTTAATGCAAAAAGATTCTGCGAATCAAAAAATATCTTTACCATGGGATTATCAACTGCATCTAAAAGGTTATGTACTCCTTCAACCCCCTGATTGAGTTCTAAATATGTTTCGATTCTATGCCCTGCCGCCTGACTGCTGAATCTCCTTATGTATTCCACCGCCCGGTGAAAGCTGGTTCCGTCAAAAATATCATTTTTTCCTAACACAGGAAGAAGAAATGATTTACAGCCAAAGGTTTTGCAAAGTCCGATTGTTTTTTCAACTAACTCAACTGCAACCTGTTCCTCTTCCCTGTTTTTTGGAGCTGTAAAGCTATACTGATCAACAAATTGAGGGGACAGGGAGATTATTTCAATTCCATATAAATCAGCACCTTTTTTATATTCCCTGATTAAATCACCGGAGCCCAGTCCGCGTCCGTCCAATACTTCTTCCCCTACCCCCAGCTGCAGACAATCCAACTGATGTTCTGCGGCTAATCTGCACAATTCCATCCCTTTTTCCCTGACAGACCAGTCACATAACCCATATGTAAATCTCTTCATTTTTTATCCTCCTGCTTTGCTGCCCATGTATCCGGACATGGCTTATCATGACTGCGCTCCGCTGCCAGCATGACAATCACCATTCCAGCCGCTGCAAATAATGTCCCGGTTTTCAGCATCATATCCACGCCATGCCGGTCAATCAGATATCCTCCCATGATACTGCCCAGCACACTTCCTATGGAATATGTCATCACAAAAAATGTCTGTCCTTTGATTACGTCCTTTTCCTCCATTAACTCATTGATGTAATAGACGGACGAGACCGTCAGCAGGGCATAACCTCCGATTTGAAAAATCTGCACGAAATAAAAACCAATGACCGAAGAAACGTATAAGGTCCCAAGGGTTTTTAATAAGAAAAACAGACCGGACACCCTAAACCAGATATCCGTCCGTACCATCCTTTTCATCCTGCTGAATAAAAACATGGCTGGAATCTCAAGGCATGCCGAGATTGACATTGCAAATCCCTGCTCTGCGCTTGTGCCTCCTTTGCTCCGTATGATCTGAAAAACAAAGTTATTCAAACAGACATGACTGACATATAACAAAATACAACCCGTTAGAACAATAAAAAATCGTTTATAGCGTTTTATGAATCCTCCCATACAACAAACCGTTTTTTTCTCCGCTTCCATAGTTTCTTTTTCAAATGGGAATATATGTACAAATACAGTATATCCTATGGAAATAACCACCATCATAACAGGCACTATAAAGCTGCCTTTTTTTGAGATGAAATTGCCGAGCGCATAGCTGACCAGTCCGTATGTAACAGAGCCAATACCGCGTGTGACGCCAAAATCCAAGGTTTTCCCCTGATTCATGCATGCCATTCCCAATGAATTCAAAAGAGGATTTAAAACCATGATGCCAACTGTGCAGGCAGCAAAAAGAAAACCGATTAAATGCGTGTATTCTTTGAAAATAATAAGAGAGATAGAAAGAATTACCTGTATCACATTAAGAACAGAAATTATTTTTTTCAGTGATACCCTGGCTGAGCTGTCAGCATAAAAAGCCAGGACGCCTGATACGAGGCTTGACACTATATATGCTCCAGCCGCTATGATCCCAATCTGTGTATTAGTAAATCCGTAATCCAGAAGATACACACTGCAAAAGCCTAAAATAGCAGCGCAGCTCCCCCAATGACAGCATTGAATCAGAGTAAACTGTAATGTTAAGTTTTGATGCTGCAGCTTATGATTCATATTTTCACCTCTAACCGCATCGTCCTATTTTTTTCTTCTGTTTTTGCTTTTTTCTTTTCTTCCCTATTTGGAAATAACAGATGAAGAAGCGATGGATACGTAGTGGGTGAGAGGATGCACCTACTGCATCCTCATCCTTTATCTCCAAAATCCCCAATTTTATTTATACATAGGCCCATAAACCGCACATGCCCTGTAATCCTGTGCTTCTTTATCCATTCCAAAGGAATTCCAGACAGCCGGACGGAATATCTTTTCTTCCGGGACATTATGCATACATACCGGGATACGGAGCATGGAACAAAGGGTAATTACGTCTGCGCCCACGTGTCCATATGAGATTGCGCCATGGTTGGCGCCCCAGTTATTCATTACGTCGTATGCGCTTTTGAACGCTCCCTCTCCTGTTGTGCGCGGTGCAAAATAGGTACATGGCCATGTATAATCCGTCCTTTTCCAAATCTGGTCCGCCACCTCTTCGGGCAGGGCCACGGTCCACCCCTCTGCTATCTGAATGACCGGTCCGATTCCTTTTACCATATTAATACGGAAGACGTAATTGGGCATTTCACTTCTGGTAAGGAAACGGGAGGAATATCCGCCGCCGCGGAAGTATCCAAGGTCCGCCGGCGCCCACTCTACTGCCTTCAGGCATGCGTCAATATCATCCTGCCCCATCTCATAGAACGGCTTCATGACAGCATTTCCATTTTCATCCTTCACCTCTCCACAGGCATCAATGGTACATGCTCCTGAATTAATCAGATGAATGAATCCGTCCGCCTCGGCAGCCTTTCCTTCTAATTCATAACCGGTTACCCGTTTCACGGACGCGCCGGACCAGCAGGTCCTTACATCAGCAAACATCTGGGAACGGTTGGTCAATAACTTTAAGAACAGCATGCCCGCAGCATTTAAGGTATCGTTTTCCGTTGCGAATACATAGGATTCCCTTGCCCCATTCCAGTCAAACGGGCTGTTCAATATTGCCTCTGCAAAATCTGTATTGGGATACATGTCGGTCCACTGTCTCTGGCCCTGGAACCCTCCGGCAATTGCATTGTGCCCCAGACGTTCCTCTTCCCTGCCTTCGGGAAGATTCGGATTTCCATTCAGCAAATCCTTAATGATACATGCGCACTTTACAGAGAACTCCCAGTCAGTATCCTTTGCTTCCCTGGATTTCTGTGCGTCCGCTGGATTTTTATCAAAGCATTCAGGACAATGTTCTTTTGTCCATGCCAGCGCCGTCTCATACTCTTTGACATCGTAAATCCCCTGTTCAATCCTCCGCAGCACCTCCACTTCATCAATGGATTCGCATCTCATGCCAAGATATTCTTCAAAAAAGTCCATATGGATGGCGCTGCCCGCAATTCCCATACACTGCGCGCCAATCTGAAGATAGCTCTTTCCGGCCATGGTTTTAGCAGCAACCGCGGCTCTTGCAAACCGCAGGATCTTTTCTGATACATCTGCCGGTATCTCCTCCTCATCCTTCTCCTGGACACGGTCGCCATAAATCCCAAAGGCCGGCAGCCCTTTCTGGGCGTGGGCCGCAAGAACACATGCAAGATAAACAGCGCCAGGCCTCTCTGTTGCATTTAATCCCCAGATTGCCTTAATGGTATCCGGGTCCGTGTCCATTGTCTCGGAGCCGTAGCACCAGCAGGGGGTAACGGAAAGAGTAATCCCTACCCCTTCTTTTTTAAATTCCGCTGCGCATGCCGCTGCTTCTGCAACACGTCCGATTGTATGTCCGGCAATTATAACCTTAACTGTTTCACCGTTTGAATACTTCATATTCTGTTCCAGCAGACGTTTTGCGGCCTTAGCCATGCTCATGGTCTGGCTTTCAAGAGAACCTCTCACATCCAGCATTCCCTGGCGTGCATCAATCACGGGGCGGATCCCAATAACAGGATATTCCCCTATATATCTACTTTTTCCCATTTTCATCTTCCTCTCTGTTACTTATCGAAACAGTTCAGACGGTGGGAAAAGTGGTGCAGAAACGGGCGTTAAGCTCGCTTATAAGACCGGATCTGCACCACTTTTCACATCGGATGGACATCCGATGCTTCTTGTATGGCCGCAGGCCATGCAAGAAGATGCGCCGTCTGAACAGTTGACTTAAAGGCATCTATTTTCTTCAAGGACATTTTTTAAATAAGATAATTGTCCATTGTCCAGCGGCTGAAATGGTCTGCGGCATAAACCACAATCAATACCCTGCATCTGTAATGCTGCTTTTACCCCTTTAAATACCCCTACCTTGCATAATGCTTCCACTACTGCATTTGCCTCATCCTGGATAGCTGCCGCTTCTTCCCATTTATTTTCTGCCAACAGGTTCTGGATCTTCACGAACTTTTCCGCCATGAAATTAAAGGTGGAACCAATACCCGCCCGGTTACCTACTGCCGCGGCACTTAGGAACAACTCATCGTGGCCGCAGAAAATGTTCTTTTCAGGGTAATTCTTCAGTATTCTTTCTAATTGGAACAAATCATAGCTGGTATGTTTCATGCCGATAATTTTGTCATTTGCAAAAAGCCGGTCTATATCCTCTGTCTTAAAGGTAATCCCGGACATGGCCGGTATGTTATAGACAATTACCGGCACTGAAACACCTTCTGCAAGGTCATTGTAGTACTGCACATATTCATCCATGGTAAAAGGAAAATAGAAGGGGGGCACGGAGGAAATCGCCGATACCCCCAGAGACTCTGCGTGCTTTGCAAGCTCCAGGCCCTGCTCTGTTGCGAATACACCAATATTGGCGATTACATCCACAGACCCGTTGACAGCCTTCATGACCTGTTCCAACATGTATCTGCGCTCATCAGGACTAAGTAAAAAGGACTCTCCTGTGCTTCCTCCTACGTAAAACCCGCTTACACCCTTTTCAAGACATCTGTCTACCAGTTCAGACACCGCCTTTGGGTTGATTGCCCCATGTTCGTCAAAGGGCGTGACAAGCGCAGGATAAATACCTGTAAATTTTTTCAAATGGATCACCTCTTCATGTTTCGTCAGGTTTCGTTGTATTTTTTCATCGCATATCGGAAGATGATGGATTTTTCCTGTGTTACTTCTTCTAAAACAGAAGACATGCATTCCCGGCTGTTCCCGCTCATCTTCTTACCACCGCCAAAGGGAAGTTCCTGTGCGCGGAATCCGCCTGACCCATTCACTGCAACCATGCCTGTCTGCAGGCTTGCCGCTACCTTCATTGCATCCTTAAGGTTTTCAGTAATCACCCCTGCGCTTAACCCATATTCGGATGTTTCTGCTATTTCAATTGCCTCATCCAGGGTCTTAAACGTAAAAACAGGGAATACCGGTCCAAAAATCTCCATATCATTACAGATATCCATATCTTTTGTACAGTTATCCAGAACCGTGGGCATATAATATGCTCCTCTGCGGACACCGCCGTAAACCAGCTTTGCTCCCTGATCCATGGTGTGCTGTACCTGGCTTTCTACCTCTTTAGCCGCTTTTTCACTGATTAGTACGCCAAAATCCGTATTGATATCCAGTAAATCACCTTCTTTTACCGTCTTTAGACGTTCCTCTATCAATCTGGACACAAATTCGTCTTTAATGGACTCATGTACAATAAATCTCTTGGCCCCGGAACAGCACTGCCCTGCGTTTCTTGTTTTATCACCTGCTTCATTTACCGCAAGGTCCATATCGCAATCCGCACAGATAATTAAGGGATCGTTGCCGCCTAATTCAAATTTATAGGCTGTTAAGTTCTCTGCCGCATGTCTGGCTATTTCCTTTCCTGCTTCTACCCCGCCCGTAAGATTTACCTGTGCAATATCCGGATGTCCGGACATCCAGTTTCCAACCGTAGCCCCTCTTCCCGTAATGCACTGTACGGCGCCCGGGGTTACCCCTGCTTCCACAAGTAATCCCATCAGTTTCATAACGGATAATGGGTTTGATGTGGCGGGCTTCACGACAATTGCATTTCCCGCCATCAGTGCAGGTCCTGCCTTGAAAGCCCAAAGGGCCGCGGGGAAATTAAAAGGAACAATACATGCGATAACACCCAAAGGCTCATGGACCGTAACCTGAAGGTCGTCATCATAACCGCCCTCAATCCCCATGGGCATTGTCTTTCCATAATGATGCTTTACGATTTCAACCGAACTTTCAAACGTCATATAGACGGAGTCGATTTCTCCATAGGAATCAAATATGGGTTTTCCGGTTTCAAGTGTCAATGTTCTTGCTAAATCCTCACGGTTTTTTTCAAGTAATGTAAGGTACCTCCGCAAAATTTTGGCACGCTCGCGGATGATTACCTTATTCCAGACCTTCTGCGCCTTTACCGCATCTGCAATTGCAGTGTCAACATCTTCTTTTGCCGCGTTTGGAACTGTTTCTAACAGTTTTCCATCATATGGATTTGTTACTTCGATTGTTTCCTTATTTGATGAATCTACCCAATTTCCACTGATTAACATTTTCATTTATGTATTCCTCACATTTTCCTAATTAATACAGCCTTGCTTTCCCAATGGTTTGGAACAGCTCCAATTTATGCTCTACCACGTCCTGCATCGCTTCAATACAATAAGGCTGAAGGATATTCGGCTCGCGAAGACTTAAATCCTTAAGGGTTTCACGCATCTGGTCATAGTACGCAGCTTTAATGTCGCTGGAGATATTTATCTTATTAATCCCCAGTTTTACGGCCTGCCCAATCTCTTCATCCGAGTTATTTGAACCGCCGTGAAGGACAAGGGGAATGCTGACATGGGCTTTAATATCCTGCAGGATATCCAGTCTAAGTTTTGGTATCATGCCGGCCGGATATAAACCGTGCGATGTCCCGATTGCAATCGCTAACGTGTCAACGCCGGTGGCCTCCACAAATTTTACCGCGTCCTCCACTTTGGTGTAGATAATCTGATCCGCGCCCGCCTCGGACTGATTGTCCGTGGAACCAATTGTTCCCAATTCGGCTTCCACCGATACGTCAACCGGATGTGCCAGCTCCACGATTCTTTTTGCTCCTGCAATATTATCTTCAAAGGGCAGGGATGACCCGTCAAACATGACAGATGTAAAACCCGCGCGGATTGCTTTCACAAATGTGCCGTAATCACTGCAATGATCCAGATGCAGGCAGACAGGCACAGCCGATTGGCGTCCACGTGAGATAATTGCATCAATTAACCAGGTTCCGGTAAATTCCATCTCCAGGGGATGGACTTCAATAATAATAGGGGACTCCGTCTTTTCACAGCTATCCATGATTCCTTTGAACATGGAGTAATCACTGACGTTAAATGCGGGGATTGCAAAGTTATGTTCGCTGGCTGTCTTTAAGATATCTTTCATATTCAATAACATCGTTTACTCCTCCTGACTTTCCGTTTTGTCCCTTACTGCCTTTCGTTAAATGCATACCTGAACACAATGGACTTAAGCTGTGTTACTTCGTCCATGACCCTGGATAAGGATTCGCGGCTGTTCCCGCTCATTTTCCTGCCGCCGCCAAAGGGAAGTTCTGCCGCCCTGAAGTTTCCTGATGCATTGATTGCAATATGTCCTGTTTTTAATCTCTTAGCGGTCTGCAGGCATGTATAAATATCTCTTGAAAACAGTCCGCCGCCAAGGCCGTAAATGGAGTTATTTGCAATTTCTACTGCCTCATCCACTGTATCAAAGCCAATTACCGGCCAGACCGGGCCGAATACTTCCATATTCCGCGCAATATCCATATCCGGTGTAACATCAACAAGGATGGTTGGATCGTAAAATGCGCCATTCCTCTTTCCGCCCCTTGCAATCCTCGCCCCCTGTGATACGGTATGATTCACCTGGTCTTCCACCGTCTTTGCGGCCCTCTCCCCAATCATCGGCCCCATGTTTACCTTTGAATCCATGGGATTGCCAATCACAAGCTTGTCTAATTCAGCGCTAAGCCGTTCCACAAATTCATCTTTTAAAGAATTATGGATGATGAATCGTTTAGAACCAGTACAGCACTGGCGGTTGTTCCTTGCCTGGTCTTCTGCTTCCTTGATGACCAGATCCATGTCAGCATCGGAAAATACAATAAATGGATCATTGCCCCCTAATTCAAATTTATAATCCGTTAAATGTTTTGCAGCTGTCCTGGCAATACTCAATCCGGCCTCCGTGCTTCCTGTAAAGTTAACGCATGCAATTCTTTCATCGTCCACAAGCAGGTCGCCCACCAATGCCCCCTTACCCGTCAGACACTGCGCAACACCCGCCGGCAGCCCGGCTTCATGAAGCATTTCGTGAAGGACAAGCAGGGTCATGGGATCATAGGACGGGGCCTTTACTACAACCGAGTTTCCGGCCGCAAGTGCCGCGGCTGTTTTAAACGCCCATATTGCCGGCGGAAAATTATAAGGAATAATGCAGGCAAGGGTTCCAAGGGGTTCATGGACCGTCACCTGTAAATCATCATCATAGCCAGGCTCTGTGCCGATCGGCATGGTTGAACCGTAGTAATGAAGCGCCACATCACATGCCCCCCTATATACATAGGCAACGGAATCCAGCTCCCATACCGCTTCCTTCATATATGGTTTTCCAGCTTCCTTTGCCAGGATTTCGCCAAGCTCCAGACGTCTTTCCATGACCAGGTCAGCAAATTTCCTAAGGACGTTGCAGCGTTCCCTGACAGGAAGCGCCGCCCATGCTTCCTGTGCTTTTACCGCCCCGTCCACAGCTCTTGTAATATCCTCTGCTGTTGCGGATGGCACTGTATCAATTACCTGCAAGGTTGCCGGGTTGATGATATTTTGGGTTTTTCCATCCGAAGAATCTGTTTTTTTTCCGTTAATTATCATTTTCATATTATGCTTTTCCTCCCTTTTATCGATGTAAATCTAAATATTCCTGAACCTGCTTTTTACTTTTTACCGCGCCGTTGGCTCCATATTGGCTGATGGCAATCGCTGCTGTGGACGAACCAAAATATAACGCCTCCAGAAGCCCTTTACCGTCCAGGATCCCAGTGAGGAACCCGGCAACGAAATTGTCTCCCCCGCCTAATGTGTCAACCACTTGATCCGCTATGGTGGGCACATAATATATCTTTCCGCCTTCACTTGCAAACACACCCTTTTCACCTAATTTAAGGACAACGGTTTTAACGCCCCTTTTGTGAAACTCCCGGGCAATTTCTTCCGGTGTGTCTTTCCCGGTAAAATAGGAGGCCTCATGCAGGCTGGGGACAAGGTAATCAATATATTTAAGGGCCCCGGCAATATCCTCAAGCCTCATCTGGGACTGGTCCAATACCATATCAGCCGCAATCAGCAGGCCATTTTCTTTGGCTGCCGCGAATAACGTTTTCAAATCATCATCCGTCTGGCCTTTGCTCCAGAAAAGGCTTGCCACCGAAAGAAGTTTTGCATCGCCAAAGTCAATATCAAATGTATCCAGGCTGTAACGCATGGTTCCGGCTGCCCCGTCCTTAAGTGTCATGCATCCATGTTCCCCGCTGTCAGAAACAACAACAACGGTAGCAGTCGTACCATGTTCCCTGTCCTTTACGATTCCATCTGCAGATAAGCCTTTTGCTTTAATCATGGCAAGGAAGGCGTCGCCTAAGGCATCGTCGCCTATTACTGTATACAATTTAATATCATTTCCCAAAGCCGACATACTGCCCGCCTCATTCACCGCGTCGCCCCCAAGATACATGTTAATGGTCTCGGAAAACTGCGTCATGCCATCCGGCGTCCGGTCCGGTCCATTTTTCACAATAATATCTACCACTGCATTGCCTAAACAAATCACCTTATTCATCTCATCAACCTTCACTTACTTTTAATACAGCTTTCACCATGGTCTGTTTGTTATTAATGCAGTCCTCAAACGCCTGCATTGCAGCATCAAATGGATAGATTTTAGAAATGATGTCCTTTACATGGATGCGTCCCGCGGCAATGGCGTCAATACATACAGGGTATGCATTGCGGTAGCGGAAGGTGGTCATAAGTGTCAGTTCTTTATCACACATCTTCTGAAGGTTCATGGAGGTTTCCCCCACAACATTTCCCACCTGCATGATTGTTCCGCCCTTTTTGCAAATATAAACAGAGGACTCCGCCGTATATCTGCTTCCTGCTGTCTCAAACACATAATCCGGGCCAATCCCATCATAATACTTGAGGATTTCAGCAACAGCATCCTTGTCCTTTGTATTAATTGCCCTTGTGGCCCCTAATTCAAGGGCCTTCTTCAGCCGGATATCATAAAGGTCAACAGCGGTAATATCTGTCACACCTGCTGCTTTTAGCGACATGATTGTGACAAGTCCGATGCA
>OCAG01000866.1_pt1 | contig 14056 bp, 8 predicted proteins | sample 1477111 | NCBI WGS metagenome assembly OCAG01 (sample SAMEA2580288, study PRJEB22360) | human gut metagenome | biome: human gut; feature: human-associated habitat; material: faeces | place: Denmark | collected 2008/2010 | reverse complement strand
TGCGGGCAAAGAATAATTTCCATATTACGGGAAGGCCGCTTCATGGGGAGTTTATCAGGAACCTGGCCAGGATCAAGAAGGCGGCGGCGTTTACCAATATGACGGCCCATGTGCTGGATGAGCGCGTGGGGAATGCCATTGTGGCTGCATGTGATGAAATCATAGGGGGGAAGCTTCACGGGCAGTTCATCGTGGACGCCATCCAGGGCGGGGCCGGGACCTCCGCCAATATGAATGCCAACGAGGTGATTGCCAACCGGGCAATCGAGATTCTGGGCGGCACAAAAGGGGACTATTCCCTGGTCCATCCCAATGACCATGTGAACATGGCCCAGTCCACCAATGACGTGATACCCTGCGCCGGCAAGCTGACCATCCTGGGCCTGCTGCCCGGCCTTCTGGATGAACTGGAACGTCTGCAGAAATCCCTCCATCAGAAGTCCATTGAGTTTGACGATGTGGTTAAGATGGGAAGGACCCAGCTTCAGGATGCGGTCCCAATCAGGCTGGGGCAGTCCTTTGAGGCGTATGCTGCCGTGATTGGAAGGGACATCAGAAGGATCAGGGAACAGATGGATGAACTTAAGTATCTGAATATCGGCGCCACTGCTGTGGGCACGGCCATAAATGTGAATCCGGTTTACCTGTTCCACATCATCCGCAATATCAACCTTGTGTGCCAGACAGAGTGCGTCCAGGCAGACGACCTGTTTGACGCCACCCAGAACCTGGACTGTTTTGTACATACTTCATCCACCCTGCGCATCTGTGCCGTGAATCTTTCCAAGATATGTAATGACCTGCGTCTTCTGTCCAGCGGGCCAAAGGCCGGGCTGGGGGAGATTAACCTGCCGCCCAGGCAGAATGGTTCCTCCATCATGCCGGGAAAGATTAATCCTGTGATTCCGGAAGTTGTTTCACAGGTTGCGTTTAACATCATTGGCAATGATGTTACCGTGACCATGGCGGCCGAAGCAGGACAGATGGAGTTAAATGCATTTGAGCCAGTGATATTCTATAAGATATTTGAATCCATCGATACCCTTAAGGGGGCGGTGGAGACCCTGATTGACAACTGCATCCTAGGGATTACCGCCAACCGGGAACACTGCCGCAGGCTGGTGGAGTCCAGCGCTGCCCTTGCAACCGCCCTATGCCCTGCCCTGGGGTATAAAAAGTCAGCGGATATTGCCAAGCGTTCCATGGAAACGGGAATCCCTGTAAGGAGGATCGTGCTGGAAGAAAAGCTGATGACAGAAGCACAGCTGGACCAGTGCCTGAACCTTAAGGATATGACACAGCCAGGACATCTGGTGGAGTATCATAAGATGGAAGGGAGTGCCGGCGGGGAGAAGGACCGTGCAAAGGAATTATAACAATAACACAAAAATGCCAGACACTGGGGATGTCTGGCATTTTTGTAATTGTATTGTATTGTGTATAAAGGGGGATAAAATGTGTGAAAGGGGGAGGGCCCTTTCGGTTTTCGCAACAATTCATTTGCTGTATGTTCTTGCTTACAGGACATATTATATGATAAATGCATTGCAGGAACCATTGTCATAAGCGAAAAAAATATTGCAATCAGCACATTATTTGGTACAATGGACATAACAGTGAAGAAGCCGTGTGAAAACGGCGGAAAGGAAACACATTGTACCAGGAGGAAAGCTTTAGGACCAACGGGGTGATGTATGCCCATACACGCAGCGATGAGGCTGATATGGAGTATAAGATGCACTGCCATGACAGTTACGAGATTTACTATATGATAACAGGCAATGTGGAATATCTTCTGGAAGGAAGGCCATATATCCCAAGGCCCGGAAGCCTTATCGTCATCCCGCCCGGGTGTTTCCACGGTTTGAAGGTGCTGGATGGGGAAGAGTACCACCGCATACGTGTGCATTTTGTAAAGGAGCTGCTGGGGGAACGGGAGCGGGAGCTGCTGCTGGGGCCCTTTGCCAGGGGGTGGCGCTGTTACGAGGAGCAGTTTCAGATGGAGTGGTATTTCCATGCCCTTGAAGAGTGCGGTTCCTATGGGAAGGATTTACAGGATATTGCAATTAGCGCACGGATGCTGTCTATTTTGACTAAGATTTTTGCAATCTGTCAGGATGGGGCAGGGGCATCCGGGGGAAAGGACGGCCAGGCCAGGGATATCATCCGCTATATCAATGAGCATCTGAAAGAGCCTCTGACCCTGGAAGGGCTTGCCGGGACATTTTACATGAGTAAGAACCATCTGACCTCCATATTTAAGAGGGCAACCGGTACCACGGTGGCGCGTTATATACTATACAAGCGTATGGCAGTGGTGCGGGGTGAGCTGTCGGCAGGGAGGCAGCTTCCAATGCAGGGTTTGGGGATTATTCCAGCTTTTTCAGGGCGTATAAGAAAATGTTTGGATGCGCGCCCACGGACAAAGGGGGAGCTTTACTGCCTGCGATGGATAAAAGCAGGGATTTCTGACAGCAGTTGGAAAAATTAATAAAAAACAGATAGTGCGCCTTTCATGCAATGGTAGGATAAAAGATAATATTTGGCTGCCGGAATATTACAGACAGATGAGGAAAAAGAATGGAAGATAAGGATTTCACCAAATGCTTTGTATTTCATGATATGGACTGGGTACAGGATATCCTGCATATGTCGGAGCTGGGGCTGTGGAACATGGTGACAGACAAGGATATGCAGAATGTGAAATTTTATATTGACGGGACCATGGCCAGGCTGCTGGGGGCAAAGGATAATATGTCCCCGGAGGCGTGTTTTGAGTTTTGGTACAAGCGTATCAACAGGGGAAACCATGCATATGTAAATGATGTCATGAACCGGATTGTCCATACGGGTAAGCTGTGTGAGGTCCAGTATACATGGAACCACCCGGAGTGGGGGGATATTCCGGTACGGTGTGCGGGCAGGTCCCGCCAGCTTCCGGACGGGAGGATCCTGATAACCGGGTATCACCAGAATATGGCGGACCTGGAGCAGATGAAGCGGTGGTCCATGAATGTGAGCTGGGAAGAGGTCTTTGAGTACAATATGACCAGCGGGACGGCCCTCATCTATACGGACCGCAAGGTCACATACGGTACGGAGAAGCAGATACAGGGATTTCCTGAGGTGTGGGCGGACTCTGATATGGTGCATCCTGGATTTAAGGAGACCTTCCTGCAGGCATTCCGTGTCCTGCGGACAGGAGGGGACCATGCGCGGTGTGAGATCAGGCTTAAGAACCGGGATGGGGAATACAGCTGGTTTGCCATGGAACTGGAGGTCCTGTCCTATGAGGAGGGCTGTCCGGAGATTGTACTGGGACGGTTTGAGGACATCACCAGGCTCAAGGAACTGGAGAACGCCTATATCAGGCAGGCCAGGGTCAATCAGCTGCTTTTGGAAGATTCCCTGGCTCACGCTGAGGTGGACCTGACAGGGGACCAGGTGATGCGGCTTTACGGGAACTGGAAGCGCTGCCTGGGGCATATGGAGGAGCACAGTTACAGCAGGCTTCTGAACATGTTTGAGTGCAAGGGCGTCAAACCGGAAGACAGGAAGGACTTCAGGCTTTACTTTGACAGGGAAAGCCTTCTGGCAAGGTTTGAGGCAGGCAGACACAGGGTGTCCATGAATTACAGGCGGCTGTTTGAGGGAGACAGGCTGCGCCATGTCCAGCTGGCTGTATATATGTATCAGGAACCTGCCGGCAATCACATATTCGGCGTATTCTGCCTGCTGGACAGGGAAGGGAGGAAGGACCCTGATAAGGAACAGGAAATGGCAGGACAGGAAGGGCAGGGGAATGAGTTTGCCCAGCTTTTATCATCCGTAGGCGATGCAGCCTGTCTCATCGACCCTGATACATATGAACTGATTGAAGCCAACCAGGCTTATTACAGGATGATCGGTATGGCAGAGGAAGACTGCCGGGGCCGTAAATGCCATGAACTGTTTTACGGAAGCAGCAGGCCGTGTATGTTCTGCAATGGCGTTAACTGGGAATGGGACCGTTTCTTCCTGTGGGAAAACACAGACCCCGGACAGGGCATAAAGCGCCTTATGAAGACGCGCATGGTGGAGTGGAAGGGAAAGCCCGCGGTCCTGACCATTGGCATTGAAGCGGCCTATGAAAGCAGTAAGACCGAACCCTTAACAGGCATACCGGATACCAGGGCAGAGGTGGCCAATAAGGTGATAAGCTGCATCTATGCCATGATAGAAGCCAGGACCATGGAAGAGTCCATGAGACGCATGATGGACGTGCTGGCGGACCATTATAAGGCCGGACATATCCTGATATACCTTCAGAAGGAAAATGGATTTGGCTATGAGTGCGCCTGCCGCAGGGATGAAAGGGATGGCCCCCCTGTCAGCGGCAGCCTGGAAGGCCATATACAGGAATGGCTGGACCAGAACCACCAGGGCGGGGTCAGGGATATAGAAGAACCCCAGGATATCCTGCCTGAATCCTTTGCGCTTTATCAGGATATGGAACGGGAACAGGTTTCCAATATGGCCGTATTCCCCATTGTCTGTAAAAAGGGGGAACTGGGTTATATTGTGATGCTGGAACGCAGGGGTCAGGATTCCCTGGACCTGGTGAATATGCTTCTGTTTTTCATTGCACAGGAAATCAGCAGACGGCAGGATGCAATAAAGCTGGAGTACAGCATTTATAAAGATTCCCTGACCGGGCTTCTCAACAGGAGCAGCTATGACCGGTTCCGCAGGTCCTTCAAAGCAGACAACGTTGTTTCCATTGGCGTCATCATAATTGACATCAATGATTTGAAGTCGGTTAACGATATAAGGGGGACCGAGGCAGGGGACGCGCTGATCCGCCAGGCAGCAGGAATCATAGGGCGGCAGTTCGGCGGCTGTGCGGTATTCCGGCTAAACAGCAATGAGTTTGATATTGTGATGGAAAATATTTCCTATTCTGAGTTTGAGCACAGGTCCAGCTCCCTTGTACGGGAATTGAACAGCAGGCAGGATATGTCTGTTTCCGCGGGCAGGGTATGGGATGACAGGCAGAAGAACCTGGACTGGGCCATGAAGCAGGCCGGGGAACTGATGCGGATTGACAAGCAGCGGTATTATGAGACAAAACCCGGTATGACCGGTTCCGGCCGCCTGGATTTAATCAAAGGCCTGCTCCGCAGTATCGAAAGCAGGGAGTTCAGGGTGGTGCTGCAGCCAAAGCTGTATCTGAAGACCGGAACGTGTGCCGGGGCAGAGGCATTGATACGGTATTATCATCCGGAGAAGGGAATCATCATGCCCTCCAGGTTCATCGGCTTACTGGAACGGGAGAATCTGATAAGTTATGTGGACCTGTTTGTGTTTGAGGAATGCTGCCGCCTGCTGGAACATTGGGGCCGCATGGGCTGCAGGGAACAGGTCCTGTCATTTAATTTTTCCAGGATGACCCTGCTGAATGCGGATATTGTATCCAGCGTGGCATCCATTGCGAAAAAATATGACGTGTCTCCCAATCAGCTGGAGATAGAGGTGACAGAGAGCATAGGGGAACTGGGTCGGGACATGGTCTACAAGGCCCTGGCGGAATTTAAGAAGCTTGGCTACCGGATATCCCTGGATGATTTCGGCACCAAATACAGCAACATGGATATCCTTTCCGATGTGGAATTTGACGTGCTGAAGCTGGATAAGAGCCTGGTGGATAAGATTGACCGGGACAAGGTCAGCGGCCAGATTGTCAAACATATCATCTCCATGTGCCATGACATGAAGATACAGACCATTGCCGAGGGCATTGAAGAGGAGCTGCAGGAAGCGTATCTGAAAAAATGCAGATGCATGATCGGGCAGGGATACCTTTATGGGAAGCCCATGGAGGTGGAGGCGTTTGAGAAGGATTTCCTGATGAGGAAGCTTGACAGGGGTTAGGAGAGTGTCTATAATATCATATGACATATAAGAAAAATACACAAGGAGAGGGTGGGTGCAATGTTATTTGGTAAGTTCTGCATTGATGATAGCTCCGCACAATTTAGCTTGATAGACATTGTACGGAGCCTGAGAATACGGAAATGATGTTTGGCAGGGATATGGTTCCAACGTTCCAAAGCAATGGCTTTGGGATTTCATTTTCGTGTTTTCCAATAGGGATTTATTAGATATTTTAGGTACCTATTTGATTTTTGGGGCGACAGACAATGTTTTTGTCTGCCGCCTTTTGTCATGGATAAGGATACTTAGCCGGAAAGCAGAGGGCGCACTGGATTGGCGCAGTCCCTCTGTTTTTTTATTATGAAAGGTAGGGTTAACAATGAAAGATAAACAGGATCTGACAACAGGAAGCGTACCGGGAAGGCTGGCTGCCTTTGCGCTTCCCTTGCTCTTAGCCAACCTGCTGCAATCATTTTACAGCATTGTTGATATGCTGGTGGTGGGCAGGGTAGTGGGGAAAAATGGGCTTGCCGCTGTAAGCAATGCTTCCATGATAGGATTCATCATCAACTCGGTGTGCATCGGTATTACCATGGGAGGCACGGTGGTGGCTGCCCAGTATAAGGGATCGGGTGATGAGACGGGGCAGAGGGAGACCGTGGGGACCTTGTTCTCAATTGCTTTTATTGCCTCAATTATTGTCACTGTGACAGGGCTTCATGTATATGAACCGCTTTTCCGGGTGCTGAATGTTCCTTTGGAAGCAATGGCGGACGCCTGCAGTTATATGGAAATCATCTGCTGGGGCACTGTGTTTGTGTTTGGCTATAATGCTGTGTGCTCCATTATGAAAGGGTTAGGTGATTCAAAAAGCCCGCTTTATTTTGTCGCAGCCGCGGCCGCGGTTAATGTTGCACTGGATATCATCCTGGTGGGTCCGCTGGGATTAGGGACAAAAGGCGCTGCTTATGCCACTGTATTTTCGCAGGGCATTTCCCTAGTGGTTTCCGTGATACATTTAAAGAAAAAGAACTTTATTTTTGATTTCAGGCCCAGCCATTTTACCATGAAAAGGGATAAGGCGGCCGCTATTTTAAAAGTAGGGCTGCCCACAGCCATCCAAATGGCTGTTGTCAATATTTCCTATCTGTTGATTACAGGCATGCTTAATAACTTTGGTGTCCCGGTGGCCGCGGCGTCCGGCGTCGGGTTAAAGGTCAATACACTTGCCGGCATGCCCTGCTGGGCAATCGGGCAGGCCGTGACAGCCATGGTGGGACAGAATATGGGCGCCCAAAAGATTGAAAGGGTAAAGAAAATAACCAGGGCAGGACTGGGCCTGAATCTGTCAATTACGCTTATTGTGGTCATCCTGGTACAGATTTTTGCAAAGCCTATCATCATGTTATTTGACCCGGTCAGCACGGATGTGATTGAAGACGGAATCCTGTATTTGAGGATATGCTGCGGGGCAAACAGCCTGATATACGCGGTCATGTATACATTTGATTCCTTTGCCATCGGAACCGGCTCTGCAAATATTGCCATGGTCAATGCCCTGTTGGACGCGGTCATTGTCAGGCTTCCCGTCAGCTGGCTGTTGGCATTTGCCGCAGGAATTGGATTTCCCGGCGTGTATATCGGGCAGGCGGTTTCGCCTTTTATCCCTGCGGTGGCCGGATGGTTTTACTTTAGAAGCAGGGGATGGGAAAACAGAGGGCTGATCCTTAAAAAGACGGATCAGGATAAGAGGCAGGCGGATGGATTAGAAGAGAGAACAGTAGAAAGAACAGTAGAAAGAACAGACTGGTAAGCCATGAACTGAGGAGGTTGAAAAATAAATTATGAAAGGCATTAAAATGAACCTGGCTTTTGGGAACAAAATAATATATGAGGATGCGGATTTTGACATAAACAGATATGATAAGGCAGGCGTTGTTGGAGTCAACGGGGCGGGAAAGACAACGCTGTTCCGTATCCTGCTGGGTGAGCAGGAATTAGACAGCGGCAGTATCGTGGCGGGAAATTTGCGGATTGGCCATCTGCCCCAGGAAGTGGTGATTGGGGAGGAAAATGGTACGGTCCTGGATTATCTGCAGGAAGGGCGCCCGATAGGCAGGCTGCAGGATGAGCTGAACCTGGTTTACCAGAAACTTGAATCAGCAGGGGACCAGGAGCAGATCAGGCTGCTAAAACGGATGGGTCAGCTGCAGTCACAACTGGAGTATTATGATTGTTATGAGGCGGGATATATTTTGCTGACCATCATTGAACGTATGGGGATTGATATTGATTTACTGGATATGCCGATTAACCGGTTGTCCGGGGGCCAGAAATCCAAGATTGCCTTTGCCCGCGTCCTGTACTCAAAGCCTGAAATCCTGCTTTTGGACGAACCCACCAATCATTTGGACGAAGGAACAAGAGGGTTTGTAACTGATTTTTTAAAGAATTATAAAGGCATGGTTTTGATTATCAGCCATGACACAGACTTTCTGAACCAGGTTATAAATAAAATCCTGTTCATTAATAAGTCCACGCACAAGATATCCGTATATGATGGGAATTATGATATTTACAAGAAGAAATACGGACAGGAAAAACGTCTGCAGGAACTTGTGATTGCCCAGGAAGAAAAGGAGATAAAAGAACTGGAAGGGTTTGTACAGAGGGCAAGACAGGCAAGCCGTACCAATCATGCCATTAAGCGCATGGGTCAGGAGCGGGCGCTGCGCCTGGAGAAGAAACAGGATGCGCTGCACAGGCGCGAAGGGGCCTGCAGGCGCGTTAAAATGGATATTCGCCCCCTGCGGGAGGGCGCCGGTATCCCACTGGAAGTAGAAGGACTGTGGTTTCATTATCCAAACCAGCCGTACCTGTACAGGGACCTGAATTTTCATATTAACGCAAAGGAACGCTTTCTGGTGGTTGGCGAAAATGGGGTTGGAAAGTCCACACTGTTAAAGCTGATGATGGGTATCCAGACGCCTGACAGAGGAAACATCCGGTTCCATCCCAATACGGATGTGGCCTATTATGCCCAGGAACTTGAACAGCTTGACCTGCAAAAAACAGTTCTGGAAAATGTCAGTGCCCAGGGATGCACGATGAAACAGCTGCGTTCTGCTTTAAGCAATTTTTTATTTTATGAAGACGATATCAATAAAAAGGCTGAGGTCCTGTCACCGGGTGAGAAAGCCCGTATTGCACTGTGCAGGATCTTGCTGCAAAAGGCCAACTTTCTTATCCTCGATGAACCCACCAATCATCTTGACCCTGAAACCCAGGAGGTTGTCGGAAGGAATTTCAGGCGGTTTGAAGGGACCATCATGGTGGTCAGCCACAATAAGCGGTTTGTTGAGCAGGTTGGGATTAACCGGGTGCTGAGGCTGCCGTTGGGGCGGGTTAAGGATTATGGGCAAGGGTAGACTTCTTTCTAGAAAACAGCTTGTAATTTGTTGCGGAATGGGTTATTCTATATATGACAAATGCAAACAGAGTTTGCAATTTTTTGTAATAATTTGCAAGTATTATACTGTGAGGGGTGCTTACTATGATTGCAACAGAACGCGCCAGCTATATTTTAAATAAGCTGAGGGATAAAAATACCGTTTCACTTAAGGAAATAGCATCCGAGCTGGATGTTTCAGAAGCAACGGTCCGCCGTGATTTTGAACGGCTTGACAAAGAGGGCTTTGTTGTCCGTGTCCGTTCAGGAGCCAAGCGCGTGGAACCAGTTGTACCAGATCATGTTACACCGCTTGTGACCAGTGAGAAGCTTACTGAATACACAGAGGAAAAGAACGCCATTGCTAAATTTGCAGCTAGTTTTGTTCAGGACGGGGACTGCGTATTCCTTGACGGCGGTACCACCATTGCTCCCATGATTGATTTCCTCCAGGATAAAAAGATCAAGATTGTTACGCATAATCTTCTGATTCCGCGAAGGTTAAAGAAGATGAATGTTGATATCTTCCTCCTGGGAGGCCACTATACACAGTTTCATGAGAGTACAATGGGAGTATATACTGAGAAGATGGTATCCCAATTTCATTTTGACCATGCGTTCTTTGGGTGTTCGGGAATTGAACTTGTGCACCAGATGGTATACAATGATGATATTGATACGGTTCCCGTTAAGGAAGTTGCAATGAAGTATTCAAATAAGAACTATCTGCTGGCTGATTCCAGCAAACTTGGGAAGACAAGTTTCTGCCGTTTTTCGAACCTGAGTGCATTTGACAGCATAATAGTCAGCCCTCCCCAGGAGCAGGATATACTGCTTCCCCCTAATTTTATTGTGGTTCAAATTGATTGACATAGATGTCCTGTGAGGCCTAAGGACCAAAAACCGTCAGGACCAGGTAATGATATGCCTGGTCCTGACGGTTTTTGGCAGTCTGTCCATGTATGTTTATTTGGATAGGGCGGCCAGGATCGCGTTTACCGCATCGTTGCTTGTGAGCTTGAATTCTATTTTCAGTAAATCCACTGTGCCGACCTGTCCAAATACATCATTAACGCCGATTTTTAACAGTGGAACGCCTGCGCCATGCCTGGCCAGTACGTCAGCCACGGCGCTGCCGATTCCGTTTATCACACTGTGGTTCTCATACGTAACCACCAGCTTTTTGCCCTGGGCCTCTCTCCGGATAAGCTCCTCATCAAAGGGCTTTACGGTAACCGGGTCCACCACTTCCACACTGATGCCTTTTTCCTTCAGGGATTCGGCAGCATCCAGGGCATCGCTCATCAGATATCCGCTGCCTATTAACAATACGTCAGAACCAGGTACCAGTACCTGGCCTTTTCCTATCCCGAATACCGTGCCTGGCTCATATACTTCACGCACATTTTTGCGGTAAGCGCGGATGTAGTGTATGGCGCCGTCCCGGCGTGATGCACATTCGCGGACCATCCAGTCCAGCTGTACCTGGTCGCAGGGATCGCATACTATGGCGCCCGGAATGGTGCGCATGACGGCAAGGTCTTCAAAGCAGGAATGGCTTCCTCCGTCAAACCCGGAACAAAAGCCGGGATCGGACCCAAAGATATTTATGGTATTTTTCTGATAGGCGCAGGAAATATAAAGCTGGTCAAGGGCACGGCGTGTTACGAATGCAGACATTGTATGTACAAATGGAGTGTATCCGCGCAAGGAAAGCCCGGCAGCAACACCAAACATGTTTGCCTCACAGATACCTGTATCTATAAACCGGTCAGGATGGCTTTCCTTAAACCTGAGGAAAAATGATGCGCCGCCAAGGTCTGCATCCAGTATCATGATCCGGTCATCTGTTTCGGCCAGTTCTTTCAGGGTGGCCCCAAACTGGTTGCGCAGTTCGCCGCCCGGTTCTTTTGTCCTATTTTTTTTCAGCATAGCCCTTACTCCTCCTCCGTGATTTTTTTAAGTTCTGCGATGGCAGCGTCAATCATGGCGCGTCCTTCTTCGAATACCTTAGGGGAATGGTTATCCGGCATATCCTCGTAGTATTTTACGCCCTGACCTTTAATTGTATCCAGGACAATGCATACAGCCTTGTCCTTTACCTGTTTAGCTTCTTCGATCGCATTGTCTATGGCTTCCTCGCTGGCACCGTCTGCTGTTTTGCACCAGAACCCGAATGCCTTCATTTTTTCTTCATAGCTGAAAGGTTTAAGGACATCGTTACAGTATCCGTCGTGCTGGCGTTTGTTGTTATCAATGAATACAATACAGTTATTTAAGCCGTTATGGGCCATGAACTGGAAGGCCTCCCAGTTCTGGCCTTCATTGAGTTCGCCGTCGCCAATACATACGTACACATACTGGTCATTGACACCTTCATGTTTCAGGCCGTAGGCAATACCCGCAGCAATGCTGGCCCCCTGTCCCAGAGAACCTCCGGTAACGTCAATGCCAGGTGTTAACAGGCGGTCAACATGGCTTGGGATATGCGTGCCGATATTATCCATTGTGAGTAAAAGCTGTTTGTCAAAGAATCCTTTTTCGGCCAGTGCTGCTTCTACTGCCGGGGCTGCATGGGCCTTGCTCATGACCAGGTAATCACGTCCCTTCCAATCAGGGTTGGCAGGGTCATATTTCATCTGTTTCCCATATAGTACGCTGATAAGTTCCGTAACGGACAGGCATCCGCCAATATGTCCCATACCCCGCTGTTTAAACATTTCCAGCTGATCAATCCTGAGCTGTGCCGAGAATTTCTTAAGTGTCTTCCGTTCTGCTGCTTCCATGAATCATACCTCCTTAAAGTGGATTTTAGAATACGGTGCGGCTATAGCCGTGGGATGGTGGTTATTAAGTGCAGTCATAGGCTTTATATGTGTCGGACTTGCCTGACAGCATTGTTTTAAAATCCTGCAATAACGGATGCTGATGCCAGGTATAGTTTGTTTCAGCCACATAATAGGCGGTCAGCTGTACAAATGCAAGGCTGTACAGCGGGCTGAACAATTCGTCCTCCACAGCGGGCACACGCATGACCCCTGTCCCTTTAAGGTCCGGGTTGTTTGAAAGGGCAAATACGCGGTCTGTTATTTTCTGCGCGGCCTGCCACTCCTGCCGGATGCGTGTGCTCGTTTCATCACCCGGGTCTAAAAAGAAGAGATTATAATTAGGCGTCAACTGAATCTGGGGGCCGTGGATGGATTCATCTATCTCATATCCCACGGCCAGGATATGTACGGTCTCCCCGATTTTTACTGCTCCTTCCAATACCGTGCCATAGTTTGCCCCGGCGCCGATAAGATACACCCGTTCCATGGAAAGAAGCTTTTGCTTGTTTGCCTCGAAATAAGCGGGATATGCCGCAATCAGGGCATCGTAACTGTCCATGCAGGCCATCATCTGTTTTTTATCCGCGATTACGTCTTCATCACTGAGTATGTTCTGGGCGCGGGCCGCATGAAGGGCAAACAGCATTAAAAAGGCTGTCAGGGTTACGACTCCTTTTGTGACAAAATCCAGTTTTTCACTTCCCAGTCCAAAGTCTATGACCTCATCTGCCTCATTCTTGAAATCCGAATGGATATTGCCTGTAAGCCCGATGGCCGGAACGCCCAGCTTCCGGCACAGGCGCAGTGATTCAATTGTATTTGTACTGCATCCGCTCTGGGATATGCATACCACGAAATCCTCTGGTGTCATGTCATGTTCATAGTGGTTAAATGTGAATGGCGTAACGATTTTTACTTCTGCACCAAGCCGGCTCTTCATGTAATAGCGGGCGCAATGGCAGGCGTTGCAGCTTGAACCGCAGGCAACCAGCCAGATGGTCCGGTATGGGTGGCTCAGGAAGAGGTCCACCATGCGTCTGGTCAGATTTTTGCTGTCCCCGATATTGGCGCGTACCTGGTCAGGCGTTTCCTGGATGTAGCGCAGCATGGATATCTCTGTTGTGCTCATGATTCTCAATCCTTTCTGTTTTCTGCAAAGGGATACTAAACGGTAACTGTCTTCTTGCTTACACCTTTGGGGGCGTCGGGATCAAAGCCGCGGCTTAGGCTGCACAGGCAGGAGAACATCTGCGCAAAAACAGCGGCTGTGAATACGGCCTTTATGCCATCGTATTCCGGGGGCAGGAGCACGCTTGTATCACCAAGGGCCGCAAGTTCCGGCTTATTTGTTATGACCGTGCACCAGATACCGGCTTCTTCCTTCAGGCGTTTGAGCAATGCCTGGCCGCAGTAATCTGTTTTTTCATCGGCCAGGAAGAACATGTATGGGACGAACCGCTGGGCTGTGGCAATGGGGCCGTGACGGTAATCGGCCGAACCATAGCAGCGGGCGTCCAGATAGCTTGTTTCCTGTATTTTTAATTTAGCTTCATTCGCCAGGGCGTCCATTAACCCGCGGCCCACCAGCAGAAGGTGTTCGGTCTCCCTGTAAAAGCGCACCACATCCCGTACCTGGGCTTCCAATCCTGTAAGGGCTGCGGCCACGATTTCCGGGGCCTTATCCAAGGTATCCAGCAATTCCCCATCACCGGATATGTACGCGGCAATCATGGTAAGTATGGTCACCTGTGTCATATATGACTTTCCGGCAGTGACGCTTTGTTCTGGGCCGCAATGGTTGTTAAGCCTGTAGCTGCCGGCCTGCGTCATCAGGGAATCCTCCACATTTGTAATGCCTACGCAGACG
>OCAG01000863.1_pt1 | contig 14127 bp, 10 predicted proteins | sample 1477111 | NCBI WGS metagenome assembly OCAG01 (sample SAMEA2580288, study PRJEB22360) | human gut metagenome | biome: human gut; feature: human-associated habitat; material: faeces | place: Denmark | collected 2008/2010 | reverse complement strand
GTTCGCCGGTCCGCGCAGCCGGCCAGCGGGCGCGCCGCCTGACGGTCGGCGATCTCCTTGCTCAGGTTCGGTCCGGAAACCGCGGCGAAACGCTCAGCCGGCAGGTCGAGGGCCTCGCGGACCACTTCATCCATGCGCTTCTTGGTGTTCCGCTCGATGCCCTTCATCAGGCTGACGACGACGGCGGTATCGGGAATCAGGTCCTTGAACTCGGCGAGCGCCACGCGCGCGAACTGGGCGGCGATGGCGACGACGATGATATCGGCGTCCTTGACGGCCTGCGCCCGGTCGCCCGTGGCGGTCATGTTGTCGGGCAGCTTGGCGACGGACGGCAGACGAACGGCATTGTGGTGCCGGTCGCGGATACCCTCCACGATTTCGGGCTCGATGGCCCACATCGTCACGTCATTGCCCGCGTCCGCCATCACCTGACCAAAAGTGGTGCCCCATGCGCCGGCACCCAATACAGTACATTTCATAACCCACTACCCTACTCCAGCCCCGGATACGAGACCTCCATGCGCACGTCGCGCAGGTATGAACGCGCCCGCGCGGCATGGCGCTGCGCGGGCGTCTCGGATGTCCGTCGTGTTCGGGAATCAGTCGGTAACGCGGCGCATCGTACGGTAATCCCAGTAGCCGGAGGGAGCACGCTCGCCGCGGATCTCCGCCATGACCTGCGTCATGCGCACACGTACCCGGCGGGTCAGCTCGTCGGCGAGCTCCACGGGCGGCTCATCGCCCCACGACTCGCTGTCGACCAGCAGATCAGCGTAATCCAGCTGCGCGTCGTAGCACATGACGACGTTCTTGCGCGGCCACGGCCACCAGTGGTTGATGCTCGCCGCACCCCACGTCACCGCGCAGAACAGCGGCACCTGGTATCCGAGCCGGCGCGATGCCTCCAGTGCGATCACGCCGACGCCATTCTTCATGCTCATCGGCCATTTCTTCGGGTCGCGGGTCACCGTGCCCTCCGGCCAGACGGTCAGCGGGCGGCCGCTCGTCAGAATCTCGACCGAGGTCTCCTCGATGGCCCGTGCCTTGCCGGACCGGCGCTGAACCGGCTGCATGCCTACAATCTGGAACCACTTGCCGATCAGAGGCCAGTGCGCCATCTCGGCCTTCGCCATGTAGCGCGGGCGACGGCCCATGTGGAACAGCGACGCCATCGGCACGAACACGTCGAACATGGTCACATGCGTGGCCGCGGTGATGAACGGGCCGGTTTCAGGGATGTTGTCGAGCCCCCAGGCGTACGTCCTGCAGCTTGCGCGGAACACGACATCGACGCCCTTGAGCAGCCGTGAGGTGCCCTTGGGGTTCTGCGCGGCGATTTCGGCCTCGTTGATCGTGCGATCAGGGCCGGTCGGCAGGTCGTGCATCGGATCGACGAGCGTGTGCGCCTTGGCGAGCCTGCTCACTTGTGCATTGGACAGCGGCTTGACCGCGGAACGCGGTGACGGTTTTCCTTTGGATGCCATGAGAGCCATTGTACGTGCGTGGCATGTCGTGGCACAAATGGTGCCGGCAACGAAAACGGGCGGCCGGAAAACCGACCGCCGTTCATGCAAACAACGTCTGACGACTTACTGAAGCTTCTCCACCTGATGGAAGCCGAGTTCCACCGGCGTGTCGCGCCCGAAGATGGAAACCAGCACGGTGAGCTTCTGTGTGGTGGGTTCGACATCGGAGACGACGGCGGCCATCGTGGCGAACGGCCCGTCGATGACGGTGACCTGATCGCCGACGGCGTAGGACACCTCGACAACGCGCTTCTTGGCCGCGGCAGGCTTATCGCCGGCCTTCTTGAGCGCTTCGGAGGCGATCATCGGCGCCAGCATGGCGACGACTTCCTTGCGGGACAGCGGCGCCGGATCCTTGGTCGGGCCGACGAAGCCGGTCACGCCTTCGGTCTCGCGCACGATACGACGGGCATCCTCGTCGGGCCACATGCGGATGAGCACGTAGCCGGGAATGCGGACGCGGGTGATGACCTTCTTGCCCTTGTCAGTGTGCTTGTCGACTTCCTCCATCGGCACTTCGATCTGGAAGATCTTGTCTTCCAGGCCAAAGCTGACGACACGGGATTCGACGTTCGTCTTCACGCGCTTCTCGTAACCGGAATAGGTGTGGAGCACATACCACTTGCCTTCCAGGGTGCGCAACGACTTTGAGAACTCCTCAACGGCCTTTGCGCCCGCGTCGAGTTCTTCGGATTCCTGCTCGTCGGCGTCGCCGGACGCTTCCGCATCGTTTTCGGCGGTGCCGGATTCAACGGCGTCCTCAGCCGCGACGGGCTGTTCTTCGGCATTGTCATTGATGGAATCAACCGTCGCGCCCGCAACCGGATCGGCTTCAACGGCCGCGTCGGCCGAATCGGGAAGATCCGCCAGTGCGTCGAGGTTATCGAGATTCACTTCATCAGTCATGCGTAACTTTCACCTTCAGGGTCGATGGATCAGCCGAACACCCACAGCACGAGCTTGCCCAGACCGAAATCCATGCCCGTGACGAGGAGCATCAGCAACACGACAAAGATGAACACGCCAAGAGACCAGAAGAACAGTTCCTTCGCAGTGGGGGTGACCACCTTGCGAAGCTCATCGATAATCTGCTTGATGAACAGGCCGATGCGCATGAATACATTCGGCTTGACCGCTTTCTCCGCCTTGCTTGCCTTCGCCATGTTCATCCTTTTGTGTGTTGGTTGCAAATACTTGGCAGGGAAGGCGGGACTCGAACCCACAACCTACGGTTTTGGAGACCGTTGCGCTACCAATTGCGCCACTTCCCTAAGTGAACTTTGCCCACTGTACCCGGCACGCAAGACTACGTGTCCGTTACTTGGCAAAACCGCCAAGAGGCCATACTAGCGGGTATTGCCGATTTCGTCCAATCGCGTGTCTCGACCGGCGCGTAATCGGCGTGCCGCGGCGTGCGCGGCAGATACCGCGCACGACCTCTTGCAACGGTTTCAGCCGACCCAGCGGCGGAACCGGCGCATGCCCTCGGCGAGCTGGTCATCGGCCAGCGCATACGAGAAACGCAGGTATCCGGGAGCGCCGAACGCCTCGCCCGGAACCGCGGCGACATGGGCCTCGTCCAGCAGCGCCGCGGCGAGTTCGGAAGACGTGTTCACGACGGTGCCGTTCTCGCCGAGCGGCTTGCCCAGCAGGCCGGTCACATCGGGGAACGCATAGAACGCACCGGTGGGCGTCGGGCAGTGGACGCCGGGGATATCGTTCAGGGCGGCGACAATGGCCTTGCGGCGGGCGTCGAATGACTCGCGCATCATATGCACCTCGTCGAGCGAACCTGCGACGGCGGCGAGCGCCGCTCGCTGCGGAACGTTGGAAACGTTGGAGCTCAAATGGCCCTGCAGCTTGGCGACGGCCTTGGCGACGGGCGCGGGGGCTACCATCCAGCCAACTCGCCAGCCGGGCATCGCGTAGGTCTTGGCGACACCGTTGAGCACCAGCAGCTGGTCGCGGCATTCGGGGACCTCGACGCCGACGTATGCGGTCTTGGCGTCGTCATAGTTGAGGTGCTCGTAGATCTCGTCGGAGATGACCCACACGTGGTGCTCCACGGCCCACTCGCCGATCGCGCGGATCGTCTCGCGACTCCACACAGCACCGGTCGGGTTGTTCGGGGAGGTGATGATGATGGCCTTCGTGCGCTCGGTCCGAGCGGCCTCGATGGCGGCGATGTCAGGCTCGAAACCACGGTCGGCGCCGGCGAACACCTCGACCGGTTTGCCGCCGGCCAGCTTGACGGCCTCCGGATAGCTCGTCCAGAACGGCGTGGGAATGATGACCTCGTCGCCGTCATTGAGCAGCACCTGGAAGGATTCGTACACGGCCTGCTTGCCGCCGTTGGTCACCACGACCTGATCGGCGGTCACCTCGTAGCCGGAGTCACGCAGCACCTTGGCCGCAATCGCCTCGCGCAGCTCGGGCAAGCCGGCGGTGGGCGTGTACTTGTAGTTGCGCGGGTCGTTGCACGCCTTGACGGCGGCATCCACGACATCCGCGGGAGTCGGGAAATCGGGTTCGCCCGCGCCGAAGCCAATCACGTCGACACCGGCGGCCTTCATCGCCTTCGCCTTAGAATCGACGGCAAGAGTCGCGCTCGGTGCCACATTGTTGATACGGTCGGAAAAAGTCTGCCAGTCAGCCATAGTCATGCCATCCATGCTAAACCCAGAGCACGAAAAAACAACAGACCCCGACTACGCCCGGCACGGCGGCTCTCGTTGCGCGATGAATCAGACCAGCACGAGATTGTCGCGGTGCACTACGGGGTGAGCGAACTCGTCGCCCAGGAACCGCCTGAGCTGCGCGGTGTTGCGGCCGAGCATCTGCGGGATCTCCTCGGAGTCGAAGCCCGCGAGCCCGCGAGCCAGATGCGCGCCCGCCTCGTCATCAATCCACACCGGGTCGCCGGCGGAGAATTCGCCGTGAACCTCCACGACGCCGGCGGCGAGCAGACTCGCGCGCCCGCCTCGAACCGCCTTGGCCGCACCGGCATCCGCCACCAAGGCTCCACGCGGGTCGGACGCGAAGCCGATCCACAGCCGACGCGATGAACCGCGGTGCTTCACCGGCGCGAACACCGTGCCGACCGGATCGCCCATCAGCGCCGGGCCGGTGTTCGTCGCGCTCGTCAGCACGGCGGGAATGCCCGACACGGCCGCCACGCGGGCGGCATCCAGTTTGGTGACCATGCCGCCCGTGCCGACCCCGGACGACGAACCGGCGACCTGCACGTCGCCGATCGTGTCGATCACATTCGGCACAAAGCCGATGCGGCGGGCGCCCGGCGTGCTCGGCGGAGCTGTATACAGGCCGTCCACATCCGTGAGCAGCACCAGCGCATCGGCCCGGACGAGGTTTGCCACCAGTGCCGAAAGCCGGTCGTTGTCGCCGAAACGGATCTCGTTGCTCGCCAGCGAATCGTTCTCGTTGACGATCGGCACCACGCCGAGTTCCAGCAGACGGTTCAGCGTGCGCTGCACGTTGCGGTACTGGACCGCGCGGATCGTGTCTTCGGCAGTGATCAGAATCTGGCCGACCCGAACGCCGAAACGACCGAACGCGGCCTCATACTGCGCCATCAGCAGCCCCTGGCCGACCGCGGCGACGGCCTGCTGCGTCGCCACGTCACTCGGACGGCTCTCGAAGCCGAGCGGGCCGAAACCCGCGGCGATGGCGCCCGACGACACCAGCACCACGCGGGCGCCCTGCGCCGAGGCGGTGGACAGCGCGGCCACCAGGGAGTTCAGCTTCTTGACATCCAGATGCCCGGACGGCTGCGTCAACGAGCTCGAACCGACTTTGACGACCATGGTCCGTGCGCCTGCGATGGCGCGGCGCACCTCCGATTCAGTGACGGACAACACGCACTCCCTTCCCGATCACGTATATCTTGAATCATCGCAGACGCCGGTGTCATAGGACGCCGCCGTTCCACGCTGCGGCCGCCGCGCTGGTGGAACCGCAGACGAATGTGCCAGCCATCCCCAGTCGCTCCGCGCCAGCCCCCGCGGGCGGGCCGAGCCGTTAAAACAGGCAGCAGAGCTGACGCACTATCTCGCCCCTCCCCCCCGCTGGCGGGGGCTGGCAGCGAAGCTGACTGGGGGTGGTCAGGTGTCAGGCCAGACCGCCGTCATTCTCGTCGCCGTCCTCGCCGCGACCGAACAGGCTCTGCTCGTCGTGACGGTCGTCGTCGACGCTCGGATCGGCCCAGTGACCGGCCTGACGTTCGGCCATCATGGCCTCGCGCACCGCGGCCTTGGCGTCCATCATCTCGTGGTACTGACGACGACGCTCCGCATTGGTACGGCGACGGCCGCCCGGCTCCTGATCCTCAAGACGCAGATCGCGGCCGCGGGCACCCAGCTGAGCGCCGTCAAGCATCTCCGCGCCGGCGGCGATGGTCGGATCCCAATCAAACGACACGGCACGCTGCCCCTTGCCGATACGCACCTCGTCACCCGGCTTCGCTCCCAGCCGGCGCAGCTCGTCCTCGACGCCAAGCTTGGCGAGTCGGTCGGCCAGATAGCCGACGGCCTCGTCATTGTCGAAATTGGTCTGCACCACCCAACGTTCGGGCTTCACGCCGGTCACCTCGTACCAGAAACCGCCATCGCCCTCCTTGCGGGCCACGGCGAAATCGGCAGTGCCGTTCGCAGCCGCACGGCGACGATTCGACCGGTTCTCCAACGGATTGATGACGACGCGCGCCTCCTCCTCGGCCTGCTCGCGGCTGGCGACCTCCTGCCGCATGTCGGCGACCATGGCCGCCAGCGCAAAGTTCAGCTCCTTCAGCCCCTCATGAGAAGCCGTGGAGATCTCGAACACCTTCAATCCCATACGTTCGAAGTCCGGGCGCACGAAATCGGCGAGCTCCTTGGCCTCCGGCACATCCACCTTGTTGAGCACGATGATGCGCGGGCGTTCCGGAATCGGGATGGCGCCCAGCGGCAGTTCCAGCTTGTCGGCGTATTCGGCGAGCTCATGCTCCAGCGCATGGTAGTCGGAAACCGGGTCGCGGCCAGGCTCCAGCGTCGCGCAGTCGATGACGTGGGCGATGATCTCCGTGCGCTCGATGTGGCGCAGGAACTCCAGTCCCAGACCCTTGCCCTGCGATGCGCCGGGAATCAGGCCGGGCACGTCGGCGATGGTATAGCGGTGGTCGCCCGCGACGACAACACCCAGGTTAGGCACCAGCGTGGTGAACGGGTAGTCGGCGATCTTCGGCTTGGCGGCGCTCATCGCGGCGATCAGGCTCGACTTGCCGGCCGACGGGAAGCCCACCAGCGCTACATCGGCGATGGATTTGAGCTCCAGGATCACGTCACGTTCCTCGCCCGGTTCGCCCAGCAGAGCGAAACCCGGAGCGCGGCGGGTCTTGTTGGCCAGCGCCGCGTTGCCCAGACCGCCCGCGCCACCCGCAGCCGCGACGAACTTGTCGCCGTTATGGCGCAGATCAGCCAGCTGCTCGCCCGGACGCTTGGGACGGCCTTGAGCGCCAACCGCGGCGAAGATCACAGTGCCGAGCGGCACCGGCAGGATCAGGTCGGCGCCCTTGGAGCCGTCCTTGACGTCGCCCAGACCCATCGTGCCGTCGCCGGCGTTGCGATGCGGCATGAACCGGTAGTCCAGCAGGCTGGTGGCGTTCGTGTCGGCCACGAACACCACGGAACCACCGTTGCCGCCGTTGCCGCCGTTCGGGCCCGCTAACGGCTTGTACTTCTCGCGCCTGATGCCGGCGGATCCATTGCCGCCGTCGCCGCCCTTGACATGAACGGTCACTCTATCCACAAAATCACTCATAACGCTCTACCTTACCTTGACCCCCGGTTCTCCCCAGGTTCTCTCACTCCGCCCGCAGCGGAGCAGCCCCGGTCGCTCTGCCCCCCCCAATCCGTGCGGAGGTCTTCACAAGTGCTCAAATTACGGGTTGAAATAGCCGATTCCGGCAATTCCCCGTGTGAAATCGCCGTTTTCAGGCCCCAGAACGACCATTTGGCACGGGGAATTCCGGATAACGGCTATTTCACCCCGTAATGTACCGGTGTACCAGAGGAGGGTGGGGGTGGCTCCTCGGAGAGTGATGTGGTGCCTGATGAGGGAGGCGCGGTACCGGGGGAGGGAGATGCGGTCCTGAGAAGGGAGACGTGATACCTGAGGGGACGCACGGGGGTTACAACACATGACGCGGGAAACACGATACATGATGAGAGGGCACGGCACATGGCGCGCGAATGTGGGCCGTCGCCGCCTATGCGCAATCGAATGGATGCCTTGCACACCACCGTATGCTCGGCCATCATCCGGATTTCCCGGCGGAATAGGCTCATCGCGAATTCGCAGATGTCGCGAGCCCAGACCTCCTACACTTGGCATATGGGGACGCATCATTCGCTGGACAGACTTTTCGCCGTTGCACGGCAGGAGCGACGCTGCGCCATTCCCTCCACCAACACGGACATACAGGCAATACGCAGGAGAGTGAAGACCGGCGCCGTGCTGAGAGTCTTCCGCGGCCTGTACGCAGAGCCCGCGTATTGGGAATCGCTTGATCCGCATGAACAGGTTCGCCATATCGTACGAGCGCTCGCCATCCAACATCCTGATTGGGTGTTCTGCGGTCCTACGGCCGCCATCATGCACGGGCTCGACTGCTCCTATCGGCTGGCATTCCCAATCTGCATCGTCGCGAGCCCCGGCGCGCATCATCAGGACACCAGGCACATATCGCATCACGCGATCACGCATCCGGACATCACCGTGGTTCAGGGAGTGAAGGTCATCAGCTTGCTGCAAACACTGTTCGACCTCGCGGCATGCCAGCCTCTGCGCTACGCCCTCGGGCCAGCGGATTGTGCGCTCCGCAACGGCCTCGTGAGCGAATCCGCGCTCCGGGCGTATCCCTCCAGCGTGAAATACTCACGCAACCGCGCCGCCGTCGAGCGCGCGTTCGCGCTTGCAGATCGGCGTGCCGAGAACGGCGGCGAATCCGAGGCCCGTGGCATGTTGCATGATGCCGGCTGCCCTCCTGACGACATTCAGGTGGAATTCCCCTGTCTCGATCATCCCGGTCGTAAGCATCGCAGTGATTTTCTCTGGAAGCGTGAAGACGGCTCGGTAATCGTCGGGGAATTCGATGGCGTTCGCAAGTATGTGGATCCGCATATGACTTCAGGCCGGGAAATTCGCGAAGTAGTGGATGAGGAACGGAAACGCCAGCAATGCATGTCGCAGTATGCGATCGGCATGGTGCGCATGTACTACAGGGATCTTGACAATCCGGGACGAATCGTCCGGCAGCTCAGAGATATGGGCATACAACCATGACACGCGTGATGTCGGGGCGCGCGCCGCACTCGTAACCCACACATGTGGGCCAGCAGGCATGTTCCTCCGCTACCCGTCTAAGCCCGGAAAGGCCGCGTGATCGCAGCGACACCATTCCAAGCCCTGATAAGCGCCGCCATGCGCCAAAACACGGGTTGAAATAGCCGTTATCCGGAATTCCCCGTGCCAAATGGTCGTTTTGGGGCCTGAAAACGGCGATTTCACACGGGGAATTGCCGGAATCGGCTATTTCAACCCGTAATGTACCGGTGTACCAGAGGAGTTTGGGGGGGGCTCCTCGGAGAGTGATGTGGTGTCTGATGAGAGAGGCGTGACATCGCATGGCACAGGCGTGACGGCTCTGTGGGGATGCGTCGTGCGGTGCGGGCATGCCGGGAATGCTAGGGCGGCAAACGAAAAAGCCGCACCCGGGTGGGATGCGGCTTGACACTTAATGCGGTATCGCTCAGGCGGCGATGACATCGACGACCTTGCGGTCGTGACGGACGCCGAACTTCACGCTGCCGTCGGTCAGCGCGAACAGGGTGTGATCCTTGCCCATGCCGACGTTCTGGCCAGGGTGGAAGTTGGTGCCACGCTGACGAATGATGATGTTGCCGGCGACGACGGCTTCGCCGCCGAACTTCTTGACGCCGAGGTACTGAGGCTTCGAATCGCGACCGTTGCGCGAGCTGGAAGCACCCTTCTTATGTGCCATGATTCAGATCCTTCCTGTATTGGCTCAGGCGATCGCCGTGATCTTCACGGCGGTCAGCTTCTGACGGTGACCCTTGCGACGAGTCACGCCGGTCTTGTTCTTGTACTTCATGATGTTGATCTTGGGGCCCTTGGCCTCGTCGTCAATGACTTCACCCTTGGCGGACACCGCGGCGAGATCCTTGGCGCCCAGCGTCACCTTGGCACCATCCACAACCAGCGCGACCGGGAATTCAACGGTCTCGCCTTTCTTCGCCTCAAGACGGTTGACGAGAATCACGTCACCGACCTCGACCTTTTCCTGATGGCCACCGGCCTTCACAATCGCGTACATGCTTCGTTCCTTGCTATGGTGTTATAAAAGCTACTTGCCTGACGCACGCAAGCCGCTGGTCAGACACCAGCAATCTAATCTACACTGACCCATGTACTAACGCAAATCATATTTCCGGCGTGTCAGGTTGACACACCGGAAATCATGATTCATTCAGCGCGTCGGGTCACTCATCCTCGTCGGTGCCGTTCGCGGCGACCGCCGCGGCGGCGATCTGCGCGAGCTTGGCCTTGATATCCGGCGAGGAGCCCTGCGGCACCTGCACATCCGTACCGCGGCCGTGCTTGTTGGTCTTGATGAACGGATCGCCGCCCTTGAGCGCATACGGATCGTCGTAATCCGCGCTGACGGTCGGCTCGTCATGCAGGATGAACCCGCGGCCATGGCAGGTCGGGCACTCCTCGGAGAACGCTTCGACCAGGCCCTGGCCGATGCGCTTGCGCGTCATCTGCACCAGACCCAGCGACGTGACCTCCGCCACCTGATGCTTGGTGCGGTCACGCGCCAGGCATTCGACCAGACGCCGCAGCACCAGATCGCGGTTGGCGGGCATCACCATGTCGACGAAATCGATCATGACCATGCCGCCGATATCGCGCAGACGCAGCTGGCGCGCGATCTCCTCGGCCGCCTCCAGGTTGCATCGCGTCACCGTCTCCTCAAGGCTCTTGCCGCGGCCGATGAACCGGCCGGTGTTCACGTCGATCGTGGTCATGGCCTCGGTGCGATCGATGACGATCGACCCGCCGGAAGGCAGGTACACCTGACGCTCCATGCCCTTCCTGAGCTGCGCGTCGATCTGCCACTTGTCGAACACATCCTTGCCCTGATGCTCGGACGGATCCCACTTGGACAACTTCTCCTTGAGATCGGGCGCCATCGTGTCGAGGTATTCCTCGATGCGCTCGTACACCTTGTCGCCCTCGACGATCAGCTCGCCGAAATTGTCGTTGAAGATGTCGCGCACCACGCGGATCGCGACGTCCGGCTCGCCCTGCAGCAGCTTCGGCCGCTTGCCGTGCCAGAACTCCTCGCGCTTGGCGTTGATGCGCTCCCACTGGCGGACCAGGCTCTCCAGATCCTTGACGATCGCCTCCTCCTTGGCACCTTCGGCCGCGGTGCGGATAATCACGCCCATGTCCTTCGGTGCGATCTTCGAGACAATGCCCTTGAGGCGCGAACGCTCGCGCTCGCTCAGCTTGCGGCTCACGCCGGTCATGCCGCCGGACGGCACGAGCACCAGGAAACGCCCGGCGAGCGTGACCTGCGAAGTCAGGCGAGCGCCCTTGTGGCCGATCGGATCCTTGGTGACCTGCACGAGCACCGGGTCGCCAGATTTGAACGCCAGCTCGATGCGGCGCGGCTGCCCTTCGAGGCGGGTCGCGTCCCAGTTCACCTCACCGGCATACAGCACGCCGTTGCGGGACTGGCCGATGTCGACGAACGCCGCCTCCATGCTCGGCAGCACGTTCTGCACGCGGCCGAGGTAGATGTTGCCGACCGTGGCGACCTCCTGGATGTCGGAGACGTAATGCTCGACGAGCACGTTGTCCTCGATGACGGAGATCTGCGTGTGATGGCCGCGTTCGCGCACCACCATGAGACGGTTCACGTGCTCGCGGCGCGCGAGGAAGTCCTGCTCGACCAGCTGGCTCTGGCGGCTGCGCTCGCGGCGGTTGTCGCGGCGGCGCTGCTTCTTCGCCTCCAGTCGGGTGGAGCCCTCGACGTCGGTGATCTCGTCGATGTACTGCTGCTTGCGCGAGCGGCGCACGGTCATCTCATCGTCACCCTGCTCGTCGGACGCGCGGGAGCGGCGACGGCGACGGCGACGGGTGACGTTGGAGTCATCGTCTTCTTCCTCGTCGCGTGTGCGGCGGGACGACGGCTTGGCCGGCTCGTCCTGCTGCGCCGCGGACTGGCTGCTGTCCGACTCGCCGTTGCCGCGGCTGTCGTCGACACGGTTCTGACGGAAGCGGCGACGGCGACGGGATCTCGTGCCCGAATCCTCGGAGGGCTCCCCGTCGTCGACCGGCGTATAGGAGATGCCGTCGAGCTCCAGGTCCTCCTCGATCTGCTCCACTTCGGCGGCCGCACGGCGCTCCTGCGCGTTCAGGCGACGGTTGCGGCGCGACGAACGCACCGGCTCGTCAGCCTCGCCGGATTCGTCACGGCTGCGGCTGTCGTCGGTATCGAAGCTGTCGACGCGCTCGATGTGGCTCAGACCGTCGATATCGCGACGGGAGGAAGCGCTCTTGTCCTTGTCCCCCTGCGCGCCGTCACGTGACACACGACCATTGCGCGAGCGACGGGACTTGCCACCGCCGCGGCTGTCGCGGTCGTCATCCTCGCGGTCGTCATCGCGCGCGTCGCGCACGATTTCCGGCACGGGCAGCACCGGCTCCTGGAACAGCACGGACGTCATCGCGTGAGCGCGCGGCGCAGGTTGCGGCAGCGTGCTAACGACATCCAGGGCGCGGGACAGATCGGCGGAATCATCGCGGACGATGATATCGGTGCCGGTATCGACGCCGAGGTCGTCATCCGACGGCTCGCCCGGAACGGCCGGCGAAGCGTCCTCGCGCGAGGAGAACATGGCGGTGCGACGACGCACGCGGGTGCGCCGGGGTTCGGCCTGATCGGCGTCATCGTCATGGCGCTTCGTCGCTTTCGAGGAGCGTGACGCGGACCGAGACTTGCCGTCGGCCTTGGCGTGCCGCGCATCATCCTTCTTTTCGGAATCGGCCGATGCGGCGGTCTCCGGCGATTCGTCGGCCGCCTTCGAGCGGCGACGACGGGGAAGGGGCTGCTCCACCACGGGTTCCGCGAACAGCGGAGCGGAATGGTCCTCGACCTTCAGCGCGACCGCGGCACCGGCGGCACCGGCGCCACGAACCACGCGGCGGCCACCGCGGCGACGACGCGGCGCCGCAGGCGTTTTATCGGCCGAATCAGGCGACTGGGCCGCATCGGCGTGGGTAGGCTGCTGTTCTTCGGTTTCGTCACGACTGAAACCGTTATCGTTCACACTAGGCACGATACTCCTCACGACGTGCTGCACCACGTCGCACACTCATGGCCTCATGCGGTCTCACACCACGCTCTCACCGTGGCCGCGCTACGCTTGCGCCCGCAGGAAGCAAATCCGTTAAAAGTCCGTGTGCGTGCTTCGGCGGACACCAGCGCTCGCGCATCTTCATGCATGCGAGGGGATCGACGCCTTTCACGCTCAGGTGGTTTGCAGAACCACCATCTTTAAGTATGGCACACAATTTGACCGGCCATGACCATCTCACCATATTCAACGTTCTTTTGGCGTGGCGACAACGCCCAGCCCATGCTTGTACGCAGACGCTTTCGCTCCGCGAACGGTGTCAGGATCCGTATCATCGTCATCGATGCGGACGGCGACGACATCGTCGACAAAACCTGCAGCGCCAACTGACAGCGTTGTGCGGGCAGCCGTCCGCACACTATTCGATGGCACGGATGCCGACATCCGCGCCCGAACCCCGCTCACGCGCGGCCGGTGAGCCAGTCCTCCAGGATGCCGGCCATGGTCGCCAACTCGCTTTCGGCGATCTGCTCGTCATGCTTGTGCGCAAGCAGCGGGCTCCCCGCGCCCAGGTTCACCGCGGGCACACCCAGCAGCGAGAACCGCGCGACATCGGTCCACCCGAGCTTCGCCAGCGGTTCCCGTCCCGTACGCTCACGCACCAGCTTCGCCAACGACACCGCCATCGGCGCGTCCATGCCCGGCCGGGCGGACGGCGACTCGTCCTTCATCTCGATGCCGAAGCCCTCGAACACGCCACCGGTGGCGACATGCTCGCCATTGCCGAGCTCCGCGCCGGCATCCGCGCCCATCATCAGTGCCTTCGCCTGCGGCAGCGTCTTGTCGGGCGCGAACCGGTAGTTCACATGGACACGGCATTCGTCGGGGATGACATTCGTCCCCTTGCCGCCGGAAATCAGCGTCGCGTTCAGCCCCTCGCGATAATCCAGCCCATCCACCGTGATGGTTCGCGGCTCGTAGGAGTTCAGGCGGTTCAGGACATCGGCGGCCTTGTGAATGGCGTTCTCCCCCATCCATGCCCTGGCCGAATGCGCCGCGACCCCGTGCGTGACCACGTCGAACCGCATGGTGCCGTTGCAGCCGCCCTCGATGCCGCAGTCGGTCGGCTCCTCCGCTGTGTCGCAAAACCGGGAGGACGT
>OCAG01000849.1_pt1 | contig 14351 bp, 10 predicted proteins | sample 1477111 | NCBI WGS metagenome assembly OCAG01 (sample SAMEA2580288, study PRJEB22360) | human gut metagenome | biome: human gut; feature: human-associated habitat; material: faeces | place: Denmark | collected 2008/2010 | reverse complement strand
GAAATCTATTTAAAACTAAATTTATATTCTATTATTTAGAAAACTTAACACTGTTCCACTTCAAATTTTATTGCACTCGATACATGTAAAGTGTATACTAAGTTTTGCAAAGTATTGTATAAACATTACAAAGAACGAGGTTAATCATGGATCAAAAAGCACATTTTAAACAAACCGTCCATAATCTTTATCAATTACTTCAACGAAAGCAAAAAATCAGCTTTTTCTTCATTCTTTTAATCATGATAATTTCTGCTATTCTTAGTCAGATGACACCGCTGGCGATCGGCTATTTAACAGATGATGTTTTGAATACTGCAAACATCCACTTTATATCGACCCTACCCATACTCATTTTCATTTTAGCCGTTACCATTTTTAATGAAGCTATTAAGGTGATTCGCCGCTTAATCGTTGAAGATACCAGTACCAGTGTGGAAAAAATGGCGCGGGTTAAAGCTATCCGCTCTTTACTCATGGCACCATTATCGTACTTTCGTCTCAATATGCGCGGTAATATACACGGCCGTCTGAACCGCAGCCTTGAAGGAACCACCAATATGTTAAAATTAATATTTATGGATTTTGCACCTTCTATCTTTACCAGTATTGCTGCCATTACTGTAATCTTTATAAAGCTTCCCTTTCTTTTAGCTTTGATCATGATGCTTGTCATCCCGATTGGTATTGGCATTGTCTTAAGACAAATATCGACACAACGGGGAATACGGGTCGATCTTTTAGAGACAAAGTCTGCAATGGACGGAACGATGGTTGAACTAACTGGCGGTGTTGATGTCATCCGTATTTCAGACAGTGTTGATTTTGAATGTGGACGCTTTGAGGATAAATCCGAGTACTTAAGAAAAAAAGAGATGAAACATCATAAAGCGATGGCAAAATACGATTGTTTTAAGTTTATTAACGAAGCACTCTTTTCTGTGATTATTATCGGGGCATCTGTTTTCATGGCCTCTAAAGGAATCATCAGTATCGGAACGGTATTAACCGCTTATTTATGTTTTACGCAACTTTTAGGACCACTTCAAGAATTGCATCGGATTCTGGATGAACTCTCTGAGTCGACTGTCTTGGCCGAAGAATACTTTAAAATCATTTCGATGCCAAAAGATTTTTCTTACGCGCTTCCATCTAACGTTTCTGATGAATTGGATCATTCAAATTGTATCATCAACATAAATGACCTGCATTTTCACTATGAAGAAACGCCCAATGAACCGATTATTGACGGGCTGAATCTTACCATTGAAAACGGTGAATTTTTAGGGATTGCTGGACCGAGCGGCTGCGGCAAATCTTCGTTTATTAAAATCATTTCAAAATTAGAAGCAGCTGAGGGATGTGTTTTCTTAAATGGAAAAAATCTCCTTATGTATAACCGTAAGGAATTAAGCAAAATTATTGCTCTGGTTCCTCAAAATCCCTTTTTGGTAGCAGGAACAATTTATGATAATATCGTCTACGGCCTGGATGACAAACCGGATTTGGCACTTGTTAAAGAGGCTGCCCGCAAAGCATACATAAACAACGTGATCGAAAAGCTTCCAGGTGGATATGATTTTTGGGTTTCCGAATCCGGAAACAATTTGTCTGGCGGGCAGCGTCAACGCATTGCCTTAGCCCGCATTTTCCTGAGAAAACCACAGCTTTTAATCTTAGATGAAGCCACTTCTGCTCTCGATAACACTTCAGAAAAACATATACAAACGGAAATTGAAAAGTTGAAAGCAGAAACTGGTACTACCATTATTTCCATTGCGCATCGATTATCGACGCTTAAAAACTGTGACCGCATTATCGTCTTTGATAAAGGGCAGATTGTTCAGGAAGGGGATTATGATACGTTGACTTCCCGGGATGGCATTTTCAGCGATATGTATCTTGGTATTCTAAAATAAATCTGTCTCCGAAATCATTTACCAACAGAAAAACCAGTGGTATGGACCGGTTCTGAAAGGGCGTTATGCGGTGATGCCCTTTCGGGCTGTGAAGATTTGTCAGACATAACCCTTTTACAGGCAGCGCCCTTAAAGGGGCTTTTTTCTTTTTCTCTATTTCACCATTTTAACTGTGAACGGGTCAATATATTCTTTCATACTTATTTGATCACTCAACTTATCTTCTGATAATTGTTTATTGTATATACTCTTCAATTCTTTTTTCGTTTTTTCCAGCCCTATCAAAACAATATCTTCTCGCCTCAAATTGGCAGTTTCCGTATTCGTATTTCAAATGCGCGTGTCGACAAAAATCATTAAGAAAGTCGATATTCTGTGTTCCAGTGGAATCTCCATCAACATACGACTATGGTCCGAACAGGCTTTTGCTTTGATGATTTCGACCCCTGGCTTTCTTTCGACCAATGTTCTCAATATTTGTCCAATAGCCTTTCTTAACTTGTTGTAGGTCACCATTCGCCTATATTTCGAAATCATATGTGATATTTGCATTGGATATACTGTATGTGATAAACTTTTTTCTTTCATATTGACAGGAGACTTTTTAAACCTACGCTTTAGCTTTTTCTTACCACTTGCAAAACGAGTAGTTTTCTTTATAAAAAAGATCGCTATTTCCCTAAAGATAATAGCGATCAATCATTTATCCACTGGTCCTTAAATCCCCTGCGTCTTACTGACTAAACTTTTTATATGTGATTTTATTCCCTTTCATTTCCAAGAATTGCTCTAATCTTTCTTTCTAAATACATGCTTACAGATAGTTAAAACGGTAAAGGACATCATTCCTAACAGTCCTATCCCAGCTAGAAGTTTTCTTTGTGCGTTTTCTGAAGCCCATTTATTTTGTTCCTCACCGTTGTCTTTTTTTTCATAGGGAACCCGTTCTCCACGCACCAATAATCGGTGAGTATTTACCGCATAAGGTGTACAAGTCAATAGTGTCACGCGATCCTTATTTTCCTCTGGGCTCAAAAATGCTAGCTTTTCAGGCAAGACGATTTCGATCTGGTCTACTTCATAGGCCAAAGTCTTGTCCAGCACATGAATATAAAATTGATCACCTTTCTCCACTTCATCCAATCGGGTAAACAGCTCAGCCCCCGGCAGTCCCCGATGGGCGCTGATGACGGAATGGCGATTTTTTCCTCCAATGGGAAGCGCCGTCATCTCTAAATGACCTGCTCCTTTTTCAAGCACGGTTTCATCTGTTCCATGGTAAATGGGAAGATAAACCGAAATCTTTGGTATCTCCACATAACCCATGACACCATCTCCATTGGGATTCAGTACATTTCCATAATTATCTGGCAGCACGTAGCCACTTCCTGCAATAAACGGGTCACTTACCGGATCTCCTGTTAAATTTTCATTATAAACTTCTGCTTCCTCCCAAGCTTGCACTATGGCCGCTTTACCCTGGTTCTCCACGGTTGCCCGGTAAGTCCGGATAACCTCTTTTTGTTTTTGCTTTTCCAGATACTGACTGATCACAGGATAAAGGAATATTCCAACCCCTATTACAAAAATAATCATCGCTGTCAAAAACAGCCAAGAGCTTGTCTTGTTCCGTTTCATTCAAGCAGTACCCACTTATCTCCATCGCTTAGTGACTGCACTTTTTCCTTTTAATAAACAATACCATCATTAACACAGCACAGCCCATCAGGAAAATGCCTGTAATGGCAAAAAACATTGTTCCTGTACCACCAGTGGCAGGAAGTGTAAAGCCAGCGTCCTCGGCACGGGTATTTTCCACCTGGAATGAAATAATGTTTCCTTCAATAGAAAACGCTTTGTCTTTTATTGGCTTTAACTTGATGGTACCTTCTGCTTGAATTTGGGAAGCATCATCAATCGTACCATCCGCCTTGTCTTTTGGAACATTTTTATCCTCAATGGTGATCGTAAGTTTACCTTCGGGCAGGACATATCCATCAGGAGCCCTTGTTTCTTTTAGGATATAAGTCCCTGCATCCACCCCTTTGAGAAATAAGCTACCATCATTACTAGCGGTTAATGTTGTCGATCCATTTTCCGGATTATAAACATACGTTCCATCCGAACCTGAAAAGTTTAGTGGTGTCTCATCTTCTCCTTCCTCCGCCAGTGTGAATATCGCCCCGCTTAAAGGATTTCCTTCCGCATCAACTTTTTTAAGCCAAATCCCATAGGTATAAACATTTTTCATGTCTGTTAGCTCTTTTAAGCTTTCCTCAGTATAGGGATCATTATTATAAACGATATAGGCTGTATTCTCCAGCGTATTCTTTTCAAAGGCATTTGATGTTACGGTCGCCCGATAAGTGATCTTAATGTTCTGACCACCATATTTTTTAACAAAGTTTTCCGTAAACAAAATGCGGAAGGTTTTTGTGTCCTCTCCAACGGTTAAACCCGCCTCTGTTTTTATCTCAAAATTTTCCGCTGCTTCTATTTTTTGGTCATTTCGATCCCACACAGTAATCGAGTCTTCCTGAAGCGCTAATCCGGTCATCATTTTATCCCCAACTTCAAAATGAAGCGCTGTAGCCTCTGCCGGGTAAGATGGCGTAAGAACATTCAGTTTATAATCAACCGTATCCCCAATTCCTACGCTCAGATCATCCGCTTTACCCATTACATCTTTAGTAATAGATGGCTCTGCTGATTTCATCGAACCTTCTACTCCAACCTGCGTGTTCAGCACCCAACTTCCATCTTCATATTTGGGTACAAGCAACGCAGTTGTCGGTTGATAAACCTTCACGCTGTCTGTCCCCTGGGCGGTCAGGAGATATTCTCCCATTGCCATCTTTGTAAACTCAGCCTTCCCATTTATAGAATTCTGCTTTTTTGGCGTTAATTCAACACCACCCGCATTGCTTCCTTTTTTGATCGCTGCGGCTAAACACTCTAAAAATTCTTTGTATTTAGTGGATTGGCCCTGATCATCCCGAAACGCCTCGGTTACAGAATCATCGCCTGCTTTTCCTACATAAGCTTTAAAATTTTCCTGTGCCCTCAGCCAATCTGCCACAGAAGCATCCCATTCATACATGGGATTCATGGGCTGATCGGATACTGGATCGATGTTGACGGTAATAATCTGATAAGCAGACACTTCCACATTGTCTTCCAGTCCACTGACGGTGAACGCTCCGGTCGTATCATGCCTAACTTCTTCCGCAAATACTGGCAGTTGAATGGCCATTGCCAACACAAGCGCCAGTGCCCACATCCGCACTTTTCGACTTTTTCTCATTTAACTTTTCCTCCTATTTTTAAATAAAAGTATTCCTGTCATTCCAGCCAGCATCAACACTGCACCCACGGAAAGAAACATGGTCGTCCCTTGGCTTCCGGAAAGTGGAAGCTCAACTGGCGGTTCATTCAGAATCTTGTATATTCCATTCTTTTCATACACTGCCGGTGGATTTCCCACAGCACTGCCTTCAGGAATTGTAAATCCTGTCTGCTCATAAACCACTTTCCACTGTCCATTCGGTAAGCCGTAGCCATCTGGTGCTTTCAACTCCACAAGTCGATAGGTTCCGTCAACTGGTAATTTGCTAAACGAAACGACGCCCGATACCTCGGAAGACACTTTGTCTACCTGCTTCCAGCATTCTGCCGAGCTTCCTATTGGTTCTCCATCTGCATTGACTTCGATCTTCCCCTGGTCATGGTTGTGTTCTGCATTCTGACACTCTAATTGATACAAACCAAAAGTTGCGCCGGAAAGCGGCATTCCTTCCCGATTGATTTTAGTAAACTGAAAATCTGCCATTATAGTGTTGGTAAAAGCGGCTTTGCTGCTCTCCCTGTCATCTTCAGTCAATGCCGCCGTGTTATCGTAAATCAGCGTGGCCTGAAGTTTTTGCGTTTTTGGATTTCTTTTAACATCTACCTGAACCACTGCTATATGTGAGTCATAAACATACTGTTCATCTCGGCTTCCGGTCAGGTTGTCCGGAAGTTCTTCTTTCACGCTAAATGTGTAGTGTCCCTCTGTTTTAAAAGTAATTGGGCTGAACTCGAATGATTGCGTGGAATGATTGCCCGCTCCTTTTACTTCCTTGCGGGTATCTTCCAATAGGACTTTGCTATGCTCAATCGCTTGGGTTGTCTCTTTATCTCCTGGCTCCAGAACAAAGGTGAACACGTCACGCTCTTCCAGGTTTCTCCCCAACAGGGTTTTCTGCCCTTGAATAGCCGTTTGAACGTCTCCGTTATAAGCATTGGTAAAGGTAACCGTGGTCTCCGGTTTTGGCTCTGTGCTCTGCTCAATTGTCCCGGTCACGCCATTCTCTTGAACATCAGCTGATTGTCCATCCATTGTTATGGATGGGGTATAGGCTGCCGGAACTTCCACTTCTTTCACTGTAAATTTTGCGTCTGCTGGAAGCTCTGTGAAGGATACCCATTCTCCTGCTTTTAAAGTAAATGTTCCGCTGCCCTTTTCTATTTGAACTTTTTCTGTCTCTCCACCTCCACAGTGCTTTTCGCCTTCAACGTCTAACAGATTACCCGCTTTATCCTTCAAGGTCAGGTTAAATGTAAAGGCACTGTCCGTTGGCAGAAAATCTCCGGTTACTTTTTTCTCAATTTTAAGGGATCCCACCCGCTGGTTGGTTACCTGAACAATGGCGGTTCGGGAAAAAAGATTGGTCAAATCCGTCTCTCCCAAATCCTGCTTATATTTTTCATTTGAATGTTCCAGGCATTGCTGAATCTTTAACTTTGACCATCCTTGATCTACCACCAGCCGATCCGAAGTCTTTGTTCCATCCGAAAATTCCGTCGGCTTATATTCCAAAGCGGCCCCTTCCGCATCATACTGAAGGTGTAGTTCCGGCCCACTCTGAAGATTCCAGTCGTTTTCCCCCACCGGGTACGTATCACTGGTCTGTTGTTTAACTTTGATATCATGGAGTGTCGTATCAATTTCATCCTCTGCAACAAACTGAATCATGCTCTTAACAACTGAGCCTACCCCGCGTGCTACAGAGATTCCATCCATTATGTCACCCGCGTCTGCGTAAATTCCACTATTATCTACCGTCACCTGAACGGCTTTGGGATTTACTTTATAGCCCATAGGCGCATTTGTCTCGACCAGATAATACGTTTTTCCTGTTATAAGACCTCTTTTACCCTGTTCGACCTGTGCTTTTGTCGGAAGTACCCCGCCGCCATCCAAGTTGATACCATCGCCGTTCTCCTTACTTAAGTCAGCGGTCGTCACTTCGCAGTAAGGCGTGCTTCCTTCATTAATCGTATAACTCCCATCGGAATCAACCTTGATATTCTCTTCCTCATAAAGCGCAAAGGTGGCTCCTGTAACAGGCGTTACGCCATCATCTGCAAATTTTTGCACCAACAACCGGTTTTGGACATTGGGTACATAAAGCCTTGCGGAAAACTCCCTTGTATAATCCCCCTCATCATTTTTTAATCGAACCGTGTTCTGGTCATTCGCGCTCTCCAAGCTATCTGCCGTAGTATAATAATAATTCACCACATATTTTACTTTCTCATTTCTTTCATTTTCTGGAAGCATAAAATAATAGGTCATGATATCGCCTGGCATGTTTTCCAGTTCGGCTTTATAGCTGCCGCTGCTATCGAGTTCAAAAACATAGGGGTTTTCTCTGGCTGCTGTTAACACGTTCGCCATATCAGCGGGGGCTGTCTTCCATCCCGTCATGGGATCCCCAGATACCACTTGCCAGTTTTTAGAATCTGATATGCCTTCATTTCCGTCGCCTTTATACTTCAGCACCACGGCAAACATGGTTCCACCTTTTAAATCATACAGGTTTCCATTTGTATCTGTCACCGCCGAATCCGTTGAAACAGTCAGCTTCGGACTGGCATAGCTGCCAGATTCCCAAGGATTGGCACAGAGCAACAGGGTATCCTCATTTCCACCTGTCTCCAGATATAATTTTACATCGCCCGCAAAACGGTAGCCCTCCGGTACTTTGGTTTCACGAAGGATAAAATGGTCGATGTCTCGATCTTTTAAATCCTTTAAGCTAATAATGAACCCTTCTTCATCAACCAGTACAAAAGTCCCATCTTCATCTGTGGTACCCGTTGCGATCACCTGGTCATCACCTTCTTGTTGAATTTCATAATTTTCATCAGCCGCATATAAGGTAAACGCTGCGCCAGCTACAGGGTCACCTAATTGATCCACCTTGATGATGTCGCTTTCAGGAACAGTAACCAGATTATATTTTAAAGACATGTTGGATTCACTGTTGCCTCTTTCCAGATAGAAGAATTTCAGTGTGTGATAGCTACCATCTGCAAAAGTATTCCCTGACCATTTCACACGCTTATCGCGCCCGGCGTCCTCGAATTGTTCTTTTAAAGTACTTCTCTGCTCAATACTATTTCCTTCATGATTTTTCCCCTCATTAATCACAACCTCCCCTGTTGAGAAGTCAATCTCTACAGCAGCAGCATCATGAATGCCTCCGAGGTCTGCCACCAGCACATCATCAATAAAAATCCACACATCGTCATCACCGCTAAATTCATAGGTAACTGGTTTTTTACTACCATTTTGGTTTATTTCTCCTCCGTCCTGCTGAACAAAACGGGTAGTCATGGAGAGGCCAAAGTAATGGTTTAATTGAGCATCTCTTGGGCCAATCTCTTTTGGTACAAGCTTGTTGTCATTGTCTCGATTAAAAACCACTCCAGGCTTGGTAAATGGAAAGAACTGTCCATATGTGTTCTGATTCCCTTCGGAAGTCATTTTTATGCCTGGTGTATTATAAAGCTGGAACCTCTCTGTCTCTTCATTGAAATAAGCATAATTTTTTTGACAATCATAATAATAATAGCCTTCATTATCTACTTGGAGCAGACCACCAACATTCATGAAGGCTTTCTTTCCACCTTGACCTTCGTTTTTTGTGTTTCCAATATCCTCATTACGATCAAAAAGATACGCCAGGGATTCCTCATTTTGGGTTGTTTCAGGAAAACCATTTTCCAATACCGATTTAACTATTCCTTGTCTTGGTTTGGCGCTTTTAGTCCATTGATTTACGGGATTATAGGTGTTTTTATTTGCCTGCCTAAACAGCAATAAATGGTCTTCATTTCCCGATCTTCTGCTGCCGTTAATGCCAACCCTGATCGGATTATGATCCTTATTATCCGAATCATCTCTTCCCCATTGCCAGTAATCAAATACGTTGATTGTCGTGCCTTTTGGGCTGACTCCTTCAAAGGAAAGATCATCATAAATCGCTTGGCTATCTTTTGTCACGGCGCCACCAAGACGCACGGTTACTTCCAAAACTCCAGCCTCTTCCCTCATAACATATCCTTCCGGCAGAGAAGCTTTTAACGAATATTCTCCCTCATAAGCATTTTCTGGCCAGTCATCCAGCTCCCAGTTGAGCGCAATTTCCTGTTCCCCGGCATTCATTTCAGCCCTAATTGTTCCCGGCAGATATGTTTTAAGCAGATCCCTACTGACTACCTGCTCTTTACTGGCTCCGGGAAGGATCATTTCCCATCGTTTATTTTCCTCAGACCATTCCAGCGCATCCCCTCTCCATGTCCATGATAAAACCTCCAAAGGGACCTGCTCTTCCGTAACCTCTGTCTTTTCATTGGCTTTCTCTTGGCCCCCTTCTGGCGGATGCGCATTTTCTCCTTCCTCAGCGGACGTCCCTTGTTCCTTTTCTTCGACTGTGTTCTCTTGTTGATTCTCTACAGTCTGACCGCCAGGATACGAAAAAATGGCTTCCCTTGCAAAAACCATCCTCCCTGTTAAAAATATCAGCACCACACCTACTAATAAAAAAGCAAAGCACCATTTTTGGGTTTTCATTGTCAACGATTCTCCTTTCTTATTTGCGATTTTTCTGCGCATCGGGCCGATGATTAAATCACTGCATTTTTTAAGTTATCGTTTTTTTCTGTGCAATAAAAACAAATCGGTAAAACATGTATCTTTTCTACCTTTATTCTTTTAATCCAAGTGATTTAAAATTAAAAAAATAAGCCATCAGATCCTCATCTAATGGCTAAATACTCGCAGACTATTAAAAGTCTACGAATCTTTTCACCTTTTTCTGTTTTTATTTCACAACAAATATACTAACTCCTGACAACCTACAGTGTTCAAGCTTTTATTACTATTGATATTTTTTCACTTTTCGTAATGAATCTACAGAAACTTGTTCAGTCCTACTATTTTTGCTTGTCTCTTGGTTTTCCCTTCAGTTTCTTGAAATAAATTATTACACTTCATCATCCGCTTCCTTATGGGTTTTCAACACACATTACTTCATATCCGATTTTTTAAGAGTTTTGGATTCTCCTTTGCTTTTATTTATGTTCTGGCCATATTTCCTTATATAATGTATCTAGATTTTCAAGGAATACCTATAGACATAAAAGTATATTTCAAGGTCAAATCAATTAATTAGCTAAAAAGGGCATTATTTCACAAAAAAAGAAAACTCACTTGGCTTTCTTTTCCGTTTATTCTAAAATTTCAATTCAGTAAAAACAATATCTATCACATTTTCAAGAATATCACCTGGTACCATTTCTACAAAACGATAATCACAAACCTCAACATCCAATGCTTTTGACTGTTTAAATAAAGCTACTCCAAACGTTTTTGTACGACCGTCAAGCAGAACATGAAGATGAAACTTGTTATTAGTGTTTGTAATTGGGCAAATAATCGTCATACTTGTTTCCTTGTTGAAAACTACATATACGCATAAAATTTACGCACGCGCTTAATATACGCATGAAAAAAGCGTACGACATAATTGTGAGAAGGATAGAAAATGACAGTAAGGGAAATTATTAAAATCCTTAAACAGGATGGCTTGAAAGATATTGATTTTAACGGTTCTCATATTCAATATAAACACCCGATAAAGCCTCGTTCCTAAACATGGCGGTGATATAAAAAGGTGCGTTAAAAAGTATCCTCAAACAAGCAGGGCCTAAATAGCCCTGCCAATACAATCATATATAAAGGAGTGAAAGCAATGCGCAAATTAACCTATTTACCTATATTAGAACCATCTGTCGATGGTTACGACGTTTTTTACCCTGATCTTCCTGTTGTATTAGTTTTGGCAAAGATATTGAAAAAGCCCACCAAATGGCAAAAGTTGTATTAGTTTTGGCAAAGATATTGAAAAAGCCCACCAAATGGCAAAAGAAGTGCTAGCGTTACATATCTACGGAATGGAAAAAGACGGTGATCCGATCTCAAAACCTTCGAAAAAACTTGAAGCTGACGACATTGAAGAGTGTATCGTCACGGCGGTTACTATTTTACCCGATTTGATGAAAAATGCGATGGATAACCGAAAAATAAAAACAAACGTAACGATCCCGGCCTAGCTTAAAGAGGAGGCTGAATCTCATCATGTCAATTATTCAAAACTTCTTGAGGCGTCGTTGTTAGATTACCTCAACGTTAAACGCGAAGTTTTAAGACAATAAAAGCACAATACAATTACGCCAAAAATCCCCCTGCGCGTTAACACAAAAGCAATACTAAAGAGGCGATAAAAGTGATCTATATTCCTTCAATCTGATACTAGTTTATTCGTCGACAAGCGTATAATAAATTTATAAATTCAATTTCAAAAAACAGACATGATTCTTTGCCTCCTGTTAATTGGTATTGTAACCTTACACAATTTTCATACTCAGCTTTAGCCCAGAAAATTGAAATATCTTTTCTTTTGTATTATTATGTTATCGGGTACTTTATAGCATTTTTTAATCAATTTTTAAGGATGCTGCATATCCACAATACTCAAAATAAAAAAAGAGAAAGGACAAAGAAATGAAGAGTGTAAAAAAACTTTTTGCTCTGCTGCTTGTAACCGTACTTGCCATCGGTATTGCAGGCTGTGGAACCGGAGGAAGTTCTCCTGGGGGAACATCTTCAGATGGTAAGATCCGTGTAGCAATGCAGGATCCTAATGTGCCGATTGACATGCAGAAACAGACGAATAGCTATTTAATGATGGTTGCTGATCAGATTACAGAACCTCTGATCAACCTTGATAACGATGGTCAGTTATCACCATTATTGATCAAGGAGATGCCTAAGATTTCCGATGATGGTTTAACCTATTCTTTCGAGTTAAAAGATGATATTAAATTCCATAACGGAGATACTGTAAAATCATCAGACGTCAAGTATTCTTTTGAACGTTTACTGACAAAAGGTGTTATGGGGGCTATGATTGACCAGGTACAGGGCGCCCAAAATTTAATCGATGGCTCTGCTACTTCTTTAGAAGGTTTTAAAATCATTGATGATCAGAAGTTTGATTTAGTACTGGAACAGCCATATAGCCCATTCCCATCAGCTTTAGCAACACCTTATGTATGTGTATTCCCACAGAAGGCCTGTGAAGAAGCGGGCGATGACTGGGGTAGAACTGTACTTTATGGCACAGGCCCATACAAATTGGATAGTTATACAGCTGGTCAGGGCATCGAAATTTCAAAATTTGATGAATATCATGGTGAAGCAGCCAAAAATGCTGGTGTTTCTTTCAAATTTATCGAAGATATGAATACACAGGTTATGGAATTCCAGAAGGGTAACGTTGACGTTTTACAGTTAGATGCTACTTTATACCCACAGTATAAAGATAACGCTGATATTAAAGATGCAATCCACTCTTTCAATCCAGTTGGCCTTGTTTATCTGGCTCCAAACATGGATAAGATTACTGAACCTAAGGTAAGAGAAGCTTTAAGTTATGCAATTAATCGAGAAGATATTTGCAATAACTTGATGAATGGAACGGCTACACCTGCTAAAACTTTTATTCCTGAGGGTTTAATTGGTTATGACGATTCTGTTCCTGCTTATGAATATAATCCTCAAAAAGCAAAACAGTTATTAGCCGAAGCAGGATATCCTGACGGCTACACGGTGGATCTTCCAGTATCCGCTAAGTATTCCTTCTTGGTAAAAGTTGCAACTGCCATACAGGATCAAGCGAGAGAAGCCGGATTTACAATTAATGTACAGCAGATGGATGGTGCGGCTTATTCCGATATGGCTAAAAGCGCAAATGTGCCACTGTCTACGAGCAACTGGTATGTTGATTATATTGATCCTGATGGAATGATTTATCAGAGATTCTCTAGCACAACAACAATGAACAACTCCAGTAGCCGTTATAATAATCCTGAATTCAATGCTTTAATCGATGAAGCAAGACAGATCACGGATGAAGCAAAACGCCAGGAATTATACAGCAAAGCTGACAATATCTTAACTCGCCAGGATTACGGTGCAATTCCACTTTTTAACGAAACCAAATACTATTTACAAAATCCTGCAATTAAGAATTTCGAAGTAACAGATATGTTCCGTTTCCACTTCAACACAGCAGAACTATCCTAAGGGATATAAAGGATTATTTATAAGTTTAAAACACGGTAGGACAACTTGTAAGGTTTTGTTCTTCCGTGTTTTTTAAATGGCGGAGAATGGTAAAACATTTAATTTTATTTTAAAAATTAATTTAAATTATTTAAATCATTCAAGTATAGTTAGATATTTGAACAAACACAGTATAAAAACATACACATCTCAAGAATAGGCCCATATTCCCTATTTAAATCGTTTAAAGCCCAAATATATATACCAAACTCATTTTATTGGCTAAAAAAGAGCATTATTTCCGTAAAAAAGAAGGCTTACTCGCCTTCTTTTCCAGTCAAACCGAAATCTCAATTTCTGCAAAAACAATATCAATCACATTTTCAAGAATATCACCGGGTACCATTTCAATAAAATGATAACCACACGCTTCAATGTCTAACGATCTTAACTGTTCACATAAGATAACGCTAGTCGTCTGAGTTCGACGATCAAGCGGAATGTGCAAAGGGAATTTACTATTGGTATTCGTTATTGGACAAACAATTGTCATATTCGTTTTTTGATTAAAAAAATCATTGCTGACAACAAGCCCAGGTCGATATCCAGCTTGCTCATGGTCAGACTGTGGATTGAAATTAATTTTGATGATGCTGCCTTGTTTTACCATACTTCCTTACCTTCGGGCTTTCCCCAATCAATTTCTTCATCATGATACTCTCCCTCGTATCCGTAAAAAAGTTGCTTAATATTTTTGCGATATTTTTTAGGAGCCCATTTCTTAATGATGATTTGATCCTTATCTGCGACTGCTTCAACAGATTCCCCATTTACCCAATCCAGGGATTTCAACATATCCTTTGAAATACATATTCCTTGACTATTACCCCAACTCCGTAATTTTGTTATCATTATTTTCACTCCCTTTCGTATATACATAATATATACCAACCAGCAATTAAAATCAATATTCTATT
>OCAG01000836.1_pt1 | contig 14631 bp, 9 predicted proteins | sample 1477111 | NCBI WGS metagenome assembly OCAG01 (sample SAMEA2580288, study PRJEB22360) | human gut metagenome | biome: human gut; feature: human-associated habitat; material: faeces | place: Denmark | collected 2008/2010 | reverse complement strand
AACAGATAGTAATAAATCTAATTTTTCTACTCTTGTTTCAAGTGGTATTTATTCCTTCTTCTGCGGCTAAGAAAAGGAAAAATAATGTTAAACCACAAGATAAGTACGAAAAATTATTTAAAAATAGGTCTTGCACGACAGTTGCCAGTGATTTTATGGTTTTGCACAAGATGGATGGTAAATTATATGCGGAAATACCTTTACGTTTACTAGGAAAAGAGATGATGCTAGCCTCTACTGTGGCAAAAACGAGCGAAGTGATGGCCGGTATTCCGGGGTACACGCCTAACTCTTTGTGTTTGTGCTTCACGCTACAAGATAGTATGTTACAGATACGTCTTTTACCTGATCTAATGACGGTAAACACGGCATCACCTAGGCAAGCTCGTTTAATGACGGAAAATTACGGTAAACCGATATGGATGGGATTCAATGTATTGGCGTATACTCCGGATAGTACTGCTGTCGTATGCGATATGACCGAACTTTTTCAATCTGATATTCCGGAATTGACTCCCGTAATAAAAAGGTTTGGAAAGTATGATATTTCGGGAAAATTTGTTCCATCGTTGACTCATTTGGGGGAGATTCATGCTTTTGAGAACAATATTACGGTTACTTCTAATTTGTCTTATAAAGTAAATGCGATCTTTGTATTATTCCCGTTTTATCAGCAAAAACCTGTCGAGATGGAGGTTGTCCGTACTTTAATGTTATTACCGGAAAAACCAATGGAACCTCGCTTGGCAGATCCAAGAATCGGGGTATTTTTTACGAATAAATTAAGTATACCTGAAGAGGGAGGAACGATGAATCCTTATGCTTTAGCCCATCGTTGGCGGTTGGAACCTAAGGATGAAGAAGCTTTCCGACAAGGAAAGGGATCGGAACCGATCAAGCCTATTGTTATGTATGTGGACAACAATTTCCCCGATAGTTGGAAAGAAATCGTACGACAGGGTATTTTAAAATGGAATCGCTTTTTTGAGCGTATTGGATTTAAAAATGCCATACAAGTTATGGATTTTCCTTTGGACGATCCTACATTTAATCCTAATAATATAACTTATTCTTGTGTACGGTATGTGTCCCATGGCGATGAAACGGCGAAAACGGTTTCTTGGACAGATCCTCGAAGTGGAGAGATATTGCATTCAACGATATGTCTATTTCATGGACTTCAACAGCGTGTCTTGATAGATCGTTTTTTACAAACGGCAGTAACTGATCCGCGTATCCGGTCCGGCAAATTGACGGATGAAATATGGGCGGAGTCTTTGGAGCAATATGTCATTCATGAAATGGGGCATGCTCTAGGTTTTCAAGATAACACGTGTGCATCTCGTGCCTATCCTGTTGATTCTCTACGTTCTGCTTCTTTTACTGGGAAATATGGTATATCCGCTTCTATTATGGATGATTTGGGATTCAATTATGTTGCACAACAGACAGATCAAGGAGTCAAACTGACTGCAGATCTGGGGGCTTACGATGAGTTTGTCATCCGGTGGTTATATTCCCCGCTGTTAGAAACTTCTTCTGCTAAAGAAAAGAAGGATTTATTATCCTCTTGGCTTGATCAAAAGAGCGGAGATCCTGTTTATCGTTATGGCTATTCATCCAGTAAAAATGAATATGATCCGTCGTGTTTATCTGGAGATTTGGGTGATGATGCCATAAAAGCTGGAGATTATGCGTTGAATAATTTGAGAAAAATCATGTTATACATGAATGAATGGATTCAAGACGATCCGGATGGTAGTCTACGAAGTTTATTATATAAAGAATTGTGTTTCTATCATGAAAAATTACTAGATTACGTTGTTAGAAACGTTGGAGGGGCTTATATCAATGTGTCTGGGGAAAATACTAATTTGGATTCTTATAGTATTGTTTCTCGGGAGATCCAAAAAGCGTCTATGCTTTGGGTATTAACCCAATTTCGAGAAAGTGATTGGTTGGAGAACCCTCAATTGATGACATTGGGAAATTTTGGAACACCTACTCTTTGGCGAGTTCGTAAAAGATTTTTTTCAGCGCCGATGTTGCGGGAGAACTACGTGTGTCTGTTTTCCGATCTTTCGGATAACCCGTATACGCTAAAAGATTTTGCAGAAGATATTTACCGGGAGGTTTGGAAAAGTGCCATCGAGAATAAGCCTTTAACAGTAATAGATCGCTATTTGCAAAAGAATTGGTTAGGATCGTCGGAATTTAGAATCCGAGTGATGGGAGGGAATTCATTATCCAAAGCATTCTCCGCTTTAGCAGAGAGTATATCTGAAAAAATGGTTTATGAAAAAGAAAATTTCAATAGTCTTGTATTACCTACACGGATATACGGAGAACCTGGTAAAGTAAATGTTAAGCATATAAACAATAGTCATATGTATTTTTTCAAAATTATGAAAGAATGCGAACAGATGCTGGAGAAAAGAATACATGATTGTATCGAAGTGGATCGACCTCACTATCAAGCCATGTTGTATTGTGTACGTGCACTATTAAAAGAAAGAAAATAATATAAAGATAAAAATGAATTGAATATGAAAAATAACATTCTATTGTATTCCATTTTATGTGTATTTTGTTTGTTTAGTATTCCGATGAATGCTGCAACAGACAAGAAAAAAAAGAAAAATGCTAAGATAGAGCAAACGGAAGAGCCAAAACAACCTGTAAAGAAAATAAGTAAATATGCGAAATTATTTAAGGGTAAGTCCCACGAGATTGCCAAAGGTGCTTTCTTGACACTACACAAAGTTGATGGGAAGATATATTGGGAAATGCCATTAACTACAATGGGACGAGAAATGTTGATTGCGGCAACTACGACTAAAACCAGTAATAATGTCGTGGCAACGAATGGTTACAAAAATAACGCTCCGATACATACCTATTTTACACTGAAAGACAGTACAGTGCGAATGCACCAGATTAACGCTCAAGTGAATTATGACTCCACGAATAAACGTATCGCACGTGTGGTTGCAGAAAACTACCTGAATCCGGTAATTGAAGGTTTTAAGGTTTTGGCTTATAACGAGGATAGTACGGCCGTTGTGTTTGATATGACATCGATGTTTACCGGGGGAAATGCGAAAGTATCTCCAATGTCAAGAGGTTCATTCCCATTGGCAATCAAAGCTTCTTTAAATAAATCATTATCTTCCGTGGAAACAATCAAAGCTTTTGAAGATAATGTATCTGTGAAATCGTCATTGTCTTACACGGTATCGGCTAAATATTTGAAGCTTTCTTTATTTGAGGATAAACCATTGACAATTAAGGCAACTTGGAGTATTTTATTATTACCGGAAGAACGTATGCGTCCTCGTGTGTCGGATTCTCGTTTGGGGGTATTCTTAACCATGAAGCAACAATTGCCAACAGACAAGGATAATTTCAAGAATTATTCTTTGGCTAATCGCTGGCGTTTAGAACCAAAGGATATGGAAGCTTATAAACGTGGAGAATTAGTAGAACCGATAAAACCGATCGTATTTTATTTGGATAATTTATTCCCAGAAAATTGGAAAACGGCTATCCGTGAAGGAGTATTACGCTGGAATAAAGCTTACGAGAAAATTGGGTTTAAAGATGCAATACAAGTGTTGGATTTCCCAGTCAATGACCCGAATTTTGACCCGGATAATTTGAAATATTCTTGTATCCGTTACGTGCCCTCCACGACACAAAATGCCATGGGACCGTCTTGGGTTGATCCGGTAACTGGAGAGATTTTGAATGCTTCGATTTTGATATATAGCGATGTTGCCAAGATGTTACAGATATGGAATTTTGTTCAGACCTCTCAGCTAGATGCGTCTGTACGTGGCAAGGAGATGCCATTAGAGGTATTTCAGGATGCCTTGGCATACGTGGCGGCTCACGAGATGGGACACTGCTTGGGGTTAATGCATAATATGGGAGCTTCTAATGCCTTCCCCGTGGACTCTCTTCGTTCTGTAACTTTCACTCGGAAGTATGGGACGACTCCATCCATTATGGATTATGCACGGTTTAATTACGTGGCTCAACCTCAGGATAAGGGTGTCAAACTAACTCCCCCGGAATTAGGTGTTTATGATGAATATGCTATCAAATGGTTATATACCCCAATTCCCAATGTTGTCACGCAGGAAGAGGAAAATAAAATACTGGAATCTTGGATTGATGAAAAAGTGGGCGATCCTCTTTATCGTTACGGTAAGCAACAAGTAACAGGCCGTTATGATCCACGGGCCTTGGAAGAAGACTTGGGTGACAATCCGATGAAAGCAAGCGATTACGGGATTAAAAACTTGAAGTACATTCTTGCTCATTTGAACGAGTGGATTCAAGATGATCCTGATGCGGAGTTTCGTCAACAAGTGTATGACCAGATTGTAACTCAATATGCCCGTTATATTCAAAATGTGGTATATTGTATTGGGGGTATTTATTTGAATGAAACGAAGGAAGGTACGCCGGAAAAAAGATTTCAATCTGTACCGAGAGAACGCCAAAAAGCAGCCATGCAATGGGTGATGAGACAGTTGAGAGATATGGATTGGTTGGATAATAAGGGTGTATGTTCTAGGTTTAAATTGCAAATGAAGCAATCTGCTGTTTTAAAGCAAGCAATTGCTTCTATTCTGGCAGAGCTTTATAATAATGTTACGCTTTCTGCTTATCTAGCCGAAAAGACGCCTTACTCTTTGCGAGAATTTTTCGATGATTATTATAAAGGGGTATGGGATGCACTTATCAATAATCGTAAACTCTCGATGAGTGATAAATTGTTGCAAAAAGAAATGTTAGGCATTATGTCAAAAAATATTGCTTTCATTGGGGGACAAAAATTAAGAACCGAGCTAACTTCTTGCGTGGCGTATATTCCTTCTATTGATGAGATTTGTTGGTATGGATTGGATGAAACTGGGGTTGTGCGCCAGTATGCAGAAGTTCTGAAACAACAAGAGAGAGAATCGGGATTAGATTACGGACTGGAACTTATGACCGAGGAAGCCAGTTTAGGGTATGGTTATGGATGGCAAAGTGTAATTCGCATCCAGGTAATAGATGAGTCTTCTACTTATTACTATGATATGGCTAAAAAGATTAAGTCGTTACTAGAGAAAAAGATTGCATCGGTTCATGCAGTGGATAAACCGCATTATCAAGCGATGTTATTTGCTGTAAAGCAGATATTAGCCGAATAATATTCCAATGTGATCACCTTTACTATGACGGTAAAGGTGATCACCATAAATAATGATAGCTGTTGGTTTTGTGGTTTAAACAGGGATATTCATTAAAAAGTAGTATCTTAACGTTGTACAACAGCATCTGGGGCGCCAGTAATTATCACTCTCGAATGATGCTCAAGATACTGTTCTATGCGTGCTCGTGTAATATCTATTCTTGTCACAAGATAGTCTAGGCCCTTCAGGAGAATCTATTTCATATGGTTATCAGGTAATAGTACCCCAGACTTCCGTACCATCGACTGTTTCTGCGGTGAACACTTGAAAGAAGTGATCAAGGACTTGTTCACTCAAATAGTGTTGATGCCAAATGAACTGGGTTATTTAAATTTGGATATTCAATATATTGATGGAACTAAGATCGAATCGGCCTCCAATCGTTATAGTTTTGTCTGGCGTGGAAGTGTAGAGAAGTATGAGGTGAAACAGGAAGACAAGACGTGCTCGGTTTTATTCTCTATAGAGTCTCATATCGAGACCTCCTGCATGAGACTGAAAGAAGATTACGTAAAGAATGGGCAACCCAAGTCGGCTTACAGATATTCACGGAAAAACAGCTTATTACTAACATAGGGATTTTCCTGCGAGCCGGGGGATATAGCGACTTTACAGTCGATGCTCGATAACTTTGCGTCCTCTTACGGGAAGCAATCTAGGATAGTGGTAGCAAAATCGGGTTACGGTAGCGTGTAGAATTATGAATTAATGAAAAACCTAGGGATGGAAGCTTACATGAAATGTAATTAATTCCATAAAGAACAAAAACGGGTTTGGAAGAAAAAAACGTTCCTTGTCCATAATTTTTATTATAACAAGGAAAAAGATTATTATGTTTGTCCAGCGGGCCAACACATGAACAATGTGGGAAGTTATAAACGAAAATCCGGTTTAGGATATATCTCCATTGTCATGCGCTACCAAGCTATAAACTGCAAGGACTGCCTGTTCGGTTCACGATGTACTCAAGCAAAAGATAATCTTGTCATTGAAGTAAACCGTAAATTGAATGAATATAAACGTGAAGCAAGAGAGGTCGCTTCCTCCGAAGGGAATCTTTTACCGGGGGAGGCGATGTGTGGAGCCGTCCTCGCACAAATTAAACACAGCTGGAAATTCAACAGTTTTAAATTAAGAGGATTACAAAAGGTAAATATTGAATTTAGTAGCTATTGCTTACAATTTAAAAAAATAGTGGGAAAAAGTCGCTTTTAGGCTTTTCTTCTTGTTCATGTGTGATATTTTGTGGACATTGATAAAAAAGGCAAAAAAACAATTTTAACAACTATACAAGTGCTGTGTAAAAAAAAAGAGGCATCTCTTTTATGAGAGACCTCTAACCTCTTCCATTAGTCTATAATATAATTAAAATTAGATATTTAGTCTTTGTGGGAATTAAGATATTTATTGATTTGATATTCCAAGCTACCTAGTTGATGAAAACCGCTAGCGACGATAATCCCGTTTTGATCCACCAACACCTTGTGAGGTATTCCTCGGATAGCATACCAAAGAACGACGGGATCTTTCCATCCTAACAGGTTGCTCCCGTCTATCCAAGGTATTTTTTCCTCTTCGAATGCTTTCTCCCACGCTTTTTTATTGTCATCTAATGACACGCTGACCACTTCAACGCCTTTCTCGTGATAGTCTGCGTACATTTTTTTAATTGAAGGCATGGTTGCTCGACACGCACCGCACCAGGATGCCCAAAAGTCAACAAGAACAAGTTTATGTTTTTTATACACGTCCGAGAATTTTATGGTTTCCCCGTTATGGCCTTTCATCTCGAAATCAATACATGGTTTGCCGGGGACATTTATTCTTGCGTACTTGATAAACTCGAAGTAACGTTGACAGGTTTCCGTCTTCTGTACCTTGGTTGAAAAACTTTTCAGTTCGGTTTCAAATTCATCTAGGGATAAGAAATTGCGTACATAAATATCCAACACTTTCAGGAATCGTTCGTCATCTCTATTCTCCCGAATAGCGTTCTTGGCAAACTCGACCTTTTCTTTCACCAGTACTTGATGTTTTTTATAAATGCTGTCTTTGTAATCTTGGGAAAAATCGTTTTCACCCCAAATCACTTTTCGATATTCATTCTCTTGTTTCTCGATGAGGGACATCTCCTTTCTGAATACTTCGTATTTGTCCTGCGCGAGTAGATTGGCGAGAGGGCAGAATGTTAAAATAATGATTATAAATATGTTCTTCATGATATTTCAGGATTAAATCATTCTTGTTTTTTAACTACCGCTTGGAATTTACACTGGATTGTCGGGTAGATGGAAGATGATATTTTCACGTTCATAATTCCCCGTCGTCCGTCTTGGTTCTCGAATCCGATGACACTTCCGGTTGTCACTTCGACTTTATCCACGGCTTTCGAGAAGTCCATCCGCTCCAGTTCAGTGTCCCCGGCAAGGTCAAAATTGACAGCATCCAATGGAATGAACTTTGTCGTTCGCATGGTTGATGCATCATAATCCATTCCGTCTGCCACGAACAGGGTTTGTGTTTCCTTGTTGGCCGGATTCAGGAAATAGTGTTTCCCGTCGCTCGCCGTGTAGGCTGCTACGTCAATCTCCTCCTTGTGAGTCCCGTAAGTGTTATTCGAGTAGGCCTTGTATTTTGCCGGATTAAAAAACATACTTCCTTGAGTTTTGCCAGCGAGTTTATACAACCATAACCAACTCGTGTTTCGAACATAGTTCACGATCTTGAACGAGGATTTTATACTTCCGGATTTTCCCTTGTCGTTATACGCTTTGAAGGTCATGCTGAGCACTTCGCCCACGATTGCTTTGTCATTGGGTACGATAACGGGATAAATCATCATCACGGTGGAAACGGGACGGGATAAATATCCCTCTTCGTCTACCGTCAGTTCCTGTGTTTCATCTACTAGAGCGAACCGGATAGAATCCTTCAATTCATTGAAATCATGGCTCTTTTCCACGATTTCAATGCGACGTAAAGTAGTCCCGTTGGTCGATGCTATAAACTTGAAACTTATCGTGTCTCCCGGTAGGGCTACCACCGTGTCAACCGTTTCCATTAACGCCATACTCACTCCATCGGAGGGTTCCAACACGTCGCCGAGTGAGCAGGCAACCATCAATAACATAATAATTAATGCTTGGAATCCGTTTTTCAATATATTCATTTTCATCATGTTGTCTGGTATTATAAAGGTTTTTGCTCTACTACGAAATTGTGTTCCAATTCGGCTTTCGGAATAGGGAAGCATAATTGATCGTCATGCTCGAAGTTCGGGTTCATGTCTTTCAACTTCCGACGACCGCCCTCGGTATATCTCACGGCGAGATAGAATATAGCCCCGTTTTCCATCCCGATTTCCCGTACATTCTCCCGGAACACCTCTTCCAGCACGTCTGACAGGGAACTGTAATCGGCCGCCTCAAAAGTCGTGTTACCGGAGCGAAGACGCAGGACATTCAGCACGTCCAGACAATCCTTTATGGAGGCATTCGTGCGAGCCATAGCCTCGGCCTTGATCAAGTACATCTGGGCCACCCGCATGTAGTACATCGGGCAATCGCCGGACGTGACGTAATGCTTCTTCCACACCTGCGTCTTTCGTGCAGCCGTCCCGTTGCCGAGCATCACGGAGTCGAAAGTCGCCTCGTAACGCTTATCGTCTTGAGTCAGAATCTCGAAATACATCTCTGTCGGTTTATAGGTTGCACCACCGAACATTTTGAACAGGCTGCCCACGTTATCATCCATGCTAGGTGGAGTCTTGATATGTCTCGTGAACATCAACTCTTTTGAAGAGTACCCGTTGGCAAAAATATCTCCGTATTTGTCTTCCAATCCGAATTCATCACTGGCAATCACTTCATTTGCCAATCGAATCGCTTCTGCGTAGTCACCCTCTTCTCCGCGATTCATTAGAATATCCGCTTTAAAAGCTTTTGCCGTTGTTGCGCAGGAGCGGTATTTGGAATAAAACCGGGGACCGTGCTGTATCGCGTAGTCTAGGTCCTCGAATATTTTTTCATAACTCTCTTTCACGGAACTGCGTCCCATGCTATTATTCGAGATGGATGAAGGTTCCAGACGGATGATCGGCCCGAGAGGGCTGTTTATATCCCAGAAATACCCGTATCTTCTTAGCAGGAACGCGTGGCCGAATGCACGGGCAAATTTGGCCTCTGCCAGCATTTCCGTTTTCCGGTTCTCGCCAAATAGGTTCTCGGATAATTTTTCCACGTAATAGATGAAATTATTTGCCGCGTTTACCATCTTGTAAGCTAATTCCCAAGGATCGGCAACGTACGAGTATTCTTCAGTCAATTTGAAACCTAGCAGGCCGTCCGTCTCGAATGTTCCCCGGTAGGTCCCGGTTAATAATCCCGTGCGATATTCGTTGTCGCAAATGTAATTCGCGCTCATTGTCCCGTAACCCTGTAAATTCGAGAAGATGCCGTTTAACGCCGTTTCCGCGGAAGTCTCGTTCGTGATGGCGTTTTCCCCGACTAAATCATGTGGGGGAAGTTCATCATCGAACATGCTGTCACATCCTGTTATTACAAAGAGAAACAATAAACTACATAAAAATATCTTGTTCATAATCAAATCATTTAATCGTTACTTTCACTCCGAAATTGAACGTTCTGGTTTTTGGGTAAGCCTCCGTGTCGACCGAGGCTCCTTGGATTGCATCGCTGCTCCACGATTCGGGAGAGGGGCCGGGATAGGACGTGAAGGTATACACGTTATTCGCAGAGGCGAAAACACTGATGTTCCCGAATATCTTTGTCTTGTCCACGATGTACTTGGGGAACCTGTATTCCAAATTGACATTTTGTATTTTAAGATACGAGGCGTTATAGACGGAGAAGTCTGTAAAATCATTGTTGTAGAAATCCAGCCGCACGCACGGGTAATTGCTATCCGGGTTTTCCGGGGTCCAGCGTTTCAGCGCGACGTCCAGCACGTTCGCTGTCCCCGTGGAGGCAAAACAGAATTGATTGGCCTCTGCCGTCCATGCCTTTTGCGCCCCGTAACTGAACGTTCCCTGCACGCTAAGGGTGAGGCCTTTCCAGCTTAAACGGGTGTTGAACCCTCCTTCGAAATCCGGGCGGGAACATCCTAACACGATTTTGTCCTCGTGGTTCCCGTATACTTTATTTACCCGGCCGTCACCGTCCTGATCGACAAATTTCAAATCTCCGGGAATGGTTTTCCGGTAAGAATATTGCTCTTGGTATTGATAGTCCGGGTTCAGTGATTCGTAGTAGTCAATTTCAGCTTGAGAACGGAATACCCCGTCAGTTTCAAATCCATAGATTAATCCCAGTGATTCTCCTTCCCGGATAACCGTGTTACTTAGGTAGGTTTGTCCGGGGGCAGAGATGTATTCCGCATCAAGTCCGGTAATTTTGTTTTTGTTCTTCCCGATATTGAAACCGAAAGACCAATTCCAATCCTTGTTTTGGATGATCGTGGCCGAGATGTCAAATTCCACTCCCTTGTTCTCGATGTTGGCGAAATTCACGCTGGTTGATTCCATCCCGGTACTCAATGCCATGGTGAAAGGGTATAATAGGCCTTTCGTGGTCTTCTTGTAGAAACCTAAAGAACCTCTTATTCTCTGGTTCTTCAAAAAGCCGAAGTCTAATCCTAAATCATATTGTTTGGTCGACTCCCATTTCAATTCGTTATTCCCGATCTGACTCGGTATCGTTGCCGGCATATTCTGGTAATCGGTAGAGGAATACAAGGTTCTCCATCCGTATTCTCCGACCCAACCATTACCCGTTTTTCCCCATCCGGCACGGATTTTCAAAAAAGATAGCCATGGGGAATCTTTCAAGAAGTTCTCCTCGGAAACGATCCACGCCGCCGCAAATGACGGGAAGGTACCCCATCTGTATTTCGGGGAGAATTTGGATGAACCGTCCGAACGTATTGTCCCGGTCACGAGGTAACGATCCATGAATTTATACTCGATTCTTCCTACGAAAGACAACAACACGGACCCGCTGGCACTACCGTTTACCGCCCCGTATTTGTAAGGATTAGCTCCTTGCCATATCGCATTCTGCACGTAGTCATCCGGGAAATCGGTCATGGATAGCGTGTAATATTCCTGTTCCTCGTCGTTATAATTACTTGCCAGCATGGCAGTTAATTTGTGATTCTCACCAAAATCCTTCATGTAAGACAAGCGTATTTCGAGTTCTTTACTATCGGTTTTGCTATGTGTTTTTCTCCCGAAACCTTTTTGGTCTCCCCAGTAACCGCTACCTGCCTGCGTGCGGCTGGACTGATAGGCGTAACGTTCCCCCTTCCGTGTTTGGTACGTGTATTGGGTGATCAGGTTCAGTTCGGGTAAAATTCGGAATTCCAGATTTCCCGTGAGCCGTACGTTGTGATCTTCGCTCTCCGTGGTGTTTTCTTCCATTTCGATAATCGGGTTCACGACATAATAGGTGCGTCCCGAATAGAGATATGAATGTAGATACAAGGAACCGTCGTCATTGTAAGCTTTTATATCGGGACGGGCTTTCGCCGCGGTGGATAGACCAGCATTATTGCTTAACCTGTCGGATAATGTCCCGGAAACTTTCACGGTAGCCCGAATCCATTTATTAATATCGGCGTTGAAACCGATGTCATACGTGTATCTCTCGTAATTCGTTCCTTTCACTTGTCCTAGCTCATCCGTGTAGCCCAAAGAGGCGTTATACCCGAAGGAACTGCCGCCTCCCCGGATGGAAACTTTGTGCTGCTGTTTGGAACCGTCCCGCATGATGTATTTCATCCACGGGGTATTGGCCTCTCCGAAGAAATCCGATGCGGCAAACGTTGCGTATTTGGAGTATTTGGTAATATCGTCATATCCTTCCGCTTTTGCTCCGTTGCGGACGGCCTCCATGACCAGCATTTTGAACTCGTCCGTGGTCAACGTGTTCACGTCGGAAACGAGGCTTGTTATGCTGTAATCATAGCTGTAATTAATTACCGGTTTTTGGTCTCGTCTACCGCCTTTCGTCATGATCATGATGACTCCGGCTGCGGCTCTTGAACCATAAATGGCGGCAGAAGAGGCTCCTTTCAGTATGTCGATGCTCTGAATATCATCCGGGTTTAGTTCGTTGATGTCAAAATCACTTGTCATCGGGACATTATCCACCACGATTAAAGGAGAGGTTGCCCCGCTTAGTGACGGGACTCCCCGGATCTCTAACCGGGCAGGGCTACCGGGCGCCCCGTCTCCTGCCAGAATACTCAGGCCGGGAATCTGGCCTTGCATCATGTGGGCCACGCTTGTCGCTGTTGATTCTTCGATAATCCGGGAGTCAAAGCTTGCCACCGATCCGGTCAAATCTTTTTTGGTTGTTGTTCCGTAACCGATAACGACAACTTCTTCTACCTCGCTTACATCCTCTTCCAACACGACATTCAACGTTTGTTGTCCGGTCCACGTTACCTCTTTCGTCTTCATCCCCACGAACGAGAATGATAGGACTAGAGAATCTCGTTTTTCCACGTTCATCACGTATTCACCTTTCACGTCCGTGGACACACCGACGGTTGAACCCTTTATCAAGATCGTCACTCCCGGTAGAGGGGTTCCCTCTTTGTCTTTCACGATTCCCCGGATGACGATGGTCTCTTTTTTCGTGTTATTTGTTGGACTTCCTGACGTGGAAAGCTCGTTCATTCCCGTGTGATGTTTTGTGTAATTAGCGTTCGACAATAAGGGTAAACAACATAGAAATGGTAACACGATAAGTCCCCATTCCTTTCGTCTTCGGGGAAATTTTGTTTTCACGGGTGCGAGTACTCTTTTTTGCCTCGCTTTTGTTTGTGGATTTTTTTTCATAATTTTGATTGTTGATTAATTAATAGGAATGTGAATTAATTAACGTGATGGAGTGTATTCTTAGTGTCTGAAGCCAGAATGCACTCCTGTTTTATATTGGATTTGTTGAGATCCCTATTTTGTAACATGGAATCTGGTCGTTATTTTGTATTGTCTAGAAAATCAGTAGATATAGAGCCGATTAAATGTCGCATAAGAGAAAATTAAAGTGGTACAAAATCCTGTACATAAAATTGAGAACTTGAAACTCAATTCTACGTATTAGTTATGGTCACATGAATACAAGTCTATTGGGATGCTCTATTTGGGAACAAGTTCTAAGATGTCCGTGCTGATTTGATAAGGCTTGTTTCTTGATAAGGGCAATACTTTCTGTTTCATAATTGTTTCGTTAAATGGTTAAAAAATATGCATTTTACTCCACACTTATTCAATATACTAACAATACTGCAACCTTTTATTAAAGGTGTAACTTCCCTTCTTGCATTTCTGCCTTCATGCATTAGCATTCTGAATAACCCTCTGAGAGGTTCTATGCACAAATGTAGTGCTAAATTATATATTAGCAAATATTCTTAACAAAAATCTTTCCTTTATCAATTAAATTTTTTCGAAATGGCAACAAAACAGGAAAATAAAGGAAAGATCAAGAACACGGAAATAGAACTTTATGTCATCAATAAGGTTAAAGAATATAGAATTGCGGCGAAAATGAGCCAAAGAAAACTCTGCATGGAATTGAGATTAAGTCCTACTTACGTGTTTTATGCAGAGAGTCCAAAATATACTGCAAAATACAATTTAAATCAACTTAATGAACTTGCTAAGATTTTCAAATGCTCGATTGCTGATTTTATGCCTTCTCCTTACGTGGAAACGGATACTATTGAAGAATACATGGATTTGCATCCCAAAGTAAGAATAAGGAATGAAAAGATGATAAAGGATGCAGAGGAAAAAGGACGGGAAAAGAGAGAGGCAAAGGAAAAGAAAGACAAAGCGAAAAGGAAAAAGCAATAATTTATTTGAACTGTTCGTGTCATTACCCTAATCCACCCCAAATAAAGCAGTAATTTAACCCAAATAATCTCACTCCCTCAGAGATCATTCGATGCTTACTCGTAGCTCAAACATTACGGGATGACTAAGTTCAGAGTAAGCATCGAATAAACTTCGAATAAGGGGGATTATTTCCCTAGGTTCTCCGTGGGATTTCCCTTGATTTTGGTTTGATGGTGATCATGCCGTTTTTGTGATTCGAGATTTAAGATCGTGATTTACTCTCTTGCTGTTACTTTTTTTCGCCCTACCAAAGCTTACATCCTGTTATTATGTCTCCCTTGTCTTTTCGTTATTTCTTCGTTCCTATAGAGCTATGCTTTAACAATAGGATAACGAATAAATAACGGAGATATACAAGAGAAAGTATTGTGTATTAGAGTATTTGTTGAGATGCGTCTATTCTTGATCTGTAATTTTGTGATGAGGGGTTGGGGTGACTGAAATAAAAAGATGATTAGGAAT
>OCAG01000823.1_pt1 | contig 14860 bp, 10 predicted proteins | sample 1477111 | NCBI WGS metagenome assembly OCAG01 (sample SAMEA2580288, study PRJEB22360) | human gut metagenome | biome: human gut; feature: human-associated habitat; material: faeces | place: Denmark | collected 2008/2010 | reverse complement strand
TGGTCTTCGTTATATACGGGAATGATGACCCAGGTGTCATCTCTAGCTGTCATAGTCTGCTATTACCTTTTCCGTGCCGATTGCTTTCTTTTCTTAGAATAACAAGCAATCAGCACTTTTCTTATAGGCGCCGGGTACTCTCGCACTTATAATGGTGATGAAACAGGGAAGCTGACTGAAGATCATCAGACTTGAAGGGCTATCCCGCACCAGACCCAGGAGGTTACTTAACTAATGACTGCAGAGTTTATTCCCGCCGCAAAACCCATTATTGGCGATAAAGAACGCGCCGCGGTAGATGCGGTTCTAAAATCCGGCATGGTGGCGCAAGGCCCGCGGGTAGCAGAGTTCGAAGAAAAGTTCACTGCTCAAATGGCTAGTGGCGATGGCCAACAGTCAGTAATGGTTAACTCTGGTACTTCCGCCTTGCATGTGGGACAGCTGGCTGCCGGGATTAAACCGGGTGACGAAGTAATCGTCCCCTCCTTTACTTTCGCTGCCACCGGTAACTCGGTAGCGATTATCGGCGCTACCCCTGTGTTCGCCGATATTGAGGATGACTACTTCTGTCTGGATCCCGAATCGATTGAAGCCGCCATTACCCCGAAGACCCGCGCTATTTTGCCGGTTCACCTCTAGGGACACCCGGCGAATATGACCGCCATTATGGATATTGCTAAGCGTCACGACCTGCTAGTGTTCGAGGACGCCTGTCAGGCACATGGCGCTACCTGGAACGGACAGCAGGTTGGCACCTTCGGGGCTTTCGGAGCTTTCAGCTTCTACCCCACCAAGAATATGACCGCCGGCGAGGGCGGGGCGATCACCACCGGGGACGAGGAACTCGCACGTGAAGCCCGGATGATCCGTAACCAGGGTATGGAAAAACGCTACGCGAACGAACTGGTGGGTCTGAACAACCGGATGACCGATATTAACGCCGCTATCGGCCTGGCGCAGCTGTCTCAGGTTTCCGATTGGATGGAAAAGCGCCGCGCTAACGCCAAGTTCCTAAACGAGAATCTGCAGGGAGTCAAGGTTCCGCCGGTGGCTCCAGAGGCTGAGCACGTCTACCACCAGTACACTATCCGGGTTAGCGAAGACCGCGACGGTTTTGCGGCTGCTCTTAAGGATGAGTACCAGGTTGGTTCCGGCGTGTACTACCCGATTCCTAACCACCGCTTGCCTTCCTTGGCTCCCTACGCCAAAGGTCTGGAACTGCCGCACACCGAAAAGGCAGCAAAAGAATGCCTATCGCTACCGGTTCATCCCTCCCTATCGCAAGGCGATCTGGAGCGGATTGTGGAAGCGGTAAACAAACTGGCCAAGGCAGGTGCATAAAGCATGGCGAACCTGCGTTACGGGATTATCGGTATCGGCTCGATGGGCCGGCACCATGTACGTAATATCCGCGAGCTGCCCGGCGTTGACCTGGTAGCGATGGCGGACCCGGCTGGGGACAAGTTTGGGGTTTCCAAGGGGATGGAAGTCCTCCCCGACATTGATGCCCTGATTGCGCAAGGGCTGGACGCTTGTGTAGTAGCGGTCCCGACTGTTTTCCACGAGGAAACCGCGTTGAAACTAGCCGAGGCCGGGGTACATACCCTGGTAGAAAAACCGCTTTCGACCGACGCAGAATCCGGAGAACGGTTCGTGAAAGCGTTCGAGGAGGCCTCTTTAGTCGGCGCCGTTGGGTATGTGGAGCGCTGCAACCCCGCCCTCCTGGAAATGAAGAAACGCATTTCTGCGGGGCAGCTGGGGGAGGTTTATCAGATTTCTACCCGCCGCCAGTCTCCATTCCCTGCCCGAATCTCGGATGTGGGGGTAGTCAAAGATTTAGCCACCCACGATGTGGATTTGACTGCTTGGGTGGCCGGCTCGAACTATGCGTCAGTTTCGGCGGTGACCGCTTACCGGTCAGGCCGCGAAAATGAGGACATGGTCAATGTGGTTGGCAAACTGGAAAACGGAGTGCTGGTAAACAACCTGGTGAACTGGCTTTGTCCTTTCAAGGATCGCAAGACTATTGTGATTGGTGAAAAGGGTGCCCTGGTGGCCGACACTATGATGGGTGACCTCACCTTCTACCGGAACGGATCAATCCCGGTGGAATGGACACAGGTTGCTAACTTCCGCGGAGTTTCCGAAGGCGAAATGACCCGCTACGAGCTCACCAAACGGGAGCCGCTACGGGTAGAGCACGAGCATTTCCGGGACGCTATTTTAGGCAAAGGCAACGAGCACGTGTCTATGTCCGAGGCACTGCAAGCCCTGAAAGTGGTAGAAGAAATTCTAGAATCTGCTAAGTAACACCTAGCGTTCTGTAATGCCGGTGGGGTAGGAATATTCTTCCTACCCCACCGGGTTTCATTTCTCAACCAATTAATACGGTTGAAGACGACGATTGTTTTTATCATGAAGTTTTAGAAACTCTGCAACTTGAACGGGGAATCACGATAAAATTTCAATGGACTGAAACGGAGTATTCAAGTATTGCTGAATACCGCATCATAGTAATCTCCAGATACTTACTGTTTTCATCGTTTATCATTCCGGATTTCGTCCTTTCCAGCTACCATTCGAGTCGTTAGCGCAGGTATGATGCCTATATGCGTTCGAATCCCAACATACTGGTTATTTCGTTTTCGGATATACGCCGTGATGCCCGCCTTCTACGGCAGCTGAGCCTAGTGAAAGACTTTGGTCACGTAACTACTTTGGGCTACGGTAGTCAGCCTGCGGGCAGCGATGAGCACCTACAGATCCCCAGTAATCTGCCGTCGCTGCCGCAAACTGTTCCAGGGGTGCTCAAACTGGCTTTGCATTTACATGGTGCTAGCGAGTTCGCTGCACCTGCTTTGAGGCGGGCCCGCGAGCTGCTGCAAGGTCGGCAGTTCGACTTGGTGATCTCTAATGACGCCCGAGCATTACCGGTGGCGTTTTACGCTGCCGGCGATTCCACCCCGGTATGGGCGGATCTACATGAATGGGCGCCGGAAGAACGAACCCATATCACCTCTTGGAGGATTTTAGTAGCACCCTATATTCGCTATATCTGCAAGAAATATCTTCCTCGTACCAGCTCTCAAACTACCGTAGCAGGTAGAATCGCCCATTTATATCAGGAAAATTTTGGCGTTCAGCCCCAGGTAATGAGAAACTCTTGTCCCTTCCAGAACTTGTTACCAACAGAGACCGGAAGCGAACAGATTCGCTTAGTTCATTCCGGAGGGGCGGTTCCCGGTCGGGCTTTAGAAACCACGATCAAGGCAGTTGTCGCGGCGGGAGAGCGCTTCACCCTCGACTTGTATTTAGTTCCGGCCAACGATGGCGGCAAGTACCTGCGCGAACTAAAGTCCCTTGCTGAAGGATCACCGCGTATCGTCTTTCATGATCCGGTAAAACCGGCAGAACTGCCAAAAACTTTAAATCAATACGACGTTGGAGTTTTTTGGATCCCGCCCTTTAACACCAACGCTCGCCTCACCCTGCCCAACAAACTATTTGACTTTGTTCAGGCCAGATTAGCGGTAGCGGTAGGCCCCACAGTCGAAATGGTAGATGTAGTAAAACAGTATAATCTAGGAATAGTTTCTGCAGGCTTCACAGTGGAACAGATTGTAGAATCTCTAAACACTTTGACCACTAAGAGCATTGCCACCTACAAACAAAACGTAGATGCGGCCGCAAGGGAGTTAAGCTTCGATAAAGACGCGGAGGTCGCGAAAGGAATTATCGGTAGGCTATTAACGACCAACCGTTTATAAGATTCGGTTTTTGAGAGTCTAAATTTTATTCATCCAGGGTATTCTTTACCAGCGAACCACCGAGACAGAGAGGGAACAGTGCGATTACAAAGCATGTGGGAAAAGCCCCTTGCCACCCTGCGTCGCAGCGCATTCCTAAATAACGTCCTCACCCTAGTAACTGGAACTGCTATAGCGCAGGCAGTAGGGATCGCGCTGGCAATTCCTCTGGCGCGCCTGTATACCCCGAGCGATTTTGGTCATTTCGCTATCTTCTCTTCGATCTCTGCCTTTGCCGCTACAATTGCTTCCCTGCGCTATGACCTGGCAATAGTCTTACCGAAATCAGATTCAGTGGCGAAACAAGTTCGCCGTCTAGCGCGCAGATGCATTCTGGTAACTTCAGCGATAACTTCCCTACTATGTATCGCAGGCGCCGGCTGGATCGGACAAACCTACCAGTCTCGCCCGCTAACAATTTGTCTATTTTTTGCTGGAATCTCGGTCTACGAGGTCGCAGAACTATCCAACGTGCAGTACTGGCTGACCCGGAAAACGGAATACAAATTCATCGCCCAAAACCGGGTTATCCAAACCACTGGGGTGGCTGTATTGCAGCTGGGGTTCTTTTTCCTCTTCCCCTCGGTAGTCGGTTTGTTCCTAGGAACGATAACTGGTCAGGCTCTGGCGCTATTTATCTTGCTTTGGAAAACTCGAAAAGACTTGCGCCTGGACAAAACCGAAGATCTTCCTTCTCTACGAGAACTAGCGGTTCGCTACCGAAAAATGCCACTACTGAACGGTCCCAATGTTATGGTTGATGCCCTGCGTAATAACGGCATGAATCTAATAGTTGGTCTTTCCGGTGCCGGGGTTTTGGGTCAATTCAGTAAGGCGCAGGGAATCTTACAGGTTCCCATGGGGTTCATTACCGCCTCGGTGACCCAGGTGTTTTATCAGAGAATGGCGGTAGTAAAACCGGGGGAAATGCTCCCGTTGGTTAAGAACGTAACCAAGAAACTAACTCTCTTTGCTATCCCGATTTTTGCCCTAGTGTTCCTACTGGCACCGTGGCTTTTTGTTTTCCTTTTCGGCCCACAGTGGGATCAGGCGGGCTACTACGCGCGCGCCCTCACCCCTTGGATTCTAGTAACCGTGCTTACCTCCCCCATTTCCAACATCTTCATAGTCACCGAAACCCAAGAACGGATGCTGATTTTCGCGATTTTTTATTGCGCGGTTCCCCTGGCAATCCTGTTCTTCTCCCCCCTTGCGATGCTTAAAACCGTAGTCATTATGAGTTTGACCATGGCGGCGATGCTGCTCTTTATGCTGGCGATGGCGTTTAATGTAGCTAAGAACTTTGACCGCAGATTACTGAAAACAAAACCCGCTACCTAGACTGGGTTCGTTCGTGGGACACTTAATCATAGAATGACTATATGAAGATTCTGTCTGTAGTAGGTGCTCGCCCCCAGTTCGTTAAACTTGCCCCCATCGCAAAAGCGATGCAGAAACAGGGGGTGGAACACATCATCGTCCACACCGGGCAGCATTATGACCCGATGCTATCGGACGTGTTCTTCCGTGACCTGGGCATCCCCTCCCCTGATGAGCATTTGGGGATAGGCAGCGGAAACCACGGAGAGCAAACCGGAAAAATGTTGATCGCAATCGAACCAGTCTTGCAGAAATATCAACCGGATTGGGTGTTAGTTTACGGAGACACTAACTCGACCTTGGCCGCCGCAGTGGCAGCAGTTAAGCTACACCTACCGCTCGCCCATTTGGAGGCCGGGCTGCGCTCTTTTAATCGCCGAATGCCTGAAGAACACAATCGGGTTTTAACTGACCACGCCGCTGACCTGTTACTGGCGCCCACTGCTGTCGCAGCCGAGCATTTACGTAACGAAGGTCTAGCGGAGCGCACCGTAGTAGTCGGTGACGTAATGACCGATGTGGTCTTGCAGGTAAAAGCACAGGTTAAAGACAAACCTTCCCCGATCATGGAAGAGTTTGGTTTTTCTGAGGGCGCCTATCGGCTCGCCACCATTCATCGCCCTGATAACACCGACGATAAAGCCCGCCTTGAACAGATTCTTGATTCCTTGGCTGACCTAGATTTACCGACAGTTATTTTGGCGCATCCGCGGCTGGTGGCGAAGTGTAAAGAACACGGTATTGAACTGGGACGCAGGAATCTACTTGCACATCGTCCTCTCGCCTATCCGGAACTGGTAGCCTCTGCCCTGCGTTCAGCAGGGGTAGTAACTGATTCGGGGGGGCTGCAAAAGGAAGCATTCCTGCTGGGAACTATGTGTACCACGGTGCGTCCTGAAACTGAATGGGTAGAAACCGTGGAACTGGGGTGGAACCAGCTAGTAGAGCCCGGAGACACCCTGGTAAAAGCTGCCCAGCGTCCTCATGCGAAAGCCACCGATAAGACCCCTTATGGTGATGGTAAAGCAGCCGAGGCAGTGGCGAGAACAATAATAAACCGTTAATCGATCTCGAAGGAATATTAGGGTACAAATCCATGAACGAAAGATGAGGTATTAGATTGCGTACATTGGCGGTAGTGTTAACAGATCAATTCCCTTACGAGGTCGGGGAGGAATTCTTTGAACAAGAACTCCCTTACTTGAGCAAAGCAGTTTCAGATATCCTGATCATTCCCGTCCGTGTAGAGCAAGGAGCAAAAAAGACCCGCGTCCTTCCCGCTAATGCTGTGTCTTTTTTACCTGTCAAGCAGAAAGTAACCAATAAGTGGTGGAAAATAGTAAAAAATCTGCCCAGGATTATATTTTCTGGCGAGCGGATGGTTAATTGGTTTCAATTAAGGCACCCTATTCGCGTATTAGTAGATTTGGTTTTCGCTTCTAACACTTACGATGTTTATAAACGAATTCTACCCCAGCTTAAGCAATTCGATTTCAGTAAATACGACAGCGTAGTCTTGTATTCCTATTGGTTTTACACCGGAACTTCACTTGCCAGACTGATCCAAAAAGGACTCTTAAAATCTGTGCCTAGTTGCATAATCAGTCGTGGCCACGCTTATGATATCGACGAAGATGATACTCTTTACGGCTATCTTCCTTGCCGACCGTATTTGCTTAGAATTGTTGATTTTATTTTCCCGATTTCCAACTATGCGGCAAAATTTATTACTGAGAGATACCCAAAGTACTGCCATAAAGTAAAAATAAGACGCTTAGGAGTTCCTGCAAAGAGTGGAGAAATTCGAGAAAAATCGGGGGGAGTTCCTGTAATAGTCAGTTGCTCCCATATGGCAGAGTATAAACGTGTTCCGTTGATTATCGACACCATAGCAGCCCTAGAGAATAAAGGGATTAACCTCAAATGGATTCATATAGGAGAGTCGAATCCAACCTTAATTGAAAAAACCAGGAGATACGCCAACTCTAGGATCAAGAAATCAGAGGTAAAGTTACTTGGTTACGTCCCTAATCCAAAGGTTAGAGAATTTTACCGAGCAACTCCCATTACAGCATTTGTCAATGCCTCTAATGGCGAGGGAGTACCAGTTTCAATTATGGAGGCTCAGGCAGCGGGCATACCTGTGGTAGCTACTAATGCCGGTGGAACCTCTGAAATTGTACACGATGGTGAAAACGGGATAGTTGTGCCAGTAGATATAGAGCCCGACGAGTTCGCCAGTGCATTAGAAAAAGTATTCAATCTTTCGCTTGACCGCTACCGATCATGGTCACAAGATGCTATTGAGACATGGAAAAAATACTCTGATGCCGATAAGCAATATCAAGATTTTTCACGCGAGGTTACGAACCTAGCTAATAGTTACAGATCTAGCTAATACCTGCGTCCAGCCAAAAGCGGCTTTGCGTCTGCGCGCAGCAATTAGGAAGCAGGCGCGCGATACCTGTTCTCCTCATGCTTTTGCCAAATTTCATAGCAACTGCTATCAACAAGTCGCGAAGGCGTAGCTATACCAAGACCGCTATTGCAGGCTAGTGAGGGCATCTGCTACGGTCTGCGCGCGCGACTGCCAGGTCTGAGACTTAGCAGCTTGCCTAGTTACAGCGGCTTTTTCAGCTATCTCAGACGGATTTTCTACTAGATGATTCAGAAGATCACCAATCGCCTCTTTATCGTAGGGAACGACCCAACCGGCACCAGTTCTTGCTACTAACTGCGCTACGTAGGTTCCAGCACTTGCCAAAACTGGTTTCCCTCTTCCTATATATTCGAAAAACTTGAATGGGACAGCGAACGTGAGATACTTTTCGGGCTCCAGGGCTAGTAGCCCGATACCTGCCCATTCGTATTGGCTATCTAACTGATCTTTTCAGCGTGTACTATTTCTATATTTCCAGCTTCCTCAAGCTTATATTCGCCTTTTACTTGCTCCCAATCTTTCTGGCGTACACACAGACGCACATGGGCGCCAGAGCCACGCACTGCCTCACAAACTTTATGTAATCGGTAGTGGGATCCTATTCCCCCAACATAAAAAATATTGCATTTATCCACTACCGGAGAATCAACTATCTCCGCACCTGGGGGCAACTCTTGCACCGGTTTAAAACCCTTCAAATCTAGGTATGCTCCCATAGCTTTTGAAGGCAAAAATATCTGCACCCTATTGCGGCGATAAATAAACCAATCCAGTCGTTGAACTAGGTCGGTTACCCGGTTCCAGAAAGTGATCGAATTGTGTAAATCTTTGCGGAATCGCCAATACATATCGCGATAAAACACCCCGACCGGGATTCCATACGCCTTGCACATACGGTGAATGGAATGGTCAAGGAACGGTGCAATACCTTTTTTCAGGGAATCGGCGAACAGATTAGGCTGCGTGGAGTTCTCAAAATAAAGAAAATCATACTCCACTCCCCGTTTCAGTGCGCGCCGTAGCTGCTTCTTTAGAATCCGGCGGCGGGAGACATCTCCGCTTAAATCAAAGACTTCATACCCTAAACGAGCAAAAGTCTCACGCATGATCCGAGGACGTAAACGCGAAGCCGAATTTGCGGTCTCCGGAATTACATAGGGCGCATGAAAAATCATTCGTTTTGTCAAAAGAAACTCTCCGAACGGGTAGACAAACCAATAGTAGTATTCTGCCACACCACCTTACAGAAACCCCTAGGTGCTAGGATGGAGCAGAACAGGCGTCTAAGTAACAAAAGGATTGCAGTGGGCACAGTTACAACTGTTGGCATGAGCACTAACTGGTCGCACTTAGGTTCCGGAACTACCGAAACTGTACAGGTAAAAACCCTGCTAGCTGTGGACACGGCCCCCCTTAGGGATGGCATTGAAGCGGCCAGCTGCATGAAGATGCGCCAAAACTGGGCTGCCCTGCAGATAGGTGACCACGGGGCTATCTTGGCAACCGACCCCCTCCGCTCTTTCCCACTATATTGGGCGAAAACAAAGGACGGAACGGTGATCTCCGATTCCTGTTTCGTCTTAGCAAAGGAAACCGGGGCGCGTCCTAATCGTAAAGCATTGGACTATATGCGCTTTACGGGCTTTTGTCCGGGAGAAGAAACCTTTTTTGAAGGCGTTTCCTGCTTGTCACCAGGAACAATCCTGCATCTTGATTCTACCGGTAAAGAGGTATCGAGAACTTTTTACGATGACAATAGTTTAGCGGTCGATCCCGTAATAACCGATGAGTTATTTTTCCGGAAAGAACTTGAAAAAAACCTAGATTTGGTTATGAGCAGAATGCTGGAGAGTATTGGATCTAGCCGAATTCTGTTACCGCTCTCGGGCGGTTTAGATTCCCGCCTGTTAGCCACCTGGTTAGCCAATCACCAAGTAAAAAATGTTTTAGCTTTCACCTACGGGGAATCTGCTAATCAGCCCGAGGCTAAGATCTCCCGGGAAGTTGCCTCCCGACTGGGGATTCCTTTCGAATTCGTGGAACTCTCCTCCCAGAGGGTGTATCGCTACTGGCAGCGTAAAGAAACTGCGGAACTGTTACGTTATGCTTCTTCCGGAAACGCGTTGCCTCATATCCAGGACTTTATTGCCTTGCAAACTTTGCTAGATAAAGGGCAGGCATCCCCTGGTGATGTATTACTTCCCGGTCACACTGTGGTGGGGAATATGCACAACCTGGAGCTGCTAGAGCAAACCCCGGTCAGCCTTAAAGATATTGCCCGCGCAGTCATCGGACATCATATGGGGCTCAGATACTTTCGTCCCCCGCAATCCATCCAAGACCAGATGCGTTCAGATCTACAACATTTAGCTGATCATCTGCATTTTGATGGTTCTGCGCGTTCCACTCAGCGCCTGGTCGAGGCATTTAATCTGCATGAACGACAGACTAAATACATAAATAATTCCATGAAGATTTATGAATACCTCGGTTTGCGCTGGGCGCTTCCGATGCTAGATCGGGAATTCGCTCGCTGCTGGTTCTCAGGTGCGGTGGAACTTACCGCAGATCGGGAATTCTATGGACGCTGGATAAATTCTCTCTATGAAACTAAAGCCGGCAAATCTGATCCACTTTATGGTGCTAGCCGCCTCCCTATGCCTGGTTTTATCCGTCCCCTGGCAATCAAACTGGCTCGCCTGAGCCACTTTGACGTATTGGTGTCGCGTATCCGGTCAGTTCACCTCACTATGCAGCACCCCTTGGGGTTTACAAAATATTTGCCGAAGATGAATCGGATAGAACTCGCTGCTCGTCTGTTATTCGAAGGACCAATCTTGGGGATTTGGACAAGAAAGTTCCTAAATGACACCTGGCATCAAGATTTAGATATTTTTCATCGGGCTCGTAAGTAAGAAAACCAATAGCGACTACGGGCTGGGACAAGGGGGAAAATTAAATGCGGGTTGCCTACACCATTGGAATAGTAAGAGTTCCTCCCACCTATTTCGCAATCCAGCATGCGGAAAAACTGAAAACCAATACTTCCGCGCTCTTTGGTCTGGTTCTGGAAAAAAATGATCATTCAATAAAAACCCCCTTCATCTCTGCTGTTCCTGGCGAGGGCGTGCTCTCTTTTCGCAAGCGAGAATATATTGAACCATTGTTCTTAGGACGAATGAGTAGACAAATAGCTGCCTTTCACCCCGAGATTATCCACCAGCATTTCGCCACTTGGGCGATTCCGGCTATCAAAGCAGCGAAGAAAACTGGTGCGCCCCTGCTGGTAACTTTGCACGGTGGAGATGTTTTTAATCAGCTTTACAGATCCCGTACTCTGATGGGACGCTGGCATCAAGAGAACTACGTGGCAGTAAATAAGGAAGCAAATAAAATCTTGCCGGTGAGCCGGTATTTGGCTGATAAGGCAATAGAAAGCGGATTATCTGCCGGTAAAATCGAAGTCCACTACCAAGGTATCGACACTGATTTCTTCAGGCCTCCGCCAACGCCCTCAAAAAATGAAATCCCCACGATTTTACAGGTGGGGGCGCTGAGCGTTGCCAAGGGAATCCCCACCTTGATAAAAGCCTCTAACATTTTAAAAAAGACCATTCCTCATAAACTGCTGCTGATCGGGGACGGACCGTTAAAAACAGATGTATTAAAAGCACAGCAACAATACCCACATATCCGCTATCTGGGTGCGATGACTCGCGAACAGGTCAAGGAACAGATGCAAAGAAGCGACCTGTTTGTATTGGCAACCCAGGAATACCGAGGAAGAAAAGAAGCCGCCGGACTAGTTACCTTAGAGGCTCAAGCCTGCGGAACTCCAGTAGTTGTTAACCGGTCTGGGGGTGCGGCAGAAATGTTGAGTGAGGGTGTAAGCGGTTTTACTGCCGAGCGCGAAAATCCCGATTCTTTAGCGGAGCAAATGCAAAAGTTTCTTTCTTTAGATCCCAGCAGCCAACTAGAGATGGGGAAAAAGGCTCGGGAGTTTGTGGTTAATGAAAGAAGCCTTACCTCCTCCTGCCGGAAATTATTATCTATATACCAGGCACTCTTGTAGCATTTCTTTCGCTATTTCAAGAATAGGTAAAACCTCTGTTCCTATTTACAGGCAGTGATCTCGTAGAGAGTAGCAGTGCCCCCCGAATCAATCTTGCGCAAACCAGACCAATTGATATCTTTATAGAACCCGGGAGCCTGCTTTGCTGAGTTTTTCGCCATATTCGATAAATCCGGATCGTAATAGAAGTAAGCAATATGGCGCTTCCTTATAACGTCACAAACCTCACGGTCGTGGCCAAGATCGGAAAAGTTATCTTTGAGATAGCTCTCGTCTCTATTTGAGGGTCGGTAATACAACTGGGGCAAAACCACTTCCCTACCACTGACAGCTTGAGCTAAAGCAGATCCGTTCATGGGATCTCCCAGAATCAACCCTTTATCTAACTTTTCCTGCCTGAGGCGATAGAGCATATCTAACTCCCCGGAGCTGGCAACAATGGTAGTAAATCTGGAAGCAGGGTCATACACCATCCGGAAATAGGGAACTTTCGCAACTAATCCCAGCGGAACAGTGATAGCAAAAATAATCGCGACCGCTAACACAGCGGTACGATTCAGCCCCCGTGCGCGGTGTACGGTAGACATTTGATTCCCAGGTCTTATCCTAGAAACAATCCTAACTAAAGCCAGCGCCATTAAAAGCGTTTGTGGAATCGCTAGAACCCCTAGTATCCGATGCGGACTCATATACCAGATTCCACCGATCACACTTAACGGGAATACCCTCCACATCGTGCTGAGCGCAACCAACGCCGCAGGTACCCACATCCAAAAAATGGCGATACCTGGTTTACCGAAGCTACGACACACCGCAAACCCAGCTACAGTTAAAACTAAACATATTAGTGATAGTGGATACCGGATGAGTTTTAAAACCGATGACGCCCCAATAGGATCAGAAGAAGCAAGCCCGAGTATCTTGATAAATGCCGACAGGCTGATATTTGAGGTCGTAGTATATTTAGTTGCCATCTGATAAAGCGTGTTGCTGATGAAACTGCTACTCAACAAGGCAACGATAATAATTATCACGCCAAATACTGAGAACAAAGCCGTTATCCAGAGAAGCTTTTTTCTTTCTTCCTTCGAAACCGTTTGCAGTTTCTGCCAGGATAAGAAAACAATAGGCCCGATTCCTAGTACGCAAACATTGAAAATATAAGACGGGTGCACCAAACACGATGACAATACAATCAGAGTTATTAAAGTCCCGTAGATAGTTCGAGCATATAGGGTTCTCTGCCGACCTGAGCGAACCAATAACAAACAGCCAGCAAACAGGGTCGGCAAGCAGGCGATCGCTAAGCTATTGGGGAATACTGGGTAGGCACTCTGCAAATAAGTAGGGAACTCGACAATCAAGGTACTGCAGACTTGGGTTGCAAGTACAATCTCTGGCCGATTTGGGAACACCGCATGTGCAAGCAGGGTTAAACCCACTACCCACAGCACACACACCACTACGTGCATGCTGTTTACTGCGGTAACAACGGTATTTTTGGTGGCAAATAAAGATACAAAATCATGCCAGCCACTTGGGTAAATGGTCTTGGTTGTCTCTAGACCATACATCCTGGTGGCCCCACCGAATGTAGATCCGTTTCCAGAATCAAGAATATTCCAAACCAGATTCATGTGGAACGTAGAATCGATTTGCTGGATCGGATCGCGAATTCTCGCCCCAAAATAGAAGGGAAGTATTTGTAACAGACAAGCAGCAATGCCTGTGGGTAAAAGCCAGCGTGGCGGAAAATCTGCATGAACCGGTTGGAATTTCAGAGCCAGAAGATAAGCTACCACCAGACATATAGCGGTCATTAGTAGGAAGCTGCCTATTCCCCAGCTAATTCCCAATAGGTTAGCTACTACCGCTCCCGACGCGCTGATAGATAGGCTGATTAGCGGAGCGAAGGCCCAAGCAATAACCCCTTTTATACGCAAAGCCCTGGATACAGCTAGACCGGGGATAAAAAGTAGCAGTAAAGAACAAGTTACTTGCAGCAGATAGACCTTTAACACCGACTAGTTCTCCTAGCTTTTTCTAACGAATGGATACTATTTTCCCGCCGCCACCTGTTATTTTTCAAGCTTTAGACATGAGAACCTTGGCCACCGCTGCCGAAGAGGCCGCCAAGGAACGATAGGCCACTACCCATTGCCGCCTGGCATTGCTATCCGCAAGTGTAGTTCTGCCCTCGAGGAGATTGGTGAAGGCAACGCCGACGCTACTTGCAGAATAATCGGCACAAACTCCTAAACGGTTATCAACTATATCTTCACGTGCCGGTCCCGGTCCCGCATAAATCACGGGAGTTCCACACGCTAAGGTAGAGAGTACTTTCGTGGGGTAAGCATGGTCGTATCCAGCTCCGGCTTTGATGGAAACCAACCCAGCGTCCGCGCCCGCTATCCAGCGCGCAGTTTCAGCTGGAGGAAGCGTTTCCAGGACGTGCACCCGCCCCTTTAGTTCCGGTTTCGCTGCCTGTTCTTTGAGTAAATCCCAGTCACTGCCTTTTCCAAGAAACACCAGGTGGTGTGGAATTTTGCCTATTACTTGAGCCAGTGCAGAGATAAAAATACTGGCACCTTGCCATTCGGAGGCGGTGCCGGTGTAAATAAAATAGGGCGCGTCTGCCAAACCAACATCTCCTCTCTCACCCCGGGATAGTGGCTCAACTTCGTTGGTAAAGGTATCGGTATCTATTCCATTAGGAATCAGATGCACTGATTTTGCACCCATTGCCCGCGCAGTCTCAGCGATCTCTTCATTAACCGCGATGACAGCCACTGCTCCCCGCACCGCAAAAGCTTCCAGAGCTTTTACTGCTTTTACAACTATCTTCGGAGCGAAAGACGCACTGGCTGCTCCCCATAGATCTGGCAAGTAATACACATAGGGAACCCCCAGGAGTTTATTGGCTATCCGCATGAAAAATCCTGTGGTAGGAGGGGGCTCCACTAAGGTCACGGCAGCGCGAGGGGACAATAAAACTCTGAAAAATGCAGGAATATCGAAGCTGAGATACTGCAGGTACCCGCGTACATATCCTTCTTTATCACGCAGTACCGGAAAACGGCGCACCCGGTCTTGATCGGAGACTGACACTCCCGGAGGCGCGGTAGTGGTCACCACCTCAACTTCTATGCCTTTTTCCCGTAA
>OCAG01000813.1_pt1 | contig 15082 bp, 12 predicted proteins | sample 1477111 | NCBI WGS metagenome assembly OCAG01 (sample SAMEA2580288, study PRJEB22360) | human gut metagenome | biome: human gut; feature: human-associated habitat; material: faeces | place: Denmark | collected 2008/2010 | reverse complement strand
ATCCCCTACCACCAATCCCACGCTAATAGAGGCCCGGTACCCTTTACTATTCATGGCAAAACCATGAACCACGACTTCATGAATATTCCAACCTAAATTTAAATGGAGATTTTCGAGAAGATAGCCTCGGGACAGGGAAAGCTCCTACCGGACCTCATGAACCCCGACCTAGACAACCCGCTTCACAAATCCTTGAAAAAACGAGTCGTCTCTTCAAGCGTATGAAAATGAAAATCGGGAAAAAGAGACAACACCTTCGCACTGGAATAACGGGATTTATGTTGAGACGAGCGAGCCGTTTCCTCCGTGAAAGCCGGTTTCTTTCCCGTGAACAGAGCCACGAAAGCCAGTAACCGCCACGCCAAACCTGTCATCCACGGTGCCATCCGAATACGAGGTGGGCGCTTGCCCACGACACGGGCAATCACGGTAAACAACTCCCGATAAGAATAATTTCCCCCACATAATACGAAACGCTCTCCCCGAATAGCACTGTCTTTCGCCAAACGAATCATCAACTCGCAGACATCCCGCACATCCACGTATCCATTCACGCCTTCCGTGTAGAAAGGCATCCCCTTACTCGCCTGTTCAAACAACTTGACACTACTTCGCCCCCGTAACCCCGCCCCCAAAATAATAGCCGGGTTCACGATCACAACATCCAGTCCTTGACGGACATACTTCCAGACAATTTTCTCAGCCTCCCCTTTACTACCAGAATAAAGCGAGTGGACCGATCCCGGAATCTCCGGTGTATTCTCGTCAATCACGACACTCTCGTTGGGAGCGTCCCCCAAAGCGGCAATCGAACTCACGAAACACAGGCGTACCCCACGTTCCAAACAAATCTTACAAATATTTTCCGTCCCCTTGATATTCGTTTCCAGCAAAGTATTCCGATCGCTGCCATTGAAAGAAACCATGGCCGCACAATGATAAACGGTATCCACTTTTTCCACAAACGGGGCCACAGATTCCCCATCCAACACATTCCCAACCACCCAATTCACCCGGGATATGGCATCTCCCGGAGAATCAAAATAACACGAAAAGAGAGCCATCGTCTCTTCAACGTGGCTCTTATCTCTTTTTAGCGCGATGATCGTCTCACCGCATCGTGCCAAATGACACAGTAAATGGCTACCCAGTAAACCGGTAGCCCCGGTTACCATTACTGCCAATTAAACACGAAATTTTGTTTCACATCCGGATGTAAACTCAAATGCACTGGGCAAGTATGTGCCACACGTTCGAGAATCTTTTTCTCCTTCTCGGAATAACCGTTAGCCGGCATATTAAAGATCACGTCAATCTCAGCAATACGACGAGGTTCTGCCGCCATCTTCTTGGTAATCTCGATCTCGGCTCCCGCCAAATCAATACTGTTATTTTTAGCATAAATTCCCATGATTGTCATGGCACAAGCGGCCAATGACGTGGAACACAAGTCGGTTGGAGAGAAAGCCTCACCTTTCCCGTTATTATCTGTCGGTGCATCCGTGATAATCTTTGTACCACTCTGCAAATGCGTACACTCCAAACGCAAATCTCCTAAATATTTTGCTTTTACTGTTGCCATATCCTTTTTCTTTTATGTTTTATTTTTCAAAGATAGTAAATTTCACACAAAATCATCCATCCGAAAGAAAATTTGATATTTTTTCCGGAAATCCGAATTTCTAGCACAATTTTTGATAATACACAAATATCCCTATTGACACTTTTCTTATGCCGGGTGGCTTTTCATATTCCTACCACACCACACACACGACAAAAGCCACCCGGTTCTTTAAAACAAGTCAATGACTTCTTTTATATATTCCAGATGCATTTCGGCCCCAGTGACCACAACCAAATCGAATCGTATTTCCCGGTGAACGTTCTTTTTCGTTAGATAAGCGGCACCTGCAGCTTGCAGATTCCTCTTTTTTCTGTAATCCAGCAAATCGAAAAGTGACACATTGTCATCTGCCCGGGTTTTCACCTCCACCACGACCAGTACCTCCCCATCAAGACACACGAAATCCAGTTCCCGGTGTCCCACCCGCCAGTTTCTCTCTAGAACCGTGTACCCCATATCCAAAAGATACCGGTTCACCTTTTCTTCCCCGTATTCGCCCAGTTTATTATGCCACGCCATAGTACAGTCTTCCCCTAATTTACAGCCTAAAAAGAGTTTCGCAATGTTATATAAATCTATCATAAAAGCAAAATTTTTTAGTCAAAAATCCTATACCCCGCATCGTTTTTAAGATTCAAGTGGTTTATTTCGAGAGAGGTTTATTCTAAAGTAGTTTTGAAATCTGAACCAAAATGCCTATCTTTGTAAGGTTTTTGGGAAAAGTAGTAGTTATGGCTAAAAAAAGAGTTTTATTCATTTCTCAAGAGATAGTTCCTTATCTGCCGGAATCAGAAATGGCAAATATTGGAAGATTTCTACCTCAAGGGATACAAGACAAAGGTAAAGAGATTAGAACATTCATGCCCCGTTACGGCTGCATCAATGAAAGACGGAATCAACTTCACGAGGTAATTCGCCTTTCCGGAATGAACCTGATCATCAACGACACGGATCATCCGCTAATCATCAAGGTCGCCTCGATCCAAGCTGCTCGAATGCAGGTTTATTTCATCGACAACGAGGATTATTTTCAACGTAAGCACACGATCTCCGACGAGGAAGGAAACTTTTTCCCGGACAACGATGAAAGATCTATTTTCTTCGCCCGGGGAGTATTCGAAACCGTGCGCAAGCTAAGATGGGCTCCTGACTTGATCTATTGCCAAGGATGGTTCACCGCACTAGTTCCTCTTTACTTGAAAAAAGAATATCATGATGACCCTGTTTTCTCCAAAACGAAAGTAGTATTCTCTACTTATAACGACAAGTTCGAGGGGAAACTGGATGAAAAATTCGGGGAAAAAGCAATCACGGAAGGAGTCTCCCGAAAAGACGTAGCGCTTTTAAAAGACCCGACATACACGAATATTAATAAATTGGCTTTCCAATACGCCGACGGAATTATTTTCAACCACAAAGACGTGGACGATGAACTCCGTACCTTTGCCACCGATCTGAAGAAACCTACCTTGGAATACCCGGGCGAGCAAAGTTACATCGAGGCTTATTCCGACTTTTTCGACAAGATTATTGAATAACAATATAAACAAGCGGCAATGGTTGTTATGCCGCTTGTTTTCATTAATATAAATCATTAAAACATAACATTTATGTGTGGTATTGTAGGATACATCGGGCCCAAAGAAGCCTGTCCGATCTTAATTAACGGTCTGAAACGTCTGGAATACCGGGGATATGACTCTGCCGGAATCGCGTTGATCCATAATAATAACATCCAAGTTTACAAGTGCAAGGGAAGGGTGCAAGACCTGGAACATCACATGGAACTGGAAGACACCAGCGCAACGATCGGTATGGGACATACTCGCTGGGCTACCCACGGGGAACCAAATGACGCAAACGCTCACCCCCATACTTCTATGAACGGTCTTTTCTCTATCGTTCACAACGGAATTATCGAGAATCACGCTTTATTAAAGGAAAAATTACAGGCCAGAGGATACTCATTCCACAGTGAAACCGACACAGAAGTACTGGCAAACCTGATCGAGTACATTTACATGAAAGGCCAAGTCAATGCAGAAAACGCCGTGCGTCTCGCTTTGACCAAGGTTATCGGGGCCTACGGACTGGTTGTTTTATGCAAGAACGAACCGGACCAGCTCGTGGTGGCAAGAAAAGGTAGCCCGCTCGTGATCGGTGTAGGTCAAAGCGAATATTTCGTGGCCTCGGATGCAACGCCCATCGTGGAATACACGAAAAACGTGATCTACTTAAACGATGACGATGTTGCCATCTTGAAGAGGGACGAAATGATCCTGAAAACGATCAAAAATACCCCTGTTTCATTAAGTATTCAGCAAGTGGACATCGACATCGAAAAAATCGAGAAAGGCGGTTTCCCGCATTTCATGCTGAAAGAGATTTTTGAACAGGTAAATTCAATATACGACACGATCCGCGGACGCGTAAATGCCGAGGCATCGGAAATCTATCTGGGAGGTATCTCCGAGATTATCCCGAAGATGGTCAACGCCCACCGCATTATCATTATCGGTTGCGGTACGTCATGGCACGCCGGAACGGTAGGCGAATACATCTTGGAAGAATTTACCCGAATCCCGGTAGAAGTGGAATACGCGTCGGAATTCAGATACCGGAACCCGATCGTGGATGCCAACGACATTGTTATCGCCATTTCACAGAGTGGTGAAACGGCCGACACTCTGGCAGCCATCAAGTATGCCAAAGCACACGGGGCCACGGTTATCGGCATTTGTAATGTCGTGGGATCAAGTATCGCCCGGGAAACCGATGCAGGGGTATACACTCACGCAGGCCCGGAAATCGGGGTTGCCTCCACGAAAGCATTCACAGCTCAAATATCCGTGTTGGCCATGATGGCCTTACAGATCGGCCACCGCAAGGGAACATTATCCGACGAACTGTACAAAAAATATATCAACGAACTGTATAACTTACCGGACAAGGTGAAAGCGATTCTGGAAAAGAATGACAAGATCAAGGAGATCGCGGCCATTTACAAGGACTCCACGAACGCCATTTACCTGGGAAGAGGTTGTCAATTCCCGGTTGCCCTGGAAGGTGCGTTGAAACTGAAAGAGATTTCTTACATTCACGCAGAAGGTTATCCGGCAGCGGAAATGAAACACGGCCCGATCGCTTTGATCGACGAGAATATGCCGGTTTTTGCAATCGCCACGAATGACAACTATTACGACAAGATCGTTTCCAACATCAAAGAGATCCAATCCCGGAAAGGACACGTGATCGCTCTTGTCAATGATAACGATGCACAAGTGAAAAAACTGGCGGAACACGTGATCGAAATTCCTGAAACACTGGAATATCTTTCCCCACTTCTGAACGTAATTCCATTACAGCTCATCTCCTATCACATTGCCGTGATGCGAGGCTGTAACGTGGATATGCCGAGGAACTTGGCTAAATCCGTAACGGTAGAATAAAGTTTAAAAACAATCACGATATAGCCGTTTTTTGGTATCTTTTTCTTTCTTTTTAGACATAGCACCATTGCCATAATATTAGATCAATCTATACTCCAATATAATTTATTCTTATTCCAATAATCCATAACAACATTTGGATTAATTGCCTACATTTATCTGTTTATTTAATCACATGGATTAACAGATATTTACTATGAATTATATTCAACAAAAATACTACACGGATAATCTATTGAACGCCTTGCCCAATGGAATTATCACCATGTTACCCAACGGTAAAATTTCTCATATCAACTTACAGGCCCAAACAGAGCTACATATCAACACTTCTTCTTCAAAAAAATATCAGGAAGACAATTTATATATATCCGACCTGTTATCCCTCATGCAATTTGATCAAGACATTTTACCCCGGATTCTCGATGAGCTCGAAAAAGGGAAATCAAAAATAGATCTCATGCAGAACACCTGCATCAAAGAGAAAGCCACACACACACTTTTTCCCGTGAGTGGACAGTTCTTTTCTTTTCGCATCAATGATGAAACAGTTGAAATTGTCTTCTATTTTCACAATACCACGAATGAACTCACCCAAGAATATATATTGACCACCGCCTTGCGACGTTCGAAAATATACCCGTGGTTCCTAGACATCGATCATGGTGTTTTCGTCCTTGACCCTCGATATTTTGAATACCTGGGCATAGAACCCGGCCCCAACAATTCATTAACTATGGAAGAGTACACGAATATGGTTCATCCCGACGATCGCCAAGCCCTGAATGATGCCTTCGCCATACAATTCAGCGGAAATGCCGTATTCGAAAAACCGGTCCCCTTCCGTCTCTCCCGCGGAAACGGACAATGGGAATGGTTTGAAGGACAATCCACTTACATCGGTAGGCTATCCGGATTACCCTATCGTCTAGTGGGTATCTGCATGAGTATTCAAGAACATAAAAACATCGAAGAGACGCTAACGGCCGCACTAAACAAAGCGGAAGAAAGCGACCGGCTAAAAAGTGCCTTTCTGGCCAACATGAGCCACGAAATCCGTACTCCATTGAATGCCATCGTTGGTTTTTCCGACGTACTCGTTTCCACCTTGGGAGAATTATCCGAGGAAGAATGTCGAGGATACGTCGAACTGATTAAAAACAATAGTTCCCAGCTATTAATGCTAATCAGTGATATTCTTGACCTCGCCAAGATTGAATCTAACACGATGAACTTCATTTTCTCGAAAACATCACTCAATGCCATTTTTGAAAATGTCTTCCAAGAACAGAAGATGAATAATCATTCAAATTTAAAGAACATAAAATTCGAATTGCACACCTCTTCCCAAACCACGTATATCGTGACAGATCCCATGCGCCTGAAACAGGTTTTGGGCAATCTTACAAACAATGCTTTCAAATTCACCCGGGAAGGCTATATTCACTTGGGATTTGAAGTGTCGGAAGAAAGAGTGCAATTATACGTGGAAGACTCCGGACAAGGCATTTCTCGGGAACATATCGAACATATTTTCGACCGCTTTTACAAGATTGATTCTTTCAAGTCCGGAACCGGCCTGGGACTTTCAATCTGTAAAACAATCGTAAACCGTTTGCAAGGGGAAATTACAGTCCGGTCGGAAGTCGGCAAAGGAACCCGCTTTCTGATTGACCTCCCATTGGACATTAATGCCCGCGAGAATAAATAATTCCACACGGCAGACATCACATAAAAAAGTATGCACTCCTGTAGCATTTCTCAATGTACACAAGAATGCATACGTATTTTTATCACGTTTTCACTATCAACGAGCAGTCTCCAATGCTTTCTGCCATTTCCAAGCATTTGCCAGAGTCTCCTCGATCGGTGTGACAGCCTTCCATCCCAGCTCGTTATTGGCCAACGTCGTATCAGCCCAAACCTTCTCGATATCCCCGGCTCGGCGTCCCACGACCTTGTAATTCACTTTTACCCCGGTTGACCGTTCAAAAGCGTGAATAATTTCCAGCACGGAAAGTGCTTTTCCCGTACCGATATTGAAAAACTCGTAATTCTTCTTATTCTTCCCTTCCAACAACCGACGGATAGCTACCACGTGCGCCTGGGCCAGATCCACCACGTCAATATAATCGCGTAACGGAGAACCATCCGGCGTGTTGTAATCGTCACCGAACACGCTCAATTGCTCACGAATCCCGATAGCCGTCTGCGTCAAATAAGGAATCAAATTATTAGGTACTCCATTGGGCAACTCCCCGATAAACGCTGTCGGGTGGGCCCCGATCGGGTTAAAATAGCGCAATGCCAGAGCTTTCATGTCAGGTTCCACCCGCATCAAATCCCGAATAATATCTTCACTCATCACCTTCGTGTTCCCGTAAGGAGATTCAGCCTCATGACGAGGTGTTTTTTCTGTTACCGGCAACACATCGGCCTGCCCGTACACCGTACAGGAAGAGGAAAACACCAGATTCGGCACCTTAAATTCCCGCATACAAGTCAACACATTCATCAAAGAGTTCAAATTATTGAAATAGTACTCCAAAGGCTTGTTCACCGACTCTCCCACGGCCTTCAAAGCGGCAAAATGAATCACGGCCCGTATATCCGAATGGCGGGCAAAGAAATCCCGTGTAACCTCCCCATCAGTAAGGTCTATCTCTTCAAACTCGGGACGTATCCCAGTGATCTTTTCTATCCCGTCCAGCACGTCCAGACTCGAATTCACGAGATTGTCAGCAATAATTACATCATAACCATTTTTCTGAAGTTCGACCACCGTGTGGGAACCTATATACCCTGTACCTCCTGTCACAAAAATTTTCATACGCCAATAATTTTATCTCAATTTATAACATTCTGAGTGTCTGCAATAGACACGACAAAGTAAATAATAATAATCCGAAATGCCTAAAATGAGTTTGACAACCTTACGTTTTTTCTTACCTTTGTGGCATGAATAAATATGTTGAACACATTGAAGAATTGCTCTATCTACATGATTGCGTGATCGTTCCGGGATTCGGAGGGTTCATTTGTGACTACACGTCCGCAAACATCAATGAGAAAACGGGGACCATCGTTCCCCCGTCTAAAAAAGTCGTGTTCAACAAGCACCTGAAACAAAATGACGGCCTTCTGATTGATTGGATCGCACGTAAAGAACAGATCGATTACGAGAAAGCGCAACGACGTCTGGCTTTATTTTGTGAAGAGATCAAGGTACGCTTGAACCAGAAACAAAAAGTGGACTTCGGAACAATCGGAACCTTCTCGGTTGACCGTCGGTTCAACGTTCTCTTCGAATCCAAGAACCACAATTTCCTGCCGGACGTGATCGGTATGGAATCCTTGCCTTTGGCAACTGTCAACGGGAAAAAGGCCCGCAAAACTCAAGATGAACTGATTAACACCGAATCCGGTAACCTCGTTACCCGTTTATTCAAATTCGGTTTATCGGCAGCCGTCGTAGCCGGAATCGTGGTGATCTCCCAACAGGACATATTCCAAGGAGACGGAATGACGAACATGACAAACATGCAACCCTCCCCGGTGAAAAACAAAACAATCATCGTGGAAGACCCTGCCGTGATCTCTCCGAACTATGACTTCGTGGATTATGATCCGGTTATTGATCTGCCCGGGTTGTCAGTTTCACGATAAGTACAATCAAATAAGCCGGGAAAACGATTAACAACGCTGCCCACTTCAATAACAAGAAGAGTACCACAAGTATTCCCCAGAACCTCCAGTTCCATTTTTTCTTGAAATCATAACAAGAAATCAAGATATAAACGGGGATCATACAAGATAACGCTTTCACACCCCAAACAGCAAAACCGATGATCACTGCCCCCAAGAAACAATATAAAAGAGCATTCCCGTTCCACGAAAAGCTGGTTAACTTCAACGAGAACATCGGGATTTCACTGATCAGCAAAATGGCCAGCACCAAGGCAAAAAGAGCCAACAACCACGGTTTACCCCATACCGCCATGAAAAACTCTTCCTGATGATAACGGGTAAATACCAACATCACCCAAAACAAAGCGTTCGACGGGGTAGGCAAACCAATAAACGAATGAGTTTGTCGCACATCCAGATTGAACTTAGCCAAGCGATAAGCCGAGAAAGCCGGAACCAGAAACGGCACGTACATAAGCGCCCCCTGCCAAGAATTTACCGCGAACAACTCCCCGCCACTATATCCCAAATCGCGAATCAGGAAAAAAGCCATCACGGAAGGCATCACCCCGAAACTAACCATGTCGGCCAAAGAATCCAGTTCCTTACCCATTTCCGACTTCACGTGCAGCAAACGAGCGGCAAAACCGTCAAAGAAATCAAATACCATCGCCAGAATCACAAGCCAGGCAGCAAGGTACAGATGCCCGTGAAAAGCAGCATAAATAGCCACCGTGCCGGACGTAACGTTCATACAGGTAATCAGATTAGGTATATGTTTCTTCATGCTATTACTTTTTATGATCTGAACACGAAAATAGTTCTTTTTACGATAGATAAACTACATTTTTATTACTTTTGTTGCAAATTCGTTTTAGATATGGCTAAATTTCTCATTATCAGGTTCAGCTCCATCGGAGACATCATCCAATGCATGAATGTCGTGAACGGCATCAAGAACCATTTCCCCGATGCTGAAATTCACTGGATTGCCCGGAAAGACATGGGGTCTTTTCTTAACATGGACAAACGCATCGACCGGGTATGGGGATACGATAAGAAAACGGGATTCAAAGGTTTACTACAAATGGCCCATCAACTGAAAGCCGAGAAATTTGATTATATCTACGACGCTCACAGCAACATCCGTTCCAACATCTTGAAAACAGTGTTACTCCCGCCCTTTTACCATCTTTTTCCAAGAGGGCCGCATTACACGCTACGCCACAAGGATCGCTGGAAACGATTCTTGCTTTTTAAACTACGGATAAACAAATTCGACAAACCGTTCCGAGGCATCGTTTCTTACCAGAAACCACTAGCCACGTGGGGAATTACGAATTTTGAATCCGATTACAGTGATTGGAATTTTCCGGCAGAATACGAGGAACGTTTTCACCGTACGTTTACCCCGAAGACCATCACGCTCGTCCCTTCCGCCAACTGGGAAATGAAACGTTGGCCGGTCAGTAACTGGCAGCAAGTGATCCAACTTATGCCCGACTACCGTTTCATCATTCTGGCTGGTCCGACCGACACGTTCTGCGAAACCATCAAGGCCATCGCACCCGAAAGAGTCAACAACCTGGCAGGAAAAACCAGTCTATTGGAATCCTGTTACCTCGTGAAACAATCCAACCTCGTGATCAGCGGGGATACCGGATTTCTTCACGCCGCAGACTTGTTCCACACGAAAGCCATCGCCTTGATGGGCCCGACGGCCTTCGGCTACCCCACGGGCAAACAAGTCGAAGTCATCGAAGTCGATCTTCCCTGCCGTCCCTGTACCAAAGACGGGCATGGCAAATGCAAACAATCCATCTGGCAAAAATGTATGGTCGACATTCTCCCCAAACAAGTAGTCAACACAACCCTAAGAATTTTAAATCTTATGGATTAAATGATTCAATGATTTCCGATTAGGTGATCCCTTTCTATCCTTTTTTTTAATCACCTAATCATTAAATCGTCAATCACTTAATCATTTCAATTGTCTTGTTTCAGTACCACATAAAACGTCGTACCTTCATTCTCCACGCTTTCAAAAGTGATCGAGCCTCCCATCGCCTCTACAATCTTGTAGGACATCGCTAAGCCTAGTCCCGTTCCCCCGGACTTTGTCGTAAAATTAGGCTCGGAAATTCGATCCCGGATACTTTCCGGTATCCCGCAACCGTTATCTTTAACAAGCAATATGATCTTGCCTAACACCGTTTTCAGTCGCACCAACACGTGCCCTTCCCGTCCTTCCGGGATACTCTGTTCCGCATTCTTCAACAAATTCACGATTACCCGGTTCACCTGATCCCGATCACCATACACGGAAACATTCGGCTCTATATCACATTCCATGGCATCCACGTTCTCATGGAACAACTTTGCACAGCCGTTTACCAATTCACTCAGGTCGAACCACTCGTTATTCGCCTCCTGTAACTTGGCAAAATCAGAGAAAGCCGAGGCAATCGATGCCATATGATCAATCTGTTCGATCAACACGGCCGAAATATCCTTAAACCGCTGGCGCACTTCCTCCATATCCCCCTTCTGCAACGTGCGCTGCATGAACTGCAAATTCAACTTCATCGGGGTCAACGGGTTTTTGATCTCGTGAGCAATCTGCCGGGCCATTTCCCGCCAAGCACTCTCCCGTTCCGACTTCGCTAACTTCTTCACGTTCGCCTCCAGTTTATCAACCATCTCGTTATACTCCTTCACCAGCATACCGATTTCATCCCGCTCGTGGTACACAATCTTCTCGTTCTTTCCCCCCACCCTCATCTGACGCAATTTTTCATTCACCACTTGTAGCGGTTTCGTGATCCGCTCGGCCACGATACTCGACAGAATAAAGGCAAGCACCATCACGATCATGGCAATATTTACCGCTATAATCACGATCAGCAAAATATCCTTGTTCAGTTCCTCCCCACGGGTAAAATACGGGATACTCAACACGTACCTCTCCCCGCTCTCCAACACCAATGGCATATACACGGCCATGTATGTCAATTCCACGATTCGTTCATCCTGAACAAAATTAATCTGCTCTTTCTTAACGATCTGCTCAAAGGCCTTCGGATTCAACAAAGTCCCATCAAACCCCTTCTCGAATATCACTGGCCGGGAAGTTGCCACGAGAACCCCTTCCCAGTTATAGATATTAATATCTACCCAAAGCACCTCGGACATATCTTTCAATTTCTTCAATATCTGGGGACACTTCGCGGCATCCACGCAATCATTATGTTCCAGTTCATCCGTTATATACCGCGACAACTCGATCACCTTCGAACTATGCCGACGTTCAAAACTCTCGGCATTCACGATAATACTCATAATCGTCATGATCAGGAATAATGCACCAATCAACGTGATGATATTTCTTTTGATCCTCAACGTGAGGCTTGTCTGTCGGAAACTTCCCCATCCCCCGTCAAATCGGAAGAACATCCCGTAAGAAGTCAGGATAGCGCTGACAAAAATGGCGTACAACAAATTCAAGTAGTAAAGTGCAAACACATCATCCCCCAAACTCACGATACATACCCCATCATTCTCCACGGGAATCACCATGTGCGAGAACCCATCCATATTCATAATCCGGGCATGTTCGATCTTTCCGAAACGTTCCAGAGAACGGGGATAACTAAAATCCCCTTTGGAATCCACCAGTATCCCATCCTTGTACTTCGCATAAGAATAAGGATAACGAGCCTCCTTCTCGGCTCCGATCTCCCTAGATAGAATCTGAGCATACCCGATCCCTTCATGCCTGTTTTTCGACTCGAAACGAATATACACGCAACTACCACCCCGAGGAGTTGAGAAAGAAAAACGCCCGAGGTACTCAACCACCCCGTCAAAATCTTTTATATAGAAAAATGACGTGTAACCGACACGAGTTCCCAAACTATCAATCAACTTGTCATAATACTCGTCACAACCATACTTCTCGTAAGTAGGAGTCAATAATATCGTGTCTCGGGGATCACATATCATCGCCTTGCAAGTATAATAAAATCCCGTCATATCCAGCAGCTCGCTTGAAATATAAGCAGACAACAAATCCGTGTCCCCCACTTTTACCAGTGAATCTACTTTTTGACTTTGTTTTATTTCATCATTGACTTCCAATAGCTTATGCTCAAAAATCGGGTCTCTCTCCTTGATAATCTCGTTTGCAAAACTTGCCCTCACCCCTTGTTCACGGTGAATCTCGCTACTCTTTGCCAGAAAAATGATGTAAATACAGACCACCACAAGTGCAATCATGAAAATACTCTTTTGGGCATCCTGTTTCATTAGGTACACCCCCAGAATAAACAACAAATAAAGCGATAACGGAAAAAGACACTCCAACGGGGACAACGAAAAATTAAAGAAATAACAAAGAGCCGCACAAAAAACAAGCACTCCAGTTACTCCGAAAAACGCCTGACTGATAGAGAACAAATTCTGGAAATAACGCACAGAACTGTTGATCAACACGATAAATCCCATCCCGGCAATAATCAACGTGATAAAAGCCACGATCGACGAGAAATCAACATTAATAAGACGGGCAATATTCAAACTGACCTGCGTACTCTCGATCAGCGTGTTAATCGAAAAATGTAGCAAATTCGTGTAGAAGAACACGCCTATCACGAATCCCACGAGGAATATATATTTATAACGCACCAAACGAGGCTCGTCATACTTAATTTTCAGTTTGTTAAAGGTAATAAAGAAATAATGTGCCAGACAGAACATTGTGACAAATAAATCTCCCACCGACACGATAAACCGTCCCCCGATTTGACTGGTAGTAAAAATAGGCAGAGAATAAAGCACTTGCGGGACCTTGTAATCTACCATCAAGGAACGCAACAGCACGATGAAAAAGAAGAATCCGAACACGTGAAACAATTGCATCCGGAACGACCGGGCCCGATCCAAGGATATTTCGTAAGCATAGAACAGCAGGAGAAGGAACATGATATAAGGAATCAACAGGAAATAAGTGGGCACAACATCCCCATGCTCCACCTGACTCTCAATCTTGAACAACGGCCTTCCATCCCGGTTGTACACGAGTTGCCCTCCTTTTTCCCACGTCTCCCGGATAACCACCTTACTCGCATCATCCAGATTTTCCCCTAACGACGGGTTAAAATGACTTTTCACGTAATTACTCGAATACGGGTAATCCTCTTTTATAAACAGGAGTGCGTAATAAACCGTGTCCCCGACGGCATGTTTGCGAACATCAAAATAAAGATTATTAATCTTCACGAAGTCATTTCCCGCTGACAATATCTCGTACAAGTGGGGCGAACCGACTCTCTCGTTACTCCAGTAAACCAACTTTCCCTCCTTAAAACCAACCAACACAGACTGTTTACCTTTCCATTCCGGCTTTTGCCGCTCTGCCTCATGATCCAGTTTCCGCAACTGATCGTCAAGTCGTTTCTCCTCGAATTTCAACCGCTCCTGAAAAAGAAATAATTTCTTATCCACGGACCAATCGTTCAGAGAATACTCCCACAAAGAGCCCACGACCAAACAAAATATGGCAAGTGACAGTACAAGCCAAAATTTCTTCATGCTTTTCACCCTCGCTTTATTCATGATGATAAGGTTCTCCTTTCAATATAGTCATAGCCCTATATAATTGTTCCGTGAAGATCATCCTCACCATCTGGTGAGAAAAGGTCATCTTGGATAGTGATATTTTCATGCTTGCACGTTTATATACTTCTTCCGAAAAACCGTAAGGTCCCCCGATGATAAATACAAGTCGCTTCATACTTGTCAGCATCTTCTGTGCCAAAAAGTCCGCGAAAGCCTTTGAAGTGTACTCGTTTCCCTTCTCATCCAACAAAATCACATAATCCGCCGCCTCCAACTGCCCCAACAACAATTCTCCTTCTCGTTCTTTTTGCTGTATCTCGCTCATGTTTTTCGTGTTCCGCACATCCGGGATCACCTTCATCTCGTAAGGGATATAATATTTCAAACGTTTCTCGTACTCGGCAATCCCCGCCCGTACAAACTCCGCATCTGTCTTTCCTATCACTAACAAACAAACTTTCACACCACGAATTTTATCAATTATACTAATAAGTTCATCTACACGCAAATGTAAATAAATTTACGGTATCTCCCACGAACCTTCAAAAAAAAGCCCCTCAATATTTGCCCGAATTTCAATAAAACACTATATTTGCACCCGTTAAAGGCTAACCACTTTAACACACGTAAGTGTAGGTCCTATAGCTCAGCTGGTTAGAGCACCTGACTCATAATCAGGGAGTCCTTGGTTCAAGCCCAAGTGGGA
>OCAG01000806.1_pt1 | contig 15180 bp, 10 predicted proteins | sample 1477111 | NCBI WGS metagenome assembly OCAG01 (sample SAMEA2580288, study PRJEB22360) | human gut metagenome | biome: human gut; feature: human-associated habitat; material: faeces | place: Denmark | collected 2008/2010 | reverse complement strand
AGTGAAGAGAAAAAGTAGAAAATAACAGTTACTTCTTTTAAAATGTGCTTTCCATGATTCAAATGCTCGTTTAACGGTGATTGCTTGATAATTCATGCCCTCTTCCAAAATGAAATCAGTCATCATTTGGAGTGCTGGACCAACACCAAAAATAATCCCTCCAGCTAAACTAAATAAAACAAACAGTAAATTTAGTTTGATTACTGTCCAGGAAAGGTAAAACAACCGCTGAATCCCTGTACTTTCCATCTTCCTCTTCCTTTCTATTATGTAAAAGGCTGAGCCAAAAGCGCTCAGCTAATGCCTCAGCCTCCTGTGATTATTTTTGAGATTGGATATATTCGTCTAATTGTGTTTGCATTTCTTTTTGAACTTTATCCCAGCCAGCTGTTTTTAGGTCATCCATTAATTTTGGAAGTGTTTCTTCTGGATCAACAGTTCCTGTATTTAAGCTTGCTGCGTAGCGGTTCATAACTGTAGCAACGTTAGTGATTTCAGTTTTCACTTTATCATTTACAAAAGTAAAACCAAGAATTGGTGAATCTTTTGCTTCTTCGATGCTCTTATCACGTTCTTTAACCATGTCTTCAGTGACAGATTCTTCTGGCCAAATGATTAAGTTGTTTCCTGTGTTCCAAGCACTCAAATGAGTTGTTGGTGTGTAATCTTTCAATAATTTCACACGATCATCGCCAACTTTTTCATATTGTTTGCCTTCTTCACCATAAACAAGTCCGTTTAGCAATTCTGGATTGCTGTTTAATAAGCCTAGCAATTCAACAGATTTTTCTTTGTTTTTAGACGTATTTGCAACAACATAGTTAGCCATTTGCGCTTGAGCTGTTGTTTTTAATGGTTCTGTTAGTGGACGAGAAACAAGTGGTTTGCCAGCAGCTTGTGTTAAGATTGTATCACCATAATCCATAGGTCCTTGTGTTTCTTGACGCATGAACCAAGTATTGGTATTTAAGTCATATGGTGTTGTACTTGTAGCAGCATCTGTTGGAATCAAGCCATCTTTATACCATTGATGTAAGACTTTTAAATTATTAATCATGTCTTTGTCGGCATATTGGTTAATAATTTTTGGTGAGCCAGTATCAGTTGTTTTCACTGCAAATGGATATTGGTTACCAATAGGGAAGTCATAATTACCTGTTGCAATGAATGTTTGGCCGATAGCAAAAGCAGCAATATTTGGTTCTTTTTTATGGAATTCTTTTAGAACTTCGGTTGCACTTTCATAACTACCATCGACTTTACTAATATCTAAATTGTATTTATCGACATATTCTTTATTAAAAGTTAAAACTTGTTGACCGTAAGAGTTACCTAAAATTGGGAACGCATACAGTTTTCCATTGATCGTATTTCCTTTAATATAGTTATCTGGTAATTGATCATAGGCTTCTTTGGCATATTTAGGTGCTAAATCAGTTAAATCAGCATAGGCGCCTTTTTGTGCATTCGTTGCATAATTTTGTGCTAATGAAATATCATAGCTTTCACCAGAAGCAACGATTGTTGACATTTTTTGGTCCCAATCGCCCCAACCAACAAATTCCATTTTTAATTTTGCCCCAATTTTTTTCTCGATAATTTTATTCGCATTATCGATTAATTGGTCATAATTATCTGGTTTGTCCCCAACACGATACATTAATAACGTTGGTGTACTATCATCACCTTTTGACGCTGCATCTTTTGAAGATTTACCGCACGCGCTTAGTCCTACAGCTAAAGCTGCTGCGCCAGCTACGGCTAATCCTTTTTGCCATTTTTTCATTCCTTATTTCCTCCTGTACAATTTTATTCTTTCACGCCGCCGATTGTTAAACCACCCACGAAATATTTTTGGAAGAATGGGTAAGTTAACGCAATTGGTAACGTAGATAAGACAACAATCGCCATTCGAGCCGATTCACTTGGTAGAACGCCTAAGCCTTCTTGTGCTGCTGCACCCATATCCGTACTTCTCGATAAGAACTCTAAGTTGTTTTGAATTTTCATCAATAAATACTGTAATGGTACCAAGGTATCTTTTTGAATGTAAAGTAATGCATTGAACCAATCGTTCCAATAACCCAAAGCCGCAAATAAACTAATTGTGGCAATCCCTGGAACGGCTAGCGGTAACACAATGCTGACAAAAATGCGCATTTCACTTGCGCCATCAATACGTGCCGATTCAATAATACTGTCAGGCACGGTTTTCTTGAAAAACGTTCGCATCACTAAAATATTAAATGGTCCTAAAGCTAAAGGCAAAATTAACGCCCAAATTGTATCTTTCAATTGCAATAAGTTTGTCATTACTAAATAGTTCGCAACCATCCCTGGTGAAAATAACATTGTAATTAACGCAAACAATGTAAAGAATTTTTTAAATGGAAAGTTGGAACGAGAAATGACATAGGCATATAATGACGTCATTGTTGCATTGACAATCGTCCCTGTCACCGTAATGAATACCGTTATCCCTAAGGCATGAATAATGCGTTGACTCATTGCCCCTTGGAAAATGTAACGATAGGCCTCCAATGAAAATTCTTTTGGCCAAAACCGGTAGCCGTTTGCTGCTAATGATCCTTCACTTGTCAATGAAATCATAATAACAAAGAAAAACGGAACCACACAGGAAATAGCAAAAATAGCAATGACAATATTGAAAATCAAATTCGCTGTCGGGTTGAAGGATCGAACGTTAACGCTAGTGACTTTTTTCTTTTTCATAATCCTTCCTCCTAAAATAGTGCTGAATCTGGTTCAATTCGACGAACAACTAAATTCGCAATTAATAACAAACATGCCCCAACGACAGATTGATATAACGCTGCAGCTGCCGTCATGCCTACATCACCAGTAGCCGTTAAGCCATTGTAAATATAGGTATCTAACACACTTGTCACGTTGTAAAGCGCACCTGAGTTTCTTGGTACGATGTAGAACAAACCAAAGTCTGCTCTGAAGATACCGCCGATGTTTAAAATTAATAAAACAGACATCATTGGTAAAATTTGTGGAATCGTAACATTTTTTATTTGTTGCCATTTGTTGGCACCATCCACCATCGCTGCTTCATAGTATGTCGGATCAATCCCCATCACAGAAGCATAGTAGATAATACTGTTGTAGCCTAGACTCTTCCAAACATTTAGGAAGACAAAAATTACTGGCCACCAACGTGGATCTGCATACCAGTTAATCATTGTGCCGCCATTACCAGTAATCCATTGATTCAAAATCCCTTTATCTGGACTTAAAAAGGCATAAACAAAATAGTTAATAACCATCCAAGATAAGAAATATGGTAGCAATGACATCGTGTGATAAACTTTAACCAAGCGACGATTTCTTAATTCACTCATAATAATAGCAAAAGCAATCGCGAAGAATAAGTTAAAGGCTAAAAAGACGACATTGTACAAAATGGTGTTTCTAGTAATTAACCAAGCATCTTTTGACGCAAATAAAAATTTAAAGTTTTCAAAACCAACCCAAGGACTTTCTCTTAGACTAGCTAAGAAACCATCTGGTGAAATATGAAAATCTTTAAATGCGACCACATTGGCTAAGACTGGTATATAGAAGAAAAATATAAACCAGATAAATCCTGGTAACGCCATAAGGATTAAGGCCTTATAACGCCATACATTTTGAAAAAACCCGTTTTTCTTCTTCATTCGTTTCGCTCCTTTCATAAATATAATAGCGTTTTCATAATATCTTTTTAAGGAACAAATTATAGGATTTGAGAAACAAATTATAGATTTTGTGTCATTTTAAGGTAAAAATTTACCGAAATGACTGTTCTTTGTGAAAACGTTTATCTAATATTTTTTTTATAACCTCTTAAGAACATTAAAAATAATTGGATAAATTCCACTCATAAAGCGGTTTCACTTGTGCGTATTTGTTGTATAAAAGCTGAGAACTTGTTATTTTCACAAAGGATATTATCTAATTATTTTTGAGGAGGACTATTTTTGAATTTTATCCGTAAAAACACTAGAGCAATTAGTTTAATTGTGGTATATTTTTTCACAGTTTTAATGCAAGCTGGTTCTTTATTATTATTAGCTATTTCACTGTTATTTGATAATAATTTAGTAGAATCATCTTTTGCAAATCTCGTAACAGGTTTAACTATTACTGCTATTGTGGGAATAGTTTTATTTTGGAAAGAAATCGTTGCTGGGTTCGACTATTTTAAAGAAGAGACTCTTTGGCGTATTTTTAGCATTTTCTTATGGGTGGGGCTGATTTTTTTAGTCGATGTTATTATTCAAAAAATCATGAGTAATAATCTAATTGCTAATCAACAAGATGTTCTCTCATTTGGTGCACAAGTCCCATTGCTTGTTACTCTATTTTTCTTAGCAATCGTGGGGCCAATTGCTGAAGAACTAGTTTTTCGGCAAGTATTAATGAATTGTTTATCGGAAACAATTGGTATAGCCTGTGCAACTATGATTTCAATTTTTTTATTCACCTTTATGCACACACAACAGCCCCTTGATTTTCTCATTTATCTGCCAGGAGCTATTTTATTATCTGCAGCTTACTTAAAATCAAATCGTTCGCTTGTATTTGTTATGGCTATTCACATTGTTAATAATATGTTGGGTTTCTTGTTATAAATCAAAAAAGGAACTAGCTTAGCTACATTTGCTATTGCTAGTTCCTTCTTTGTTTCAATTACTTCACTTTTCCCCTAAAATTTCAATCCAACCATAATAATATTCAATATATTGATTTTCCTCTTCTAGTTGTGTCAAGATATGTTCCCCGACAACGATGCCTGTTTCAAATCCTTGTTTTGCTAAACGCTTTTTTACTTCTTCGATATTATTCAAACGGGTATCTTGTGTATTGACTTTTAAAATAAAGCCTTTGTATTGGCTACTTGATTCTTTGAGCCAAATCACTTTATCTAAACTTTTTTTATTCACATGATTTGCCAAACAAATCCCATACGTCAGTTCATTGGATTCACTTAAATCCCCGTAAATACCTAAAGTTGAAATGTGTTCCATGTAAACTTTCATCTCTTCTGGATTCTCAATATCAACAACAACAATTTTATCAAAAGGAATTGGTTCATCTGAAAAAACCAATGTTTCTAAATCAATTAACGCATGTAAATGTAATTTTCTTTTCTTGATTTCTTTGTATTTATGTTGAAGCCTTTTTATTTCTTGCCCCAGTTGTTCTTCTGTTGCTTCCATGGTGGCATAGAGATCGGTAGGTGTCTTTTTATATAAATTCAACATATCTTTGATAGGAATCCCCATTTTTCGATAAAAATCAATCATATATTTTGAACAAATCTTCTAAATCAAAGGTTCGATATCCGTTTTCTTCATTGCGTGTTGTACTAATCAACCCTTGCTCGTCCCAATAACGAATCGTGGACTTAGGGATATTTAACAACTCAGAAACATCTTTTATTGTGTAATTTTTTTCCATCCTGTTCCCTCCATCAAAAAGTTTAGCATTTCTACTGTTGACATTCAAGTTACTTGAACGTGTACAATGACTCTTTGTAACAGCTAAAACGGTATTGTTTAAGGAGGAAATTTCATGAAATTAATGAAAGAGTTTATTAAAGAAAATAAATGGATTGTTCTTGCGACAACTTTAACCATCTGTTTGCAAATCGCAGGAACCCTTGGCGTCTCTAAATTAGTTGGCAAGTTGATTGATGTGGGCATCGTTAGCGGTGACCAACAAGTAATTAAAACGATTGGCATACAAATGTTTCTTGTGGCATTCATTGGAACAATTGCCGCAATTATTTCTAGCTATTTGTCTGCTTTAGTAGCTGCTAAATTTGGTTTTCAAGTTAGAGGATTGTTCTTTAAAAAATTTCAACAATTCTCGATGAAAAATGTTGATAAGTTTGGTTCAAATTCTTTGCTAACTAGAATGACCAACGATGTAGATAATGTTCAAACAATGATTGTGCTATTTTGCCAATTAATCTTTCCAGCGCCTATTATTAGTTTATTTGCCTTAGTGATGACATTTTCTTATTCAGTTTCACTCGCTTGGGTAACATTGGCTTCCATCGTATTTTACTTAGTCGTTGTTTATTTTTTAATGAAAAAAGGTACCCCTTTATCTTTAAAAATTCAACCAAAAATGGATCGAATTACTACGACTTTACGAGAGTTCTTTACTGGAATTAATATGATTCGTGCGTTCAATAATCAAGACTTTGAAGAGCAGCGAACCAATCAAACATTTAAAAATTATGCTGAACGCATGAGTAAAGTGAATCAAATCTTTGCTTGGATTACTCCCGTTGCCTTTTTATTAATGGGCGTTGTGTACGCCTCTATTTTGTGGTTTGGCGGTAATTTAGTTGCAATAGGCACCCTACAAATTGGCACCGTTACAGCTGTGATTGAATATACCCTTCTAACTTTGGCCTACTTAATGATCGCGGCTATGGTATTAGTTGTCATTCCACGGTCCGTTGCTTCCTTGAATCGCTTGCAAGAAGTTTTGTCAGAAGAAATTGAAATTAGCGATCCTCACACTGAAGCAACCATTGCTTATCATCCTGAGAAAGCCTTGATTTGCTTCGATCACGTCACGTTTCAATACACAGAAACAGCTGATCCTGTTTTAGAAAATGTTAGTTTTGTTATTCCTAAAGGAAAAACAACGGCGATTGTTGGTGCAACTGGCGCTGGTAAAAGTACTTTAGTTAAGTTACTTTTACGAATAAATGATGTCACAGCCGGCACGATTAGCTATTCTGGCACAGATATCCGCTCATTATCTCAGCAAACGATTCGCCAAGTCATCAGTTATGTGCCACAAAAAGCCTTTCTTTTCAGTGGGACAATCTTATCAAACTTATTAATGGGAAATGCCAAAGCAACTACAGAAGAAATAAGAACGGCACTAGAAATTTCACAATCTTCTGAATTTATCGATTCCTTACCGCAAGGGATTGAAAGTTTCGTAGCACAAGGCGGGTCCAACTATTCTGGTGGTCAAAAACAAAGAATGTGTATTGCACGAGCCTTAATCAAACCGGCAGACGTTTATATTTTCGATGATAGCTTTTCCGCATTAGATTACAAAACTGACGCCGCTCTACGTGCCGCTTTACATGCACAAATGTCGGACAAAACTTTACTCATTGTTGCTCAACGGTTAAGTACAATCATGAACGCTGACAACATTATCGTCCTAGATGAAGGAAGGATTGTTGGTCAAGGCACCCACGCTGATTTACTTACCACTAATAGCTATTACCAAGACTTTGCTAAATCGCAAGGTATCTTACCCAAGTAATTAAAGAAAGGATGTGACTGCTTGAAAGAAAGTTTTCTTTTCAAGCCATACAATGAAAAAAACAATGAATCTTCAAAGCTTTAAACGTTTCTGGAAAATGATTAAACCTGAGCATCCAATCTTTTATGGTCTAATGATCTGCAGTTTAATTGGAAACTTATTAATTGTTGCCATGACCTATATTATGGCAATCGGGATTGATAACCTCTTAGAAGCTATCAAGCGTGTCGGGCTCAAAGGTATGACACTTCCTTTAGTTGAAGAAGCGCTCTTAGGTCCCGTCTTACTTTTAATTCTCTTTTCAATCATTAGTAGTATCACTTCTTTTATTCAGGAACGAGCAATGGCTTCTTTAAGCGAACGGGTTACTTTAAGAATTAGAAAAGAAGTGACAAAAAAGTTTAAAACTTTACCAATGGCCTTCTTTGACAATCACCAAGTGGGCGATATCATTAGTCGTTCAACAACTGGCTTAAACCAATTGTCACAAGTTCTTTTAACAGGCATCAACCAATTTTTCACTTCCGTCGTGACTATCCTTTTTGCAGGAATCATGTTGTTCTATATTGATGCAAAATTAACCATTTTAGTGTTGCTGCTAATTGGCGGCAGTACTTTCATGACGACAAAAATTGCGAATAAAAACAAGGTGTTTGCTGATCAAAGTCAAGCTGAATTAGGTCAATTAAATAATAAGATGGAAGAATATTTAGCAGGAAATTTGGTCACAAAAACCTTTAATCAACAGCAAAATGCTGAAAAAACAATTGATGCTGTTAATCAACAACATTATCGTGCCTTTAAAAAAGCACAGTTTCTAAATTTTGCGATTTATCCAGCTATTCGTTTTATTAATCAGTTGGCTTTTATTATCAGTGCTATCTTAGGCGCAATGCTCGTTTTATCTGGTGGTATTACGATTGGTTTCTTGCAAGCGTATTTGCAATATATCAACCAAATTTCTGAGCCGATTTCTACCGCTTCTTATGTCATTAACTCAATTCAAGCAGCGATGGCTTCCATTGATCGGATTTTTGTTATCTTAGATGAAGCTGATGAACAGCCAGAAGCAACTCATTTAGAAACTATTTCTTCTCCTAAAGGAGCCATTGAATTTAAAAATGTTCAATTTGGCTACACACCAGAAAAAATTTTAATGAAGAATGTTGATTTTTCTGTTCAACCGAAAAAAACAGTGGCCATTGTAGGACCCACCGGCGCTGGTAAAACAACATTAGTCAACTTATTAATGCGTTTCTATGAAATAAATCAAGGTGCCATTACTTTTGATGGAATTGATATTACGAAACTTTCTCGACAAAATCTAAGAAATTTATTTGGCATGGTTTTACAAAACACTTGGCTATTTGAAGGAACCGTAGCAGATAATATTGCCTATGGAAAAAAAGATGCTTCTCGTGAAGAAATAATTGAAGCAGCTAAAATTGCTCAATGTGATCATTTTATTCGGACCCTTCCTCAAGGATATGACACAATTATTTCTAGCGAAAATGGTGCATTATCACAAGGGCAACAACAGTTATTAACCATCGCCCGAATCATTTTAGCAAATCCGCCCGTTGTTATTCTCGATGAAGCAACTTCGAGTGTGGACACACGAACAGAAGCCCATATTCAAAAAGCGATGGAAACTGTCACAGAAAATCGAACAAGCTTCGTTATCGCTCATCGATTATCCACAATTGAAAATGCTGATTTAATTTTAGTGATGAAAAATGGCGATATTATTGAAAAAGGAACGCATCAGGAACTATTACAAGCTCCGACTCTTTACGCCAGCTTATATAATAGTCAATTTCAAACCACTTAAAAAGAACTGGAACAAGTCATTCTTCTTTTGACTTGTTCCAGTTCTTTTATTGCTTAGAAATATTGAATTCCCATCGCTTTTTTGACTTCTGTTAAGGTTTGTGCTGCCACTTTTTCAGCAGCAAGACTTCCTTTATGCAACATTTCCATAATCGCTTCTGGATTTTTAGCCAGCTCTTCACGACGTCGACGAATCGGTGCGAGTTCTTCTTCTAGGACATCAATTAAGTAACGTTTAATTTTCACATCTCCTAAACCGCCATGACGATAGTGCTCTTTTAATTCTTCAATATATTCTTTCTCTTTCCCAAAGACATCCAAGTAAGTAAAGACCATATTTCCTTCAACTTGTCCTGGGTCCTCTATACGAATATGATTTGGATCGGTATACATACTCATTACTTTTTTCTGTACCACTTCAGCTGGATCTGAAAGATAAATACCATTGCCTAAAGACTTACTCATTTTTCCGTTGCCATCAATTCCTGGCAAGCGTCCCATGCCTTTTGGTGGTAACACAGCTTCCGGTCTAACTAAAACTTCACCGTACGTCTGATTAAAACTATGCACAATTTCTTGCGCTTGTTCCAACATTGGTTTTTGGTCTTCCCCAACTGGGACTAAGTTCGCTTGAAAGGCAGTAATATCAGCAGCTTGTGAAACGGGATAAATAAAGAATCCTGTCGGAACACCTTCCCCAAATTTTTTTTGCTCAATTTCTGCTTTGACCGTTGGATTCCGACGAACACGTGACGTGGTCACTAAATTTAGATAGTACATTGTTAATTCAGCTAACTGTGGAATTTGCGATTGGATAAAAATTGTTGTTTTCGTAGGGTCTAAACCAACTGCTAAATAGTCCAAAGCAACTTCTAAAACATTGGCTGAAACTTTTTCGGGATTTTTTGCATTATCTGTCAATGCTTGTAAATCTGCAATCATGACAAATAATTGATTTGTAGGGTCTGCTTGCATTTCTACTCGTTTTTTTAAGGAACCTACGTAATGTCCTAGGTGCAATTTACCAGTTGGACGATCACCTGTTAAGATAGTATTCATTGTCTACACACCTTTATCGTTTACTTTCATTTATTATTTTACCTTGTTTTAAAAAGAATGAATAGTAGGCAATAGAATATTTATTGATTCTAGATAATCGAAGAGACTAGAAAGATTGCAAGGTACAGCAATTCTTGTTCCAATCTCTTCAAACAGTTCGTTTATTTTGTGACTTTAATTGAAAATTGTGCAGTCACTACCGGTAAAACTTTGCTTGTTACTTTGATTTGATAATTTCCTGCAGCAGTCGTTGCTTCTGTCCTAATCAGACCGTTTTCATCTACACTTACTGTATTGCCAGCATCTGGTGTAACCAACTCATACGTTACTTGCGAGCTCCAAGCATCCGTTTCTGTGTGCGGCGCTTGACCAATCACTTTAGATTGAATTTGATAATTTTCGCCTGATTTTATAGTGGCTGTTTCTGTAGCAAATTGAATTCTTTCAGGAATCGCATGAGTTTGCACGACTTGGAAGATTTTTCGTTCATCGGGATTCGCAATTCCTATTTTTTCTTCTACTGCAGCAGGGAACTGGTAAGTACCTGGCGGGCTACTTGGCGAATAATTACTAACATCGTCATCCCAAGAAATAACCTTCAATTTCGTTTCGCTACCATCATCTAATTTTGCAATTACTTCAGTTGGCAAATTCAGTTCGCCTCGCGAGGTGCCTGTTAGTCGATCCAGCGTAGGCAATTCCTTGAATCCAACAATATGTTTAGCGGTGACTTTTACATTGGCAATAATTGGCATTGAGACACCTGCTGCTCGTCCTACAACAGTGAATGTTCCTTCTTTTTGATAAGAAGATGCTGGAACTTCTGACCAATTGACAGTCACTTCTCGTTGTGAACCATCCGAATAAAAAATAGTTGTTTTTTCTGGTAGATTAGGGGCTTGACCCGCTTCTGTCGTGACCTCAATCGACTCATGTTTGACTTCGAAAACATTCGATAAAACAATTTTAGGAGCTAAACTATCCTCTGTTAGCTGTTGACCAGTTGGCAAGGTCAATTTGCCTGCTAAAAAGTCTTGATAGGCCTTTTGTGCGCCTTCTTTTGAAAAAGCATCAAACCCAGCATTATCAGAATCATAACCAGGCAAACGACTGTCTGTAATCGCTAATAAGAAACTTAACTTGGCTGGAATTTTCTCACCACTTTGAATTAGCTTCCGTAGATAGTTACTAATATCGATAGAGATTGTATTTTGATTATTCATAATTGAACTATTTGTAAAAGATTGTCGAGCAATAAATTCTTCATTTGGTACATTTAAATTATTTGGGCCATTGTTCCAAGTAATGGTGTTACTCATCCAATTAGTATCTGTTCCATAAACATCTACTTGGAACTGCGTATTTTTCAAACGTTCATCATTTGTATTTCCAGCACCATTCCACGCATCATAACGCATCACATTTAATTCTAAATTGGCACTTTTTAGTGATTGATAGTTCTTCAATTCTTGTGTATCAATTTCAACGTAAATCCGGCGATTATACCCCGCAGAACTAGCATTTTTTAATTTTAATGCGTAATTGCCCGTATAGTTTACTCCATAAGGATATTTATAGGCGTCTCCTGAACTAATGGCAGCAGTACCGCCTGCTATAGCAGAGTATGCTCGGTTACCATCACTCTTTTGAACATAGGCAGTTTGAGCTGTTTTTAGTTTAACGGTATCTTTTCCTTCACCAAGTTCACCCTCAAAAGAGACCTTGGCTGTTACTTTGACAGCATCTATCGGTAAGCCGATAACTGTTGCTGCAACTTCAACTGTGCCTGCTGTATTAATTTTTTCTTGAGGGATTGCTTCCCATTGTAACTTAAATTCTTTTTTGCCTGTCGCAACCACTTCTTCATTAACGACTTCTTCGTACGTTAATTCAACTTGCTCTGGCAAATTAGGATACACACCTGTTGCCGAACTAATTTCTAACACTTGATTTTGATAACGAATACTTTTTTCAATTGTGGATGCTTGTTGCGCACCAATATCTAAAACTTTATTTTTCAAGCTATTTCCAAAGAAGTCTTCGGCCGCACTGTTCACTTCCGACAAGCCTTTACCAATCGCTGGAGAGGTTTCTTTTAACTGGAACATTTGTGCTCGCTGACGTAAGCGTTCTTTAGAAGTAAATTCAACCACATTATCTTTTGTTGGTTTCAATGTCGTAAATTCTTGCTCTGCCAACTCTTTCACTTTTTCAGGGTTATCTGTGATTTCTAATTGTGGTTTTTCAAAAATGTTTCCACTTGATACTAATTTTTCAACAGTTGCACCACTTTTTTCTGTAGCAATTTCTTTTGGCCAAATAACATTATTTTTGAAATATTTTTCTGGATTATCGACCATTTTACGTTCAATTGGTTGTGTCCCATTTGTTGGATAATTAGATAAGAATTTTAATTGTCCGGTACCTTCTTTGTATAAAATATTATTGTAAAAATTGGCTACTGTACCACTGTTGTCAGAACTATTTCCTTCACCAAATAATGATGTTGAAATGCCGTCGCCAACATAAATCGTATTATTGTGGATAGTTGGCATTGCCGCTCCATCATTTTTCACCCAATAATGGAAAATACTTTGTTCTTTATAATTGTAGCCACCAGCTCCGCCTGGATTGTCTTTACCTGTTCCTCGGTTACCACCGCCGTCATTAGCTGAGATATTGTACCGAATAACCGAATTTTTTTGATCAGACATAAGCAATAAAAAGCCGCCAGTATTATGATGTGAATAGTTATATTGATAAATAACATTGTTTGACTGCATGTCCACATCATAAGCTTCGGCATCGTTAAATCCATATTTGATTCCGTATACTTCGTTATATTGGAACAGTCCGTCATCTACAGACATTGCCCAAACGCCCGCGTAATTTTGTGTACCATAATCGGCATTGCACATTCGGACAGCAACATTTCCTTCGACGACACCGCCACTTTTGGATTCTGACAAGACAATTCCGTCGCCAGCAATATCTTCTAAATAGTTATTACGAATCGTAATATTAGAAAACGTTTTGTAGAAAGTGTTGCCTCTTGAGGTATCTGAATCAGCTTTTGTTCGAATTCCTTCAAGTCCCACTCGTTGAATCACATTATTTTCAATCAAAATATCATTAAATCCAGTCGTTGTTCGATGATCATTGGCTGCTGTTACTACATTGCCATTCTCATCAAACCAACTTCCTAAAACAATAATTCCACCTACCGCTTTTAATCGTTTGGTTGCAGTATTCCCACTTAGATTCAAATAATATTCTGTTTGAACATCATGAACATAGTTATTCCTTATCGTGACACTATTGAACGTTCGATTTTGTTCATATCCTAGGACTAATATCCCCGCTCTTTGAGCATCTCCTGGTTTCTTATAGCCTTCGAGATTATCTAGCTCTGGTGTATTTGTCACTTCTAAGTTTGAAATATCCCAATATTCTTGGTTCACTAACTGCACAGCCCCTGAGATTGCACGTTTGAAAGTCCCTGTGCTGTAGGTGCCACCACCGTTAATAATCGGACGCCGTGTTGTTTCAAAAATGGTTTCTCCTTTGTCATTCGTATCATAAAAATCAATGACAATCTTTTGTGCCGCTGTCCCATTCCCTTTTGGATGCAACAATTGGTTATTCCAGGTACTTTGCGCATTCAGCAGAAGATGGTCGCCTGGCTGAAACTCCGTCTGATTCACTTTTTCAAAATCACGCCAAGCACTGGCTGGAGACTGCCCATCATTGGCATTATTTCCTCCTTCCCCATCCACATAGTAGGTCGTCCCATTTTGAGCGACACCTACTGAACGAAAAAGTAACGGTTGATCACTCACTGTTTCCCCATAAGCAGGAAGACTAAATAATTGAAGCTGGGAAAAAACAAGTAAAATAGAAAGGAAGATGGTTACACTTTTAAAATACGCTTTTTTTCTCATTTTCTGCTCCTTAACTGTTTTTATTTTGATAATTTTGAAAAAACTTTTCTCTGTCTTTCTCCAACAAGTCTACTTTGGTTGCTTGTTGATACGTAGCTAATTTCTCTTTGTAGCATGTGTTGATATAGGCATTTTTGCCAAATTGTGGTGCTTCTTCAAACTGTAAAAGTTGCCCTCCTTCCTTATTAAAAATATAAAAGTATTGGTTTTCGTGGTATCCTTTCACCACGGTACCAACAGCTTTTTCACTAAGAATCTCCCCAACAGACAACGAATAAATATCCTCTTTTTGGATTTCTGCACTCTTCAATTGATACGATTCAATAACAAGATTAGGTAATTTATTTTGCCACTCCAATAACGTCTCCTCATAAGATAGATTCGGAGAGATTGCTTCGGCTATTTTTTCTAATTCTGCTTGCTTACCTGAAAAAGTTGGAATTTCAATTGCTTCAACAAAGTAATCGGTCTTTTTATATTTATCATCCAATTGCTCAAAGGCCTGCCGCAATTCTTTTTGCGTTGGCTTTTCTTTCTCCATTAATTTCTCTTTTATTTGGTCCTGTAATTGTTGATCTTTTGCATCTAAAAATTGCCAGAGCGTTAAACTGCTCTTTTGGTCTTGCCATTCTTTTTTTTCTTGCCCAAATGTTTGTGAGTGGGCTATTTCTAACTCCGTTGCCAGCTGTTTAATCATTTTATGTTGTACTAAATCCTCCGTTGCAACCTTCAGTAGTTCCTGAGTGGGTGATTTTCCGTTATACGTTTTGCGCCAGAAATTTTTCCCAAACGAAGTTAAATTATTCTGATCAGAGAATTGCTTCGCTACACGATTCATATTTTTATCGCCATAAACAATTAATTCTTCGACTTGGATTGCTTCGTTATTAATCATACTTTGCTGGCTGGTAGTAAAAATAACGAGCACAAAAATAGCACCTATCAAAAAGCTACTTAAAATAATTATTTTTTTCTTCATTCGTTCGCTCCCTCCACTTTAATAAACAAGGCAAGAACAAAATAAGCAACCCCACCTTCA
>OCAG01000802.1_pt1 | contig 15242 bp, 9 predicted proteins | sample 1477111 | NCBI WGS metagenome assembly OCAG01 (sample SAMEA2580288, study PRJEB22360) | human gut metagenome | biome: human gut; feature: human-associated habitat; material: faeces | place: Denmark | collected 2008/2010 | reverse complement strand
TCTTGTTAACATGGAACACCTTCTCCACTACGTGTGGAAACATAAATTATTCTCCCTTGAAATCCTGCAAACCACCAAAGGCTTACCGGTAGAGGTTATTGATCCCGGTCTCCGGAATCCGAATTCCGGTCCTGATTTCTTCAATGCCAAATTAAAGATAAACAATACTTTATGGGTAGGAAACGTGGAAATCCATATCCGTTCTTCGGATTGGTTCCGTCACGGGCACGATGGTGATAAAGTCTATGACTCGGTGATCCTGCATATAGTGGGTGAAGCGGACGGAGAAGTGACCCGTACCAACGGGGAAGTCATTCCGCAAATGATAGTGAGCTGTCCCGAACGGATAAAAATGCATTATTATGAACTTTGCGTGTCCAACTGTTATCCGGCTTGTTATCCGATCCTCCGTTCTTTACCGAAGCTTACGGTTCATTCGTGGTTGTCTGCCTTGCAAACGGAACGGCTGGAACAAAAGGCGAAACTGATAGGAGCACGTCTCGAACATTGTAACAATAACTGGGAAGATGTTTTCTTCATCACTCTTGCCCGTAATTATGGTTTTGGCTTGAACGGTGATGCTTTTGAGGCATGGGCGGAGCTGCTTCCGTTTCGTGCGTTGGACAAGCACCGGAACGATCTGTTTCAGATAGAAGCTCTTTTCTATGGTATGGCGGGGGGGGGTTGAGGAACATTTTTGATAAAAAGAACAGAAGTACATTTCTGAAAGAAGAACAAAAGGATGAATACTGCCTGCGTCTTAGCAAAGAATTTCATTATTTGCAACGGAAGTTTGAGATATTTCGGGTAATGGACGCTACTCTCTGGCGTTTTCTCCGGCTTCGCCCGGATAATTTTCCTCATATCCGGCTGGCACAACTGGCTTATCTTTATCAGAAAGGGGACAAGTTGTTTTCCCGTTTATTGGAGGCGGAGACATTGGCGGAAGTGAGAATTTTGCTCTCCACCCGTACTTCTGTTTATTGGGAGAATCATTATATATTCGGTCGTACTTCTCCACAAAGGGAAAAATTGTTAGGAGAACAGTCGAAAGACCTGATTATCATCAATACCGTTGTCCCTTTCTTGTATACATATGGTTTGCACAAGGCCGATGAAGGAATGTGCGAACGTGCCGGACGCTTTCTGGAAGAACTGAAAGCGGAGAATAACCATATTATTCGCTCCTGGAGCGACGCCGGACTACCGGTAGCTTCTGCTGCGGATAGTCAGGCGCTGATACAGTTGCAAAAAGAATATTGTGATAAACGTAAATGTTTGTATTGTCGTTTCGGATATGAATATTTGCGGAAGAAGTAAGTTCCTCTTACTTCTCCAGTTCCTTATAGACTGCATTTAGAAGTTGGTTTTCCATTGTAGGTCTGGGAGCTTTGCGGTTTACAATGTTTCCTTCCTTATCTATTAACATATAGGTAGGGAAGGAATGGACTCCAAGATATTTTTCAATGGCAGACTGTTGCTTGTCGGGCAAATTGTAATGGACTGAACTTTTGCTTGTCAGACCGTACTCTTTGATAATGTTTTTCCATGACTTGTCTGTCGAATGATTGCAAAGGTAAAGGAACACGACTTCTTTTCCTGCAAATAGATTCTTAATGTTTCCCGCATATTGCATCATATCCTTGCACGGACCGCACCAAGTCCCCCAAATATCCAGATAAATCACTTTCCCTTTGTATGGCTCAATGATTTTGCGGAATAACTGTTCGCCGTCCGTTATTCCTTCCAGAGGGGCATTCGGCATCAGGCTTTCCGGATGTTCGATGGTTTTATGTGATACTTTATCATATTTCTGTTGCTGGACCAAAACATAAGATTGCAAAGAAGGATTCGTAACTTCCTTTTTAAATTTACTGATAAGGCTGTCGGGCAATTCCTTATGGGTATATTGAAGCACTTCATAATAGCACTTTGTTTTTAGAATCTCTCTCAGGTCCTTATCCATTTGAAGGGAGTCGATAATTGCCATGCTGTTGTTGATTGCATTAACGTACATCTGTCCTGTCATATATTCATTGAGAAGACCGTCTCTGGCAATGAGTTGCTCTATTATTTCTATCTGGGGTTTGATGACAGTTTCCTGTTCCTTGGTGTAAGCCTTAATGGTTGCTGAATCGGCTTTGGCAATCTGCAACTTTTCAATTTCTTCTTGATATTTGCTGAAACTGCGTAGTGCGTTCTTTTCTTCTTCGGATAGCCGGACTTTACCTTCGGCTTCAAAGGCAAAGTAAAGTCTCTCCATATTTTGAGGTGTTAAGGTTAGGCTGTTGGATGATGGAGTTGTGTCGTCGATATAACCAATGTAATCTCTCATGAATGAATTATACCCTCTGAGAAGAGTATAAGGATGTACTGGATGTGGGTAAAAAACAGAATCTATATAGTTCATGAATTCGTCTTCCAAATGTTCCTGTTTGTTACGGTCTACTGAGAAACGTCGTTGCATCAGGGTAGATGCCGCATCGTATCGTAGTTCCTGTTCGGTGTAGTAGCGGTATTTGTCAGAAAGTAACGGATGTTCTTGGAGTGTTTTCTTCCGGAACTCCAGTTGGCGATGAAGCCTTTCCTGTGTCTTGTGCAGACACTCCAGATTACTTCTTTTTTGTTCTTCATTATAATCGAGTGATTCCCTCAGTCCTTCATGGGAGAGAAGTTCGTTGAGTACACGTGCTTTCTTTCCCATGAATAACTTTTGTTGTTGGGCATAATCTACGTATAAGAAATAAGTTTCTCCGGGTTCTACCGCCGACCAGATGGTCGTACGTCCCCAGTCGATAAAGACATTATGACTGTTCAGTACGGGAAATCGCAGGGTAAACCGTCCTAGCGAGTCGATGTCAGTCTGGTATTTTTCTTCTTTGCCTGTAATCATGTCAGGTATGCTAACGTCGAAAGGGCGTGAAGAAGGAAGATTGCGCAGGTATCCGGTGAGGGTGACGCTGTCTGTCCGGTACCCGTTGTCGATGAACGGTGTAGTATCGGTTAACGGGTAGTCCGGTAGATGTTTGCCGTTACAGAGGATATATTTTTGTGGATTATCTTTTCCGAATGCAATGTTGCAAGAAGCTCTGTTCTTATGTTTCAGAGATAGAGTCAGGCGGGTTGTATTGTTTTTTAGTTTGACGACGGTTTCATCCTTTTTAATTTGTATGGATTCGTAGTCCCAGAACCGGCATTGGTATACGGCGAAGTTTTCAAAGAAACCAATAGTCCATTCGCCGGTTGCCTGATTTACCCAACATCCGGTGATGGTATATACTTCAGGGCGGGAAGTTGCGATGGGAAATACTGTCTCATTCTGTAATTCGGCTGCAACCTTCATTGAGTTGGGAAAAGGAAAGCTAAGGTAAAGCAGTTTGTACCGTTCTCCGTTTTTGGCGAGCAGACGATACTCTTTATTAAGGAAATGTCCGGCAGATACGATATCCCATGTTTTTCCGTCATATATAAATTTACCATCGCGTGTAAATTCGTATATAACATTGCCGGACAATCCTTCCACCCATTTCTTGTAAATGATGTCAGGCAGTGTAGTGGGAGTAAGCATTTCCGTGTGGTCGGGAATTTGCTTGCGGACACAGTGTTTAGGTTCTTTCCAGCCTTGATAGAAGATGATAGCACTATCTTCGCTGATAGGGGTGAAACGGAAATCCATTTTATTTCCATTTTGGTTCCGCAGGTGGAAGAGATAGCTTCCATCGGTTTTCTTTTCCATTTGTTCGACCTGGAAAACGGTATAGAGAGCTTCTACAAAATTCTCTCCAATGAGAGGTCCGTTCCAGTCGGATACGTTCTCTGTTTTGTATTGCCAATAACCCCGCAAAGATTCGGGTATTGTCTGGTAACTGTCGGATTGGGCGAATGTGATAACTCGTGTACAGCATAGTAATAAAAAGACGAAAAGACGGAATGGATGAATGTGTGTCATAAGTATGTCTGATTTAAAGTGATACTAGTTACAGTAAATACCCCCTAAAGATAGTCATCCCCACATCTAATATATGTAATTTATAGTTGTTTAACGGTAATTTTTCTATTTCGCGGCTCTCGTGTATGAAGATGTTGAACTTGTGATTATCTTTGTGCCTTGAATGATAGCATTTGTATTATGGGAATGAATCACTAATATTATATATTTATGAACGTGAAAAGGTTTGTATGTTGTCTGTTAGCCAGTGTGTTGCTGTTGGGAGTGTCTTTGATTTCTTGCGGTAATAGTTCCAGGGCTAAAGCGAAGAATGAGATAGCACAGTCCGGCGAGGATTTTAAATCATTCCTTGATAAGTTTACGTCCAGTGCAGCATTCCAATATACCCGTATCAAGTTTCCATTAAAGACACCGATTACTTTATTGGCCGATGACGGAGAAACTGAGAAAACGTTTCCGTTCACCAAAGAAAAATGGCCGTTGCTGGATAGTGAAACGATGAAGGAGGAACGCATTGAGCAGGAAGAAGGTGGTATTTATGTTTCTAAGTTCACTCTCAATGAGCCGGTTCATAAAGTGTTCGAAGCAGGTTATGAGGAATCAGAAATCGACTTGCGTGTCGAATTTGAACAGGCTGCCGATGGGAAATGGTATGTAGTGGACTGTTATACAGGCTGGTATGGATATGATTTGCCGATCGGGGAATTGAAGCAGACCATTCAGCAAGTAAAAGAGGAAAATGCAGCTTTCAAAGAGATACATCCTTGAAAAAGCTTACTACTCTCTTAAGGTTCTCCTACATAGTATCCTAGTTCTGACTCTTTTCCATCTACCATTTCTCTGACGATACATTATTTGAGATATTTTGTACAATTTGAACCCCTCTTTTTGAAAAAAGAGGGGTTTCTTTGTATCCGAAAAGAATGTCTTTAAACTAATGCCATTGATGATGAAACGATTCTCTACAAGCTGCTGTCTGATTACTTTTTTTCTTTTGAATAGTGTCATGCTGTATGCACAACATGAAAACACCTCTGTGCAACAGTGGAAGATTGAAGATGAATCCCGTGCCTTGCAGATGATAGAGCGTGCGGATACAGTAGAACTAATCGTGCCCGGTGGGCTAACGATGTGGTATCAGCAACGCCTGACGGGTGATTATGAGATAAACTATCGCATTTGTATGGTGATGAAAGGCGGGAAATATGACCGCCTGAGTGATTTAAACTGCTTTTGGGCTGCCAATGATCCTAAAAACCCTGATAATCTTTTTGCCCGTAGCGAGTGGCGTAATGGTGTCTTTAAAAACTATAATACATTAGATCTTTTTTACGTTGGATACGGGGGAAATGATAATTCCACCACCCGTTTCCGCCGGTATAACGGCAAGTACTACGGAGTAGCGGATGATAAAGTGAAACCATTACTTCGAGAATATACGGATACCCCGCATTTACTTGTTCCGAATCAATGGTATCAGATTAGTATTCGTGTACAAAAAGGAGTGACCACTTATTCCGTTAACGGTGAAGAACTGTTCCGTTATTCTATTACCGGCAGTGAGGGAGACGGGCATTTTGGTTTGCGCCTTTTACAGAATCATGTGCTGTTTACAGATTTCAAGGTGACGATATTTTAAAACCGAATTAATAGAAATAAATCTAACTAAGACCATAAATCCATGATGAAACAAGCTTTTACGAAATTAGGAGTATTCACTCTGCTATCTCTCTTATGTCCGGCATTTCTTTATGCGCAAGTTGTGACGGACGAGCGGATGTTCTCTTTTGAAGATCCGCAAGTACCGGAATGTATTTCCGCCACCCGGTCTCAATTATCTATCTCCGATACACATTATAAAGACGGAAAACATTCGATGGAATGGGCGTTTAATCCCGGTGCCGTATTGGAGCTTAAGAAAGATCTGAAGTTTGAAAAGAAAGACCCTACGGGCAAGGACTTGTATCTTTCGGCATTTATCGTGTGGATATACAATGAAGAACCGCAGAAAGCAACCATTGAATTTGAATTTTTGAAAGACGGAAAGAAATGCACCTCCTTCCCTTTCGGAATCAACTTTAAAGGTTGGCGTGCCGCATGGGTTTGTTATGAGCGTGATATGCAAGGCACACCGGAAGAAGGTATGAATGAACTCCGTATTGTCGCCCCAAATGCAAAAGGACGCCTTTTCATCGATCATTTGATTACTGCAACGAAGGTTGATGCACGTCAGCAGACAGCCGATTTGCAAGTACCTTTTGTTAATCCCGAAACAAAAAATCACTGGCTGGTTATTTATAAGCACTCTCTTCTGAAGCCGGATATCGAATTGACTCCTGTCAGCGACAAGCAAAAAGAAGAAATGCAACTGTTGGAGAAACGTTTCCGCGACATGAATTATACAAAAGGCAAGCTCTCGGACAAGGAAGTGGAGACTATCCGCAAGAAATATGATTTCTACCAGATTACTTACAAGAACGGGCAGGTATCGGGCGTACCTATTTATATGGTACGTGCTGCCGAGGCCTATGAACGGATTATTCCGAATTGGAATAAAGATATGCTGACTAAACTCGGCATAGAAATGCGTGCTTACTTTGATTTGATGCGGCGGATTGCCGTAGCCTATAATAATAGTGCTGCAAAGTCGGAAATCCGGGAAGAAATGAAGCAGAAGTTTCTGGCGATGTATGACCATATAACCGACCAGGGAGTGGCTTATGGTAGCTGTTGGGGGAATATTCACCATTACGGATATAGTGTTCGCGGGTTATACCTGGCTTATTTCCTGATGAAAGACGTACTTCGGGAAGCCGGAAAGTTGCCGGAAGCCGAACAGACATTGCGTTGGTATGCGATAACCAACGAGGTGTATCCCAAACCTGAGGGCAACGGAATTGATATGGATTCCTTTAACACGCAAACTACCGGTCGCATTGCAAGTATCCTGATGATGGAAGATACCCCGGAGAAGCTGCAATACCTGAAATCCTTCTCCCGTTGGATTGATTACGGTTGCCGTCCGGCTCCCGGATTGTTTGGGTCGTTCAAGAGCGATGGCGGCGTTTTTCATCACCGCAATCACTACCCGGCTTATGCTGTCGGCGGTTTGGACGGAGCAACAAATATGATCTACCTCTTTAATCATACAGAGTTTGCCGTATCCGAGTTGGCGCACGAAACAGTGAAAAATGCATTACTTGCCATGCGTTTCTATTGTAATAAGTTGAACTTCCCGTTGTCGATGTCCGGCCGTCATCCCGATGGAAAGGGGAAATTAGTCCCGATGCATTATGCAGTGATGGCTATGGCGGGAACTCCGAACGGAAAATCGGAGTTTGACAAGGAAATGGCGTCCGCTTACCTGCGTCTTGTTTCAGACACTTCCGCTGATGGGCAGGAACCGGAATATATGCCGAAAGTATCGAATGCACAGGAGCGGAAGATGGCAAAACGGCTTGTGGAGAAAGGATTCCGTGCCGAACCTGACCCACAGGGAAATCTGTCATTGGGCTATGGCTGTGCATCCGTTCAGCGTCGTGGCAACTGGTCGGCGGTGGCCCGCGGTCACTCCCGCTATCTTTGGGCGGCGGAACATTATTTGGGACATAACCTTTATGGCCGTTATCTGGCGCATGGCAGTTTACAGATTCTGACGGCTGCTCCGGGGCAAATGGTGACTCCCGCAACAAGCGGCTGGCAACAGGAAGGCTTCGATTGGAACCGTATCCCGGGTGTAACTTCCATACATCTTCCGTTGGAACAGTTGAAAGCTAAAGTCATGAATGTAGATACATTCTCTGGCATGGAAGAAATGCTTTACTCCGATGAAGCATTTGCCGGCGGATTGTCACAAAAGAGAGAAAACGGCAATTTTGGAATGAAACTGCATGAGCATGATAAATATAACGGTTCTCACCGGGCGCGAAAATCCTTTCATTTCATCGATGGAATGATTGTTTGCCTGGGCTCCGATATTGAAAATACCAATACCGCTTACCCGACGGAAACAACGATTTTCCAGTTGGCGGTAACGGATAAGGCGGGACATGATTATTGGAACGACTACCGTGGCGAAGGTAAGATATGGATCGATCATTTGAATACCGGTTATTATGTACCCGTTTCCGCCAGATTTGAGAAGAACTTCCCGCAGTATTCCCGTTTGCAGGATACGGGCAAAGAAACGAAAGGGGACTGGGTCTCATTGGTAGTCGATCATGGCAAAGCCCCCAAGAACGCCAGCTATGAATACGCTGTGTTGCCGCAGACAACTGAGTCTGCCATGAAGGCCTTTGCCAAGAAACCGGGATATAAGGTTTTGAAGCAGGACCGTAATGCTCATATTGTGCAGTCGTTAACTGACAACTTATATTCTTATGTACTTTTTGAAACCCCACAAATGTTACTTCCCGGTGATTTGTTGCAGCGTGTGGATACTTCCTGTCTGGTGATGATTCGTAAAGAATCGTCCGACAAGTTGTTGCTTACCGTAGCTCAACCGGACTTGGCACTATATCGCGGACCGAGTGACGAAGCCTTTGATGAAGACGGAAAACGAGTGGAACGCAGCATTTATTCCCGTCCGTGGATTAATGACGAAAGTAAAGAGATTCCGGTGACGGTAACTGTGAAAGGATATTGGAAGATTAAGGAGACTCCTTTCTGTAAAGTGGTTTCAGCAGATAAAAAGCAGACTGTACTTTGCTTTACTTGTAAGGACGGAGCTAGTTTTGAAGTGGAGTTAAGGAGGTAAGAAGCGAATAAGCCGCTGCATATTTTATTCTTGTATTGACGGTTTTAGATGGTTCCACCTGCTTGAAACTACAGTTTCCCCATAGAGAAACTTTGGTTTCATCGGTAAGAAACCAATGGTTCCAAGCCTTTGAAACTTTAGTTTCAAGCTGATGAAACTATAGTTTCGCATGGGTAAACCAAAAGTTTCAAGGCGCGAAACTTTTAATCTTATTACTTCTGTTGTCTTTTAGTTCCGGTGACAGCAAAATTGCCTTCACAATGCTGTCACCTGTTGCCGTTACAGCCTTATCCGTTTATAACCAAAACGTTAAACTGCAATCGGTGACAGGTGGCAGCTATATGATTAAAATAAATTAGTGGGAGAGATTAGAACATAAACATGGCAACTGCAACAATGCGGTTGTTGCATACGGCATGAGTATCTTTGATTTTACCGCTGGATGTATTAAGAGAACCATACCATGCAGAGCTTAGCGTATATTCTAAACCGAATTTCCAATGAGGGACATTATAAGTAAGTTCTGCTCCGGCAGTGACAAGTTGGTCGAGATTTGTACCTGTACCATATAATTGTGCTTTTCCATCAGGGGCATATAATTCGTCACTTGTCCCCAAGTTTTTAGCATAACCGACAAAAACGCCCGGTTTCCATTTCTGTCCATAAACAACGTTCAGCCAAGAACTGGAAAAGCGTATCGGGGTATACTTTTGTTCTCCGGTACGTTCGTTGACAGACTTCACTCCGAATCCGCCCAGACCGGAAGCCTGTGTGAGATTGGAACCCAGAACACTTTTTGCTCCGACAAACCAGTCTTTATTGGTATATTTTACGTGAGCTTCATAGGAAAGAGTGGTGATACGCTCGTCTACTTGAAATTTCTTATTGTTTTCTCCGGTAGCTTCTGTCCGTGGCTTCAATGATAACATTTCGATTCCTACACCAGCCAATAAACCTCCGTTCTTATAATCGGCACCGATGTAGATTTCGGGAATACAGCTTTTCTTTATGTATTCTTGGCTCTTTCCGGCAGGACCTTGCGACAGATATTGCGACTGCCATACGGCAGCTCCCGTAAGTTGGAAGTTCTTTTCAGTGTAGCGATAGCGGATTTGCGGCGCACGGCTGAACGGTTGGAAAGGCGCTCCCACGGAAAGGTTCAGAATCTGAGGGGAGACATTTCCGAACAGCGGATGCCATGTCTGTCCCAGCAATAAAGCGGACTTGCCCCAATCCAGATTCAAATAAGCATGGCGGAGGCGGATTACCGAGTATGAGGTACCTGTACCGCGAAAATCAATTTCTACTTTGGCGGAAGTTTTGGCGGTTCCCAGTTTCGGACCGGCACATCTACGCCCAAGCGTGAATACAAGGTATAAAAGTTGCTGTTCGGCGTTGAGTTCAAGTCGTTTCCGTCCTCATCGCGTACCTTATCTTTGGGGTACATATAAAATAATCCGTCTACGGTTTCTTCGTTAGCACGACTATTATAATAGAAGTCGGTACGGATCTGCCCATAGAATTTAAACTTGAAATCCTTGTTCTGTGCGAAGCTGCCTGCGGCCGTTAGCAGGCAAAGCGAGATTAAAATGTATTTTTTCATAATGTGCTTGTTTATAAACGGGCGCAAAATTACACAAAATAACTGGTAATCAGTTTATCGTTGACTAAAAAAGGCTTGGATAGCCTGATTATATTTGCTGAGGCTTGTGCTTTTATGGATTGCTTTCATTAGTTTTCTGTCCGCATTCGGTGCGAGATATTCCCAAAACGTTTTCATCTTGTTCAGAAGCTGCCCGTCGCCTCCTTCCAGTTGTGCGGCGTACTGATTGTAGACGGAAGTATGCATGATATGCAGTTTCTCTTTCATCTCGTCGGGTGTCAGCGTACGGTTTTCCTTATACTCCAAAGCTAATGCCGGGTTTGCGAGCAGTCCGCGTCCGATCATCACTCCTGCCAATGCGGGGAATTGTTGCCGGATGCGGTGAACGTCATCCGGGCAATTAATGTCGCCATTATATATGAGCGGATGTTGGCAGACATTCAGGAAAGCGTCGAACCCATTGAGGTCTACACTTCCTTTATATTGCTGTTTTCCCAGACGGGGATGCATCGTGATGTGGCGTAGCGGCAGGTCATTTAATATAGGAGCGAGTTGCAGGCATTCGTCGGGATTCTCCCAGCCCAGTCTCATCTTTACGGAAAAACTGATTTGCGGATATTTCAGAGTCAGTCCCAATAATGTTTTCACTTCGTCCGGATAAGGCAGAATGCCGGAACCGTTGTGCCGTTTAGCCAGAAGCGGAAACGGGCAGCCCAGATTAATATCCGCCTCCTTATATCCTTTTTCTATAAAAAGGGATAAGATTGTCTCCGCCTTTTCTATGGACGTAGCTATGAGTTGAGGAACTAAATGAGGCACCTGATTACTTTCCGGAGCGATCTCACGGACATCTTTATTCCGGAAACCGTCTTTTTCCAGTCGTACGAACGGAGTATAATAACTGTCTATGCCACCGAAACAGGCAGCGTGTGCATTACGGTAAAAAGCCTCCGTATAGCCTTGCAATGGAGCGAAGTGAATGGATAGAATGTCTTGCATTACGTTATTTTTGTGCAAAGATACATCGAATATACTTTGGTATATGTATGTTTTTGTATCATAATTGAATAATTTTGGCCTGTAAATTAGGGTATCAGTACTTAATTTTGCGCATTGACAAATCTAATTAAAAATGTAAAACTAATAGTATGCAAACCGGATTCCGAACAAATTTTTCATGGAAGAGAGGCTTCAGTATGATGCTGTTAACCTTATTTTCTTTCTCTGTGGCAGTAGCCCAAGTACTTGTACGGGGTACAGTCGTTGATCAAACCGGGGAGTCGGTCCCAGGTGCCAGTATTCAGATCAAGGGCGGTACTCAGGGTACGATAACAGATCTTGATGGTAAGTTCTCGTTGAATGCTCCTAATAAGAAGTCTATTCTTATAGTCTCTTTTATCGGTTATGTAACCCAGGAATTGCCGGTCGAGACGGCCAAGCCCATGTCTATCATCTTGAAGGAAGATACGAAGGCATTGGACGAAGTCGTTATCGTAGGCTATCAGGAGGTGAAGAAGAAAGACCTGACCGGTGCAGTGGCGAAAGTAAATATGGAAGATTTGCTGAAAACGCCTGCTTCTTCATTCGACCAGACTTTGGGTGGACGTATTGCCGGAGTAAACGTAAGTTCGGGCGAGGGTATGCCGGGCGGAACGATGAATATTGTTATCCGTGGTAACAACTCTCTGACCCAGGATAATTCACCTTTATATGTTATTGACGGGTTTCCGGTAGAAGATCCTGCTATTGCGGCTACCATTAACCCTTCCGACGCTGAATCCGTTGAAGTGTTGAAAGATGCTTCGGCCACTGCCATTTATGGTGCCCGTGGTGCTAACGGTGTCGTTATTATCACGACCAAGAAAGGAAAGGTTGGAAAACCTCAACTCAAGTATGACGGAAGTTTCGGATTTCAGCAGGTCACCAATACAATTCCAATGCTGGATGCGTATGAGTTTGTGAAGTTGCAGAATGAACTGTTTCCGGCAGATACCCAAAAGAACTATCTGATTGAACATGAAGGCAAGCAGTGGACGGTGGAAGATTACCGGGGTGTTCCGCAGTATGACTGGCAGGACGAGATTTTCCGCACAGCTTGGCAGCAAAGCCATAACGTCAGCCTGATGGGCGGAACGGAAGGGGTACGTTACAATGCGTCGGCTTCTTATTTCGATCAGGACGGTATCGTGCTCAACTCCAACTACAAACGTTTCCAGACTCGTATGAATACCGTTGTCCGCCGTGGCAAACTGAATATGAGTGTTACTGCCAACTATGCACGTGCCATTCAGACCGGTAGCTCTACCTCTTTATATTCATCCAGCGGTATGAATAACTTATTTTATAGTGTATGGGGTTACCGCCCTGTTACCGAACCGGATGTTCCGTTGAGCACCTTAATGGACAATGCGCTGGATTCATCAGTAGAACCGACTAATGACTATCGTTTCAACCCGATTATGTCATTGAAGAACGAATATCGTAAGAACTATACGAATAACCTTCAGTTGAACGGTTTTGTAGAATATGAATTTATCAAGGGATTGAAGCTGAAGGTATCCGGCGGTTACACGTACGATGCCCGTAGCAATGATACGTTTAATAACTCAAAGACCCGTTATGGTAGCCCGATCTCAACGGATAAGGTGAATGCACAGGTAGTCCGCCAGCAACGTCTGACCTGGTTGAACGAAAATGTATTGACCTATCAGGTTAACATTAACAAGAAGCATTTCTTTAATTCATTGCTTGGTATTACTTTGCAGAATTCCGACTATGAATACTATTCTTTCAAGACCACCAATATCCCCAATGAATCTTTGGGCATGGCCGGCATGAACGAAGGTATCCCAAGTACGACAAGCTCTGAGAAGTCCTCATGGTCTATGATGTCTTATCTCGGACGTGTGAACTATAATTATATGTCAAAGTACTATGCAACGGCTTCTTTCCGTGTCGACGGTTCTTCCAAGTTTGCCAAAAAGAATCGGTATGGGTTATTCCCTTCGGCTTCTCTGGCGTGGAACTTCAGCGAAGAAGACTTCATGAAGGAATATAAGTCCATTCTTTCCAATGGTAAGTTGCGTGCCAGTTGGGGGTTGACTGGTAACAACCGTGTAGGTGAATATGAAGCCTATGCTTTGTTGAAAATGGCGAAAGCGGCATCGAACAATCTTCCTTCGGGAGTTTATCCGTTCGAGAACAATCAGAACAGCATCGGTATGGTACCTATCTCGCTAGCGAATAAAGATTTGAAGTGGGAAACGACGGAACAGTGGAACGTCGGTCTTGACCTGGGCTTCTTTGACGAACGAATTGGCATTAATGTAGACTGGTACATGAAAACGACCCGCGATCTGCTTCTTGATGCAAGCTTGCCTTATTCTACCGGTTATTATAGCGCAATGAAGAATGTAGGTAAAGTGCGTAACTCCGGTTTGGAATTTACCCTGAATACAATAAATATAAATAGAAACGGTTTCCGTTGGAGCACAAATTTCAATATTGCCTTTAATAAGAATAAGGTATTGGAGTTGGCGGAGAATCAGACTTCCTTGTTGACCTCCGCTTATTTCGACCAGACGTACAATTCACAGCCTACTTACATTGCGAAGAAAGGCTATTCAATGGGTATGATGTACGGCTATATGTATGAAGGTACTTACAAATACGAAGATTTTTATAAGTCCGGTGATACGTATGTGTTGCGTCCGGGAGTTCCTTACTTCTCCAGCGAGAACAACACTCAGCCGGGTATGCCTAAATATAAAGACCTGAATGGCGACGGTCGAAATAGACCGCACGATGATCGGACGTGGCTTGCCTATCCATACAGGTGGTTTCACGAATGATTTTGAATATAAAGGATTTGATTTGAGTATCTTCTTCCAATGGTCTTACGGAAATGATGTGTTGAATGCGAACCGCTTGTTCTTTGAAAACGTCAACAATTCACGTAACCTGAACCAGTATGCGACTTATGCCGACCGTTGGACACCGGAAAACCCGACAAGCAATATACCGGTAGCCAAGAACTCAAGTTCCAACAAGGTTGTATCTTCACGTGTGATCGAAGATGGTTCTTTCCTGCGTCTGAAGACATTGACGCTGGGTTATACTTTGCCGAAGAAAGCGCTTAGGAAATGGGGAATCTCTACTGCCCGTGTTTACGTAGCAGGACAGAATCTCTGGACAATATCCGGCTATTCCGGCTATGATCCTGAAGTGTCTATCCGTAACAGTGCCCTGACACCGGGACTTGACTATTCCGCTTATCCGAGGGCTTATGCTGTCAACTTCGGAATTAATCTTGGGTTTTAGTATTTAGTTGAAATCATATAAAAATAGAGAAGATATGAAAAAGATAAAAATAGCATTCCTTTCTTTGTTGGCTACATGTACGCTAGCGTCATGTGACTTTTTGGAGAAGGAACCATATAAAATAGTACCGGAAAACTATTTCCAGAATGAGGCGGAAGCACAATCATTCCTGACCGGTATCTATTCGAACTTAGGACAGTCAACTTTCTACGGAGGTGATTACATGGTTCTTGCAGGCGGTGACGACCTGGAGTTTTATGGAGGGTCTACCGGACGTATTTCCAATACAGGATTGATTTGTAATAACACTACCACCAGTGATGCGGCGGTTACCAACCTCTGGCTCAATTTGTATAACGGCATCGAGCGTGCCAATATGTTTCTGGAACAGATAGACAATGTCCCCGGAATGAGTGATAAGAGTCGTTTGCAATACAAATCGGAAGCTCGTTTCTTACGTGCGTTTTATTACTTTACGTTGGTGCAGTGCTGGGGAGATGTGCCGTTCAAGACGGAGTCTACCTATTCGTCCGGGACGGTGACTAATAAGGATATAGCACGTACGGATAAGAACGTGATTTATAAGTTTATCGTGAAAGAAATGGAAGAGGCTG
>OCAG01000791.1_pt1 | contig 15409 bp, 31 predicted proteins | sample 1477111 | NCBI WGS metagenome assembly OCAG01 (sample SAMEA2580288, study PRJEB22360) | human gut metagenome | biome: human gut; feature: human-associated habitat; material: faeces | place: Denmark | collected 2008/2010 | reverse complement strand
TCGACTTGTCTGCCGAGGTCGCCAAGCTGTGCCAGCATTTCCGGCTTGAGGAGGGATAGCGCCACGGTGATCATGGACAGGGCCAGAACACAGCGAGTGTGCTGGATGGCCTCGTGCGGGTACGGTATTACGGGGTTGATGGGTCTTCGCATGTCGTTTCTCCTCTTTAAAAGGAAAGCCCCTTTCGGGGCTACTTCGGTTCACGGGGTTCGGGGATGGGGCCAGCCCATTCTAGTCCAAGATGTTCAGGTTTTTCACCCCGATATGTCCTGCTTGTAACTGAGGAGAAAAATATTCTTGCTTCTATTCTTACTCGGCCTTTAGGCGTGTTGCGCTCATAAATGGTGAAAATGATAGGGGGATCGCCTTTCATCTTGCGTGTCCAGTACAACCCCGGTACCTTCGGCGGCTCGGTCGTCCACGTCAGCGCTCGGGGCAGGTTGTTCCACCAGTCATAGCATTCATCGGTAAAAACAAACCTCTTTCCGCCCATTCTGAACGGGCATCCCGGTTCGCCTTCACATATCACACGTAAATATCCATTGTGGTATTCAACATGGGCTGTTGCTTGACATAATGGACACGGTAGCAACGTCAGTTCTTCGGACATGATTCCTCTCGTATTTTTTTGTATTTCTTCATTAAGTCATCCATCAGATATGGAGGTAAAGACAAAGGAGTGACGCCATTATTTTCAAGATGTTGCACTAGTACATTCGTCTTTTTTACAGTATCCCATGCCGTTTTCAGCTCATCTGCGGTATATCCCATATCAAAAGCATGGGCTTTGCCTACGGTTATACGGTCTCTAGTGCGGCTCATCTCCCTTCCTCCACGGCCTCACGTGCCGCTTCGCGTGTTTCCTCGACTGTCTTGACGCAACACTTCATTTTTAATGATTCCGGCATTAACAGATTCGCTGCTTCACAAAGTTTATGCGCCAACCAATCCGCCTCCCGATCCATCCGTTCCAGTTGATCCTTGACCTGTTTGTCTGCTTCATCGCAATCGTCGATGTGACCAGAACCGCCACACCAAGGGCAGTTATATCTTTCGGTAAATTCTTCTTCGGTCATGTGAGTATGACCCGGCAACGGTGACGGGATTTCCCCTCCCCATGCTGCGGCTGCTACTTCTGACATGGTGACGGCGTGTTTCCGCGATAGTTCCAGTTCCCGGCACAGCCTGAAAATGGTGGTCGCCGGACTAAGTTTGTCGAGTTCCTTGGAGTCTCCGAGCATGTCGCCAATGGCGGCGGTTCGGATGCTGGCGAGTTCTTCGGGGGTGATCATTCTTTCGGCTCCGTAGCTTGATATGCGTCTTGGAGGACTTCTTCCGACGTCCTTATCACCCATTCTCCTGAGCAAGAAACCTCGCCGCTTGCCTCTTCGGAAAGGTATTTCACCATCTCCACCAGCCTCGGCACGGCGTTGCACGCGGCGACGATGTATGTGGCGTCGGCTCTGGTTATGTTATCCGTAACGTTTTCCTCTTCGTCCTCGATAGCTTTTGCATCTTCGCTTTCGATAGAGGAAAAAGGCCAGATAAACCCCATACCGTCACGACGGGGTTCAATGTTATGCTTCCACGGCCCCGGTGTTGCCGCTTCCCTCAGCCGTTCAAGCTCGTCAAGCCACTCCTGAGCTGTCATTGGTTCGTTCCCCCGGTATATTTGTTTCAAAGTCGTTGCATATCCCGCGTGCAGCCACACAAAAATTGTGCAAGTCGCAAAAGTAGGTTGTTTGGTATGTGTAGCTGGAGTAGCGCCCCACGTGCTTGCAAAACCTGGACTCATTCTTTTGACGCGGCCTGTAGCCACATGCATTCTGCCTATCCCGCACAAGTTCCCGTTCGAGCTTGTGGGCTTCTGTGAGGGAGTTGACCACGATTACGATTTGGGGTTCAGGCATCCTCTCTTCTCCTGCTCACTGTTCAGCACTTCTTCCCAAGCTTGAGGCGTTACCCGTCCGCATGTTTTGCATTCTCTCAATGTCTTGCATCCTCTCACCCGACAATACGGGTCGGGACATCCCCCGATGGGTACTGTCACATAAGCCCTGCACATATACGCCCGCGCAATTGCCTCTTTCGAGCACTTCATGATTTCATCAAGAGAAATTTCGTTCATTGTCCATCTCCTCTTCAACGTACAAGCGGGCGTGCTTCAACCCGCAGCGTGTAGCCTGAGTGCCAAATCGGTTATAGTTACCATCACAATTGTCAGGGCAGTCACCAGCATAACCGTAAGGGCAATCATAGTCGTATTGGAGACAGGGTTGCGCTCCGTTTGCAGCGACCACCGCCACTCTCGCCTCAAACTCGGCGGCGTCGCGGTAGTCTGGACAAAGAGACAGCCCGTACAAGCTTCTGGAACGACAAGAAGAGCACAGTTCATAATAGCCAACCCGATTCGGACAAGTATCACAATGTTGGGTGCGTTTCTTCCGCTCCTCCAGCCACTTTTTTTCCTGTTTCGTCAGCATATCTCCCTCCCGTCATCCCTTCATCTTGCAAGCCAAGTCACCCAAACAAAGAAAACTATCACCGTAACGTAGAACGCCCATTCCCATTTCGTCATATCATCCAGCGTGATTCGTATGCGCGGCCCACGGTTTGGGGTATGAAAAGCCCCGCCGGGGGAGGGCGGGGCGTGGGGTGCTTCAATATTGAGGTAACTATCCGATCTTTTGGAGATAGTTATATCGAGAGCAAACGCTATGCAGGTCGTGTGCGGGAATATACGCTGCACATCCTTCGCGTTTTTCCCCGGTTGCTTTCAACGGACAATCCGCGAAATATGTCCCTTCACCATCGCAGTGTTCGCAGGTTGTGCATTTTCCGATAATGCTGTCGATCTCGTAACCGTGTATTTCTTCAAAATCACATACAAATTCTTCCACATAAGCATTGTCTTTACAGTCATCAAGGCATCTTTCTGCTTGCTGATATGTAAGATACTCTTTATGACATATCGGACAAACATATTTTTTTACTTTCATACTTTCTCAGCAATCCTCAGCTTGCTTGCCGGAACCGTCCATTTCCCCTCGTATCCGTACACGGTGACGTACATAGCCTTGCGGCCTTTCCCGAAATCACGGGGATACGGGGCGCAGGATGCCGTAACGGTGACAGTTTGACGTTCGCCGCCTACCTTGGCTCGGTAGAGGAAACGGCGTCCCGGAATTATCGATGTCAAATCAGGACATTTTAGTCTGATGTCTGGGAGGGCGTCGGTGTCGGGCATGGCGTTACTCCGTTGAACTCTTTCAATGTTCCGTCGCTCCATATGACTCTGTGGGTACTGTTCTCAGAGTCTACAATGACGAACACGATGTCCTTCTTCTGCTTCTCTGAAAGTATCCCGCTCATCTCACCAGACCTATACGCAAGATGCATACAGAAAAAGAACATGATGAGCGCGTAAACCATCCCCATAAATTTTGAGTTCATGAATTTTGCGAAGGAGCTATTCATGGTTGCCCTTATTCTTAAGTTCCTTCATCAGCTTATACAGGAGGGGCGCTTTACCGTCTTCTCTGTCGCGTTCATCTTCATAAAGACGTGTCAGTTCATCCCACTGTTCGACAAAGGGTTTCCATTTCGGGAATCTTTCCGCAACTTCATGTAAGCGTTGCTTCCATTCCGGTATGAACTTGAGCAAGAGATAACAGCGTCGGAAATCAGACGGGTCATGAGGTACATCGTATCTAAACCATGAAGGACTGGTATTGAAAACCGTGTTGTCGACCATTCCGGTTAAGACTGCGTGAATCGTTTTAGAAGAAATTCCGGTTTCTCCGTTGGCTAACCACATCTGTTCCCGCCATTGCTGTGGAAGCGAAAGTACCTCAGCCGTGTAATACCCGTACAAATCAACGCTCACAGTTCACCGCCTCCCGCAGTTCCTTTCCCGGCCTGAACTTCACGGCCTTGTGCGCGGGGATGGGGATGCTTTCCCCGGTGCGCGGATTGCGGCCTTGACGTTCGGGCACGTCCACGACTTCGAACACGCCGAAGCCCTGAATTTTCAGGAAGCCGTGTTCAACGATAGCCCGTTGGAGCGTATCTAATACCTGATTGACGACACGTTCGGTCATCATGATCGAGTTCATGGTGCCCATGGTGTCTGAATTTCGAAGCATCCTGACAAATTCGGATCTGTTCATGGCGTTACCTCAAAAGAAAGGCCCGGTGGTGAGCCGGGCCGGGGTGGTTATTCTGCCCACGCGGGGCATTGGGCGTGCTGGTCACATTCGGAACACTTCAAGTCGTTCACCTGCTTTTCAGTTTTCGGACAGGTGATCATATTGACGGGTTGCGCTTCCGGCGTGCTTCCCGTGAGTGCCGCGTTTAGGCCATCTGTCGGCGTCAATTCAGGAAGAACAAGTTGGGATTCCCCGCGTTCTGACTTGTCGTCGAGGTCAACGGCCATTGCCAGCATTTCCGTCTGAGGAAGCCAAGCGGCAAGACGTTTGATGGCTGTCTTCATCCACATGGCTTCTGGAGAAGAAATCCACGGGCTGTCCTTTCCATACTTTTTGTTCGCGGCGAGACTGGCGCTAGTCTTTTGTGCGCGCTCGATGTCCTTTTTATCAACAAGTCGAAGCATCCCCTCACCGCCGCCCTTGAGCGTACATGCTGCATAGGCCGCAATAAGTTCTCCCTCGCGGGCTTCTGGATGCAGTAGATCGACTTTGTGGGTAATGGTTGGTGTGATCCCTTTACGGTATTCGAACATACCGTTTTCAACCTCAGCCCTGTATACAACATCGGCATTGAATGATGAGACAATGCCAGAACGATATACGAGCTGTAGAAACCCTTTGTATCCAATTTGAAATTGGCATTCATCCTTATAGGGAATAAGATATGCCAATTCCTGCGGCGTATTGGGCTCAAGGTTGAGCTGTGCACAGTTCATAAGAGCCGCTGCAAAGCTTTCTTGCGAGCACTTCATGAGTTTTGGATTTTTACGGACAGCGGTCAGGCAGATACGTGCAAAACGTTCTGCCTTGATTTTTCGCTCCCGTTCCGATGTGCCATTCATCACCAAAGCAATGGCTGGCATCTGCGATTTGATAAGGTCTGTGATATTGTTCTGCGGTACAAGTTGACTCATGCGGCGAACCTCCTCTTGTAAGCCCATTCGGGCAGGTCGAGATCGATGATTTCAGAGACGTATCCGGGCCAGAGGCCGGATTTGGCGCAGGTTGCGTATGTGCTGAGTGCGTCCTTGATTTCTTCAAGTCCGACTTGCTGCGCGGCCTCGCTGACGTTGGCGGCTGTGACAAGGTGGGGGGCGGTCTTTTCGACGGCGACGAGCACGAATACGCTGGAGTCCATGCCCACGGCCCGGAGCGCCCGGCGGTACCAGACGGCCTGTCTGTGGTATCCCCACTTGAGTACGGAGCGGGCCAAACCTTCCGGGCTGGCGTCGTCAGTGCTCTTGAGGTCAACGGCGACGAGCCCGAACCCCGGCACGGTTGCAAGCATGTCCAGCCGGGCCTTGCATGGAATTTCGAGCCCGTCCACGGTTTCGCTCCAGTATATAGAGACTTCCGTCCGCTTATCCTTTGCAGTCATCAACTTGCCGATCAAAGGATGAATCAGAACGGATTCCGCCATTGCCGAAGCTGCATTGTGTATTTTGGCTGGCACCAGTTCCAGCCCTGCGGCCTTGGCGGTCGCGGCTTCTTCCTTGCCCGCCTTGGTTGATCCGTTGAATTGCTTCACGGCGTACCGTTTGCCGAATTCTCCGGGTTCGAGTGCGAGGCAGTGGAAAACAGAACCGAAAAGGAATGCTTCCGTTTCCTCTTCTGTAACGCCGTCCATCCAAGCTTTGAATTTGGCGGGGGCCTGCCTGAGCTTGTCCATGCCGCTTTTGCTGATGGCGCGGGTGGCGTGGTATGTTTCTGGCGGTTCATTGAGCCGCATTTCTGGCTTCATTATGACATCTCCTTTTCAAAGCGAGTTCCACCTTTTGCCGGGCACTCAGATGCCCCGCAGCATGGTTGCACTCAGCACAGGCAAGGGTCATGTTCCGCAGGTCATCAAGGCCATTTCCGGCTAGTGGAACGATATGTTCTATCGTTGCTGTCTCAAGCGTCAGCGTTGCTCCGCAGTACATGCAGTTCCACCCGTCGCGTTTTGCGATTGAGTTGACCAGCAACCTGCGTCTTGAAGCACTGCGGGGTTTACGTTCCCTCTTTCCGCCTCCGTTCCAGTTGCGTTTTTTCCGAAAGCACCGAAGAACCCCGAAAGCCCCATTCCTGTCTTTCGTGATTTCTCCGTCAGCGTCCTTGAAGATGATTGCCACGCCGCCTTGGGTGGTAAACCTTAAGACTTCATAGGGATTCGTTGGGGCAAGCACTTCCGAACCGTGAGCAAGAAGCCACGAAGTGAATTGATCAAGTTCGTCTTGGTTCATCACATCCCCCTCACCCATTCGCATGAGCTTATGAAGATCGCCACAACCATGAGGACCACGCCCAACGCCCACGGAGGGGGTGCCAAACGCCCGCGCTGAGGTGGCATTGGGAACCGCTTCTTGCCGGGAGGGGTTACGTACACTTCCTTGATCATGCCGCCGCCTCCAGCCGTTCAAGAACGGCGTCGATTCCGCCATCCTCGTCGATGAACTGGCAGTTGGTGATGGGCCGCGTGGGGACGAGTTCCCCATCATCCCATTCCGCCGCCCGGAGGCTCCAGCCCTCCCGTGTCGCCTTGAGGAACGACATCACGGCTGCGGGTGAATTGAAAAAGTGTCTGACCGTTCCGCCGTAGAGCGAATTCCCGGTTTCGATGCAGAAGAATGTTTGAGCCATAATCTTTCTCCTATTGAAGTCTGGATCGGCGTCCCAATCCCAATAAAAAAGCCCGTTGTGGGGCTTTTCGATGGGGCTAGGCTGGAGATTTGCATTGTCAGAGCAAAAATCTTTTTTTGATTTGCGTTTTTACGAATGTAACCGCCCATTTTTTATGAGTATTGCCAGCGATGCAGATATGCCTCTTGATGTCGTCAATACACGAAAGAATGCACTTCTTTTCATCTTTCAGCACGGCGTTTTCAGCCCGTAGGCGCGCAATCAGGGCCTGCGCCCTCTCTAATTCCTTTTCTTTTTCCTGAAGTTCTATGATCCTGCCAAGGGATAGCTGAAATTTTTCATGGAGTCCTATCATCGCTTCCTCCGTTTCTTTCGGTCTTGAATCCCAATCCCAATAAAAAAGCCCCGTTGTGGGGCTTTTCGATGGGGCTAGGCGTCCTCACTGCAAAAAATGGCTATAAAGTCTTCTCGTTGTGCGGCCCTTCCTGCGGCCCGTGCAGCGTCCCATGCTGCGGACCATACTGCGGCCCATGCTGCGGACCCTGCTGCGTACCGTGCGTCCCATGCGTCCCATGCTGCGTCCCATGCGTCCCGTGCAGCGTCCCGTGCAGCGTCCCGTGCGTCCCAAAGTTCATCTTCGGTGGCTTCCCCGACCGCGTATGCCTCAGCTACGTCAAGCGCTCGCAGAGAACGCTCATCGGTGAGCAGGTGCTGAACCTGACGCACACATCTGACTGCGAAAAGGCGTACTTCTGGGGCATCTATGCTTCTGAGCGCCCAAATCGCGTCATCCAAACCGTTCGATTCAAGGATGGTCTTGAAAGAAAGGGGTTCGTCGTCAGCCCTAGTCTTCCCGAGGGAAGCGAGTAGTGTTCCCCACCCATCACGGCACGGCGAATGCTCGCGGATTTTATTCAACGTCGTGTAAAACATATCGTTCTCCTTTCATTGATCCCGGCGGAGCCAATCCCCGCCGGGCCCATGATACCCATGCGCCAACGTCTGCGCATGGTTCGGGGCAACGCTTGGTCTGTCGCTGCCCCTCTCATGCGTGGGCCGCCGAACTGTCAGAAAGTCAGCTTGCCGCCCATGTTCTTGTCTTTCCCTTTTCCGTTCTCTTCCCCGGCTTGCTTCATCCACCGGGGGCTCCACCCATGCTTTCGCTACCAGAGGCCAACGCCATGCCGCTTGATGCGGGTACAACGTCGCGCTTGGGGGCATCGTCGCGCTGATTGTCAAAGAACTGTGCGGGGCGTTCCCGCGAAATTCGCTATCCCGCGTAGCGGGCTTCTGATTCGGAGAGCCATCCGCTGAACCAGCCGTCGAGCAATCCCTTGCGCTGGTAGTCGCTGGCGTTAACCACTTCCCCGCCGAACTCTTCCGCGAACTCGCAAGCCTCTGTGAAGCTGTCGAACTCATCAACACAATCCAGTTCCGAGTTGTTCGGGTTCTGGCTGATTACGATGTAGGCGGCGTTCGTGGTGGTCATGGCTGTTCTCCTTCTGTTCGGCCTAGGCTTGCGCAATTTTATAGATTTCGCCATTCTGTTTCACGATATACCCAACCAACTTGAGCCCATTGCATTCAACTCGTGAAACGTTACGGGGCTCTTTGATATTCCAAATGAAATGCATGTAAGAGTTGCCCGCGAACACAGCCATTTCCTTTCCGAGCTTCTTTGCGTAGTGGGCTGCGGCATAGAGTGCCGCGTTAATGTCACTAGGGTTTTCACGATAGTATTTGATACATCCACTCTTGGGTTTCGCAGTGGCAAGCAATTGGGGTTCGATGGTGATGTTCATTCTGCTTTCTCCTTTTGGCGGGGTTCGTTCCCCGTCTCGTTGAAAACAGAATAGGTAAAATTTACCTTTACGTCAAGAGAAAAAGCAAAATTTTCTCCTAAAATTTGGCAACAAAAAAGCCGCCAATTACGGCGGCTCAAATGAGTTATGTTTTGTCAGTCTGTTACATCATTTTTGTGTTGCCAAAAGAGCTTTGATTTTCTCTTGTTCCTCTTTTTGTGCCCGGTCTGCCTCAGTCAAGGCTTGTTTGATGGTATCAATCCAAGGTAACCCCAAGGCGGCACAAAGGTTCATCACGTCTGTCATCCTCAATTGTTGTGGCTTTCTGTTTTCTCCAGATCCTTGCCCCTTCCTGATTGATTGAACCTTTCTCCGAGAATCAGCAACGTGAGGGAATGCAAGCGAGCCAAGGGCTTGTTCGGTCATGCCTATGACTGTGCGGCGTTCCTCAAGTGCTCTTCGGATGGATTCTTCAAACGCGACCATCCCGGTTTCGTTTAGCACCTGAATTTCTCCTTTTCTCCCAGTCATAGCAAAAACTCTCCTTTTACTCTTGGCGTATTTTTTTGCATTGACAAAGAGGTAACTTTTACCTATAAGGAAGTCAACAGGGCACGCCCAACCGCCCCGCGAAGAAGCGAACAGGAGGGAGTAGGCCACCGCTCAAGGGGCATGGTTGCCGGGGGAGGTAAACCCGCTGGCGGCATCCATCCAAAGCCCGACGAACCAGAAGCCAACGCGTCGGCGGGTAGAGTTTGAGGGGAGAAGACCTTGGCAGGGTGCCGCAAACGGCATTGACGCTTCCCAGCTCACACGGTTTGCACGTTGTGGGTGCCTGAATGCGAGAGACGGCTCCGTCCGAATCACGCAAGGCGCAAACCCGGTTGGGGCAATCCCCGACAAGGGGAGTTTTGCGCCTTTCGCTCAATACTCACCATCCGAATCAGGTAAAGCTTAACTGCCTTTTGTCTTTGGTTTTCTGCATTTTGGCTCTAGGCATATGCCTTCCCCCTCTTCGCTACCTAGAGCTAGGGTCAGGGCGGGAACCGCCCTCTTGCCGAATGGGGAGCGCGGGAAAGATGAAAAAAGGGGAACGGAATCTCAAAAGCCGTTTTCAATTCTTTTTGAGATTCCGGGAAGTTTGAAAAACAACGCTGAAATAGGACATTTTACTCTGTGCGTAGCCTGTCCACGAACTTTATGGGCAATTTATAAGCGATTTATGGGATTTTATGAGTTTTAAGAATATCAACTTTTTCAATAGGATACACTATTTTATCTTCTAAGTAAGCTCATTTTAATAATCGTTCTTTGACAATCAGCCCCCATAACCCGCCCAGTCCGGTGGTAGTGTCATCGGTGGTATGGCGGATAGGGAAAACTTCATGGGCGGGAGGCATCGAACCACCCGCCCACATGCGGTTACTGCCCAGAGGAGAGGTCTGGGACTTCACAGGTTACATTAACGGCTCGGCTATGACCGATGCATAGGGAACACCGGGAGTCGCCAAGTCCTAGACCTGCGGCTAGACGCAAACAACCTTATCCACGCTCTAGCATGGTTCGGGAGTACGATTTCTCGCGCTCCCTTTCATGCTGGCGGTCGAACTGTCGAAAGGTCAGCTTACCGCATCTTATTCTTCATTTTTCTTCAACAGAGGCCAGAGCATGACGAACACGCCAGACACGAAGAACAAGTCACTGACTACGGACATGAGCATGTTCGTAAAGTCGATGCCCACGGCGCACAGCCCACAAGCAATTGCTCCAGCAACGCGCCAGTTAAGCATTTTCAAGCCCGTAATCACGCAGGTTAATGCCAAGCATGGATGCGACTTCCTTGAGCACCTTGACCTCTTCGGGCTCGATCTCGCCGTCAGATTCGGCAATGGTCACCATGACATTGAAGCACAAGAGCTTTTCGTCAGGGCTCGCCTTGAGGTCTTCGATTTCCTTCATGGCCTTCTGGCGACCGATGCGGAACCCGGTTTCAAACTGCATCCTGAACATGTTGATGGTTTCGCTGATCTCGCTTCCGAAATGTTGCAGCTCAGGCAGTGCATTGATGGTCTTGTCGAGCTTGGCAAGTTCCGCGTCCTCGCATTCACCATCAGCATAGGCCACCAAGAGAGCACCTCCGACAATGGCCTGCATGAGATCGCGGTTTTCGACCTTGGCGAGTTCCGCCTTGCCCTTCTGAACATTCTTGCCGAACATTTTGCTAAAGAATCCCATTGAATCCTCCCTTATGCTTTAAATTTATGCTGCTATGGTCGGTCAACAGCTACCTTGCGCCCTTTCGGGGTACGTCACTCATGACGCCTTTTCTCGCACCATACCCACGAAGGGCACCTTGTCCTTTGCCTTCTGAATCGGAACGCCGTTCCGTGTTGATGCAGGGAAATGAAGTTGGCTGACATCTCACCATCTTGAGGGCTAATGGTTATCCCCGCATCACAGGGAACGGCGATATTTGAACGTGGCAGCCGGGGACGGGATCGAACCGTCGATCACAGGGTCAAAGCCTGTTGCCGTAACCGCTTGGCTACCCGGCTGTGTGTCGCTGTTTCGAGCGGATGGAGCCGCCTTTGCTTGCCATGCCGAATCTGGCAAACGCACCGCAGATATTCGGCTCTCTCTACGCGAGGGTTTTTTATGCGCGTGTACCACTAGCTGGACACGGGCACCTCTGCGAATCCATCCCTCGAAACAACGACTATTCACTTTTCAATCTGGCGGACGGGATGGGATTCGAACCCACGGATGCTTTCACATCGGCGGTTTTCAAGACCGCTGCCTTAGTCCTCTCGGCTACCCGTCCTTTGGGATTGGGTACTGGGTAACCCCTAGGAGGAATCGAACCTCTTTCCCCGCTGGCCTCACGGGGGTCTACTTCCCTTCATGTTGCGTTCATTGGCCGATTACTTGCGACAATCCTTGAAGCTAGGGGGTCATTTAATGGCCTCACCAGCCTATTGGACCTCTTTCGCGGCTTTTCGGTTTCCCTACTGCGCCTCCATACCGCCCGGCTGGTGTCCTCCGTCCAGTTTCAGCTTTCGGCGGGCCGTTGCCGCGCCGTGTTCGCCTTCCCCGTTCGTCGTGAAAACAGTGTGTCAAATGGCAAAAATTTTGTCAATTTATTTTTTGTCAAATGGCAAATTATTTTTAAGCACAAAAAAGCCCCCTTTGTTTCACAGAGGGGGCGCTAGGTGTTAAACGCAAATATTAGTTAAGAATTTAAATAGCTTGTTTTCTGGTTTGTCGTCTCTAAATGTAAAAATGCTTTCTTTCAGTAACTCAAATGTCCGCATCTCGTTGAAGTCATCGCCTTGCAGAGGTATTTGATATAATTTTAGTATAGTTGCATATAATTCTAAAAATTTTTCCCTTATTTCATTCCTTAGCTGTTGGATCTTGGCACGCAGGATGCTCTCTCTCTCTCTCTCTCTCTCTCTCTCTCTCGGAGTATAAGAAGATCTCTTAGAATATTTTATAGCAAAAGAAGAGAGATGCTTAAACATGGCTGGACTCCTTGTTAGTTATGCATTAGCCCTGTGATAGGACTTATATGCCTTTCATGGCTATTAGATAAAATATTATATTCCCAAAATAGATATGATAATAACGAATGAATACACAAACAACAAAAAAGCCCGCATAAAGCGGGCCGTGATATATTAATACTGCATTATATATTCATTACTTGCGCTGTAGGGATTATTTTAGGTGTTCGTCCATCATTTCTTTATATGCTTGAGCCTTTCCTTTCCACAGTGTCCTTTCCTCGCAAACCTTCTCAAGCTCCCTCGTCAACCGTTCTATCTCTTTGTTTTTTTCTTGAATATCCATTGAAAAATCAGCGTCAATATCTTCAGGAAAGACAACTTTAGCGTTTACAGCTTCAAGTAGCTTAAAAAACGGTATAAGTGTTTTTCCTCCTCTCTCTCCTGTTGCCCACCTTCCGATGGTGGAAGGCTGAATATCTGTTTTTCCAGCCAGTGCCAAGGCTGTAGATCGTTCTATAGCGTTTTGTAATCCTTTGAGAACATGGGTGTAGAGATCTTCTTTCATGACTTCATATTGTCAATTGACAAAATTATATGCAACTCCATATGACAAAATTATTTACTTCTATGTTGTCATATGGCAAAATGCGGTTATGAAAAGCTTAATCATACATGAATTGAAAGAGTTCTTCGCAAAAAATCCTGAAATATTGCCGTATCATCTTGCAATATCGGCAGAAGTTGATCCGTCCATCGTTCATAATGCAATCAAAGATAAACGCGAGGATATGTTTTCCTCTACAGCCGACAAGCTCCGGTCTGCCATGCGTCGCCTTGAGCGCGAGCTTACTCACACAGTCTCGGCTGAAACTCCCAACGAACGTAAAGAGGCATCCTGCAATGAGTAGCATTTTGATAGGAATTGTTGTGGCTCTTGTCATGCTCGTCGTCTTTGCCCCTACCGACTAGCCCTTCCATGCACCGCCGGACCACAGCCTCGGGAGTCGGGTATTCAGCCTCACGGTAGCTCTTCCAAAGCGGCACAGGTTCGCCGGGAATGAGAATGCGGACGCGCCATACATCGCGGCGCAGAGTGAGCAACAGGTGAATAACTGATTCCATGCCCCTATTAGAGCATGGGGATACACCAAGGAAAATGATCGATGAATACCCAAGATTATAACACGTTGACCGAAGTCATTGAGGCCATGATCGATGAAGGCGAAAAGCCGATCAAAGCTATCGCCGCCGAGATCGGCAAGCCATATCCGACTCTCAAGCGTGAGCTGAACCCGGCTGACGACGGCGCGAAGCTCGGCGCTGATGCACTGCTCGGCATCATGCGCTCGTGCGGCTCGATAGCGCCGCTGGAGTGGCTTGCAGACAGGCTAGGCTATGTCGTGAGGCGCAAGGGATGGGCAGAGCCTGACAGATCTTCGTGGGGCGAAGAAATGGCGGATGTGCAAGAGGCCATAGGAGAAATGGCGTCTCGGATGATACGGCGTGAGCATCCTTCACTTGTAGATAATGCTTCCGAGTTGGTCAAAATCCAGCTTGATCAAGCATGTACCAAGTATGAAGAGGGGAGGCAGTAACCATGCAAAAATGCCAGCTTTGCGGTCGGTGGTTCAAAGGGAAAAAGGCGGATCATGTCTGCAAGATTGATCGCGTCTATGAAGAGCGAGAGTGCGTGATCTGTCACACGATGTTTATTCCGGCAGGACACAACCAGATCTGTTGCTCGGAAAGCTGCCTAAAAGCAAAGAAGAGTCTGGATGGAGCCGAGCGGGTGCGTCGATTCAGAGAGAAGGCAAAAGAGGTTGGGGAAACAAGGTGTTGTGCCATATGTGAGAGAGAATTTACTCCGCGAAGTCCCCACCAGTTGGTATGTGAAAGGCTGTCATGCAGGGCAGAGTACAAGAAGCGGTATGATGCGGACCGGAACAAGGGAAATTTCACTCCTGCATCTTGGTACGGACAATTCTGTATGCCCGATCCGTATCAAGGGAAGAGGCTGTACTTCGACGGGCTGCATAGCGTCCGGGGAAGTATGCCGGGAAGGGCCGCAGATCCGGTTCTGGGGTTTTGATATGTCGCTCCATTGCCGTCACCGCCTCCCTACGCCGCAAGCCGCAGGGTACGAGACGAAAGAGGCATTGCTGGAGGCTATCAGCGCATTTCCGCACTTGAGGCCATGCCCAAAAGCTAACTGGTGGTGGCTCGACAAGAAGCGATGTGAGAAGTGCCGGAACAGGGTTGAAGTGAAACTTGAAGGGAGGAAGGAAAATGGAAAGGCTTACACCGCTCCGGGCAATTCGTGAAAAGTGCCTTATGTGCAAGAAAACCACGGACAAGGTTATGAGGTGCAAAGAGACAGAATGCCCGCTACATGAGTTTAGATTCGGAAAGAACCCTGCAAAAGCTCATCCTTGCGACAAGACATACTAGCCAAAAGAAAAGGCCCTCTGCGGGAACAGGGGGCCAACACCAAAACAACTAAACTGACGGAGTAATTATGATGGAATCGCAGAGTAAAGTCAATCCGATAATTATTGAATCGCTCAAGAAGGTGGAACGCCTATTCCGAATCAAGGCGTGTATTGTCGATGCTATCAATGCAAAGATTCAAGTCGAGCGCGATAAGATAGCGAGCCTCGAAAAGGTGGAGAAGGCATGAACAATGACATCCGCCTTTCCGTGGAGTTTTTCGATCACCCGAAGACGGTCAAGCTCCAGAGACGTCTTGGTGTTGGTGCGGTTATCTGCCTGCAACGGCTTTGGATTTGGACGGCTCAAAATCGTTCAAACGGCGTGTTGAGCGGAATAGACTGCGAGGATGTGGAAATTGCCGCGAAGTGGGATGGGGAACCCGGAGAATTTTGCCAGACGCTCGTGGATCTGCGGTTTATAGACGAAACGGATGGAGTTTATGCGCTGCATGATTGGTGTGAGCATCAAGAATATGCCAGCAAGGAAGAAGAACGAAAGGATCGTGCGCGCAGGGCTGCCGATGCTCGTTGGGGCAATAAGAATGCCTCCGGTATGCCAAAAAATGAAAATAGCAATGCTAATGATTCAAGTGAGCTATGCTTACACTATGCTAATAGCATACTGGACGCATCGTTAAGCAATGCCCCAAACCAAACCAAACCAAGCCTAGAAGAAGATACTACCCCTGACGGGGTAGTTGTCGACGCCGAAGCCGCCGACGCCTCCCAGCCCGGCGAAAAGCGGCAGGCCCATGCCTCGCCCGCCCGCCCCCCTAGTTTGTCGA
>OCAG01000788.1_pt1 | contig 15448 bp, 8 predicted proteins | sample 1477111 | NCBI WGS metagenome assembly OCAG01 (sample SAMEA2580288, study PRJEB22360) | human gut metagenome | biome: human gut; feature: human-associated habitat; material: faeces | place: Denmark | collected 2008/2010 | reverse complement strand
AATATAATTCCAAACTATCAGAAGAAATCTTGTTATTTCAAAAGGAACCTATTGTGTTGACAAAACAAAGTGAGTTAATAATTGAGGGACAAAAAAAAGTAATTGAAAACGAAACACAACGAGGGCTGAAGTATGTAATTTATAAAGACTCTCTTGACTGTACGTCTTGTTCGATAAATAAAATGTATTTTTGGAATGATTTTATAAAATATGCAAAATCGTACAATGGCCGCTTGAAATATTACTTCATATACTCTCCATTGAAAAAAAATTGCAAGAACGTTGAGTTTTTATTAAAAAATGCAGATTTCGACTATCCGATTCTACTAGATACCTTAGGTGAATTTGCGAAATTGAATCCGCATTTGCCGAAAAATAGAGCCTTGCATGCTTTCTTGCTGGATGAGGATAATAATGTTATTCTTGTTGGCGATCCGGTGTATAACAAAAGAATCGAAAAGATGTTTTATAAAATCGTGGAGGAAAAATTAGGTAAACCCCAGTAATTTTTACTGAAACTGCTTGAGCTTGTAGGTAGAGGGTTTTGTAATGGAAATGTGATTGAGGCATGGTGTCGGGATGTTAGTTGTTGTGTTAGTAATAAAAATATGGTTGTCTTGATGAGATGTTTGCATCTTTAATAACGATGCTTTTACAGGGAAAAATTAGATATGAAGATGAAATTTAAATTTGGAATTGTATTGTGCATGATCACATCATGTCATTCAAATGTGCGAGAGAATGTACATGCTGATAAAGTGATTACATTTAAAGAGGAGGGGGTAGAGTCTATTTCACAAGACATTGATTCGGTATCATATCTCCCTTTGGAGTCGGATTCGCTGGCTTATTTTTCCAATGGAACAAAAGTCGTGTTTCGGGAGGGAAAGATATTTATTGGAGATTTATTTCAACATAAAATTGTTGTTTATAATGATGCCGGAAAGTTCTTGTTCACCTTAAATAGCCGGGGACGGGCGTCTAACGAGTATTTGGAGATCAAGAGTTTTTGCGTGACGAATCACGAGATCGCCATCATAGACAATGGTAATCATCTTTTCAAAACCTATGATGTTGAAACAGGACGTTTCTTGATGAACAAGAAGATGCCGTTTATGGCGTGGGATGTGGAAGGGCTGGATCGTGGAGGGTACGTGTTTGCGTTTTCGCCTGCCAACAAAGAGTATCATCTCAACAAAGCGAGATACCGGTTGTTTTTTACGGATAATGATTTGAACATTACAAAAAAGTTGTTCCCGTACGAGGAAAATGAGTTTGACCCGATTGGAAAGATGACCTATTTCTCGTCGTCACTGGAGAAAATTTTGTTTCATTGGTGCGGGGCCAGCTACTTTTCGGTTATTGATCGGGTCGAAGGGGACAGTATTAAAATTGTGGCTGTTGATTTCGGTGACAAGGAGATTCCGGACAAATATAGAGATGATATGGAAAAGATAAATCAAAGTGGGAGTTATTATATTGGAGAGACACCTGTTACGAATGGAAATTATATAGCCCTTGAGATTTCGAGTCGAGATACTTACGGGTGTTATTTGTATTCCATGAAGGATGACGTGATGACGCAAAATTATGATGACGAGAGTATGGTTATGCCTTATCCCTTGGGTGTTGACGAGCAAGGACGATTTATTTGCCTGTTGAATTCTTTTGGTGAATACGAGATGTTGGTAAACGACGGATTCCCTCGTGCATCGAAAGAAGTGGAAGATCATATGGAAAATGGTGGGGTGACAATTTTGAAATATGTAACAAAATGATTTTTAGGGGTAAGCGAGTTTGATTAAAAAGGGTTTGACGAGTATATTACTAATTGATTTTGTGGATGAGGAATGTTATAGTGAAAATGTGGCCGGGTATTGTATTAGGGGTGTTGTTCGTGGTGTCCGGTTTTGTTAAGGCGGTTGATCCGATGGGCTTGTCTTATAAGATGGAGGAATACTTAGGACTATTGGGGCTTTCAAGCTGGAGTGCATGGGTGATGTTTTTTTCCGTGCTACTTTGTGCTGCTGAGATTATTTTAGGATTGCTGTTATTATTGCGTTTGTGGCCAAGGATTACGGCGGTAGCGGTGATTCTTTTCCTTTCGGGGTTCACGGTTTTAACTTATTTGATTTATACTGATCCGTATGGGGAAATTAATGAATGTGGTTGTTTTGGAGAGGCGTTGCATCTTTCTAACGAGGCTACTTTTGCAAAAAATATCTTTTTGCTTATCGTGGCAGGAGTACACTTGTGGTGTGTTTTTAAACAGGAGAGGAATGGCTTTGATTATCGGCAGATCGTGTTAGCGATCGGGGTGTTCGGGGTATCATTTTTAATACCACTTTACTCTTATTTTTACTTGCCGCCTTTTGATTTTTTACCTTATAATGTAGGTACGAAGATCGAGGCAAAAAACGTGGTCCGTCTTTATGATTCCGGTTTTAATGATGTCTCGGAAACGGTGTTTGTCGGGGGAAAGCCTACTTACATGATCGGGTTAAAGGAAAAGATAACACCGGAGAAGAGTGGTAAGTTGGCTGCTTTACATGAGGCGTACGAAAAGGGAAAAATCAATTTGTTTGTAGCAACCTCTCAAGGTGGTATCGCAATACCCGGTTATAGTGATGTCCCAGTTTATTTTATGGATAACGTGATGCTGAAATCGATTTTACGGACGACTGCCGGGGTGGTCGCTTTTGCGGATGATCGTATTGTGGGGAAATGGAATTTGTTATACACGCCTTATCGTTTTGATGGAGGATATGGGGAAGAATTAAGCGGGGAACGATTGAAGAGAGGGATGTTTTTCGGGGTGTTGTTGGTGATGGTTGTATCGTTGTTTTGTGGTCGTAAAAAGAGGAAAGCATGAAGAAAAGGTTGGATTTTTGGGATATTATATTGCGAGTGATGTACACCTTTATCGGCATCGGGGTGGTGATCGGAATTATTATCGCAATGCGTGTTTACGTGGTGGATCAGTTCGCGATTCCAACGGATTCGATGCGTCCCACCTTGATTCCCGGTGATTACGTGATTGTGAATAAGTTGATCGCCGGGGCCCGGATTTATGACAGGCTTGACTTTAAAGACGGAGATCCGTTGGAGTGCCATCGGATGAAGGGGGTGCGTAAGGTGGAACACAATGATATCGTGATTTTTAATTTTCCGATCAACCGGAGTAAGTACAGGATCGAGTTTAAGATCAATTACGTTTACGGTAAACGGTGTATCGGTCTGCCGGGGGATACGGTTGAGATTCGAAACGGGTATTTCAAGAATAATAATTATAATGGAACTTTTGGTGTCGAGGAGGAGCAACGGCGCTTGGCGGAAACGCCAGACTCGTTGATCGCTAATACGGTTATACACGCATTCCCGTTTGATTTCCGGCATTACGGTTGGACAATCAGGGAGTTCGGACCTCTCTATGTGCCTCAGAAGGGGGGCTTGGTAACACTTGATACGATTAATTTTCAACTCTATCGGTTAGTGATTGAATACGAGACGGGGAAGAAACTTAGGATGAATGCTCAGAGGCAATTGACTTTGGGGGGGGAACCGATTGCCGAGTATATATTTCAAGGGAATTACTACTTTTTTTGTGGAGATCAAGTGTTAAACTCGAATGATTCCCGCTACTGGGGTTTCGTTCCGGAAGAGTTTATTGTCGGGGTGGTTACTCGCATCACTTACTCCCGTGATCGTGAAAGCGGCGAGTTTCGTTGGGATAGGTTATTGAAGAAAGTAAATAAATAAAATAAAGAGAATCGTATGAGTAAATATTTAATCGTGTGCGCAATCTTGAGCTGTATTCTTGACTGTAAACCATCTGGAGTAAGTCGTGAAACAATCATTCGTATGGATTTGAAACAGATGCATAAAATAGATATGCATGGAGAGTATGCCAGACAAATTTGCTTAACGAATGATGGAACATCGGTATTGATTGATGAGGTGAAAAAAGTTTTGCTTGCTGGAGATCAATATATTGTTCAGTGTACGAATAAGGTTTTGGGGTTTGATGTGCAAACCGGTACTCAGAAGATGTCTTTTTCAGGACAGTGGGGAGAAAATAAAACATTTCTCCATCTTTGGGATACTTGGGTCGAGGGGAAGACGATTTGTATGTATGATGTAAAGGATAAAAAAGTTTTTCGATGCGATTTGAATGGAAAGAATTCTGATGTAACTTTTGTCTCGAATAAAGGAGAAGACAATCCATTCCAAGTTTTAGTAAAAACTGTTGAGGGTAATTACGTGGGGAAACGTGCGTATGGTGGCATGGAAGATTGTGAGTTGAATTTGTATGATGAAAATTTTGAATTTGTAAAAGAAATCGGAGATTTAAAGATAAAATCCGGGATTTATATCGGTTACCCTTTTTTCGTGTATCGTCCTAGTGAAATACTATATTACAGATATTTCTATAATAATATTTATGCCATTGATGATGAGCAAAATGTGTCGGTAAAATACTATATCGATTTTGGTGAGAATAACATACCTTTTGATCTGAGTTGGAGAGATGAATATGATTGTATCGATTTCATTAATAGTAGTGAGGAGGATTATGCCATATTAGTATCGAATATTTACGAATCGGATAAATATTTCTGTTTTAGATTTTTATGGAAGAAAAAAAAGTGTTTGGGAGTTTATGATAAATCAAATGGTAAAACAGCATCATTTATGTTTGATTCTTCCTCTTCGGATTCTGTTGTTGATGTGTATGCTTTTGATGATAAGGCTTTGCTGGTAAGCCAAGATGGGGATAAAACGTGTTTGACAACCATAAGTGTGGATGATTTGTTAAAGAATGATTAATGATGATGAGAGCCATTGTATTTTTGGGTGGATGTATGCTTTTGCTAAGCCAGTTTCAGGTGACGGATGGCCTTTACGGGGGAATCGACACCTCGAACTACTTTGCTTTGTTGTTAGGGGCAATGGTGGCGATCGTGTGTTTGGTAAAAGCTCCTAAAGTGCTTTACCGGGGAGATGCAATGGTGTTCGTGTTGTTTGTTTACTTGTTGATTCATGCAAGCTTGACCCATGCGATGCAGAGTAGAGAGTTCTATTTAAGTATTTCTTATTTTGCTCTTTATGCCGTATTTCGGGTGATAAGAGCCATGCGGTTGGCTAATTATGTCTCGTTTGCCGTGATGTTTGGCGGGATTTACCAGTCTTGCTTGGTGTTAGGACAATTACTGGGATATGGTATTTCAAATCATCTCCGTTTTGTCGTGACCGGGTCATTTTTTAATCCCGGGCCTTGCGGTATCTTTTTGGCAGGTGTGTTCGTGCTTGCTGTTGCGATGATGAAAAAGGGATACCGGAAGGTAGGTATTAACCTGATGTTTGTGCGTTACGCGACGGCTTGCGTGACATTTGGTGTCACCTTGGTAGCAATGGTTCCGACGATGAGCCGTGCCGGGTGGATCGGGGCGTTGGTCGGGGTGATGTTGCTTTATCGCGGAGAGATTGCAGCGTGGGTTAGTATGAGGCGGCGGTGGGTGATTGGTGGCGGTATCGTGGGAATGATCGTGGTCTTGACGTTATTTTACCTGTTAAAGAAAGATTCGGCCAACGGACGGCTTTTTATTTGGCAGAATACGGTGTCTGCTTATTGGAAAACTCCTTTATTCGGGGTGGGGATTGATGGTTTCGAGAGGGCTTTTGCAGAGGCTCAACATGATTATTTTGAAAAAAAGGATGTGTTGGAACAGGACAATCGCCATGTAGAAATGGCAGGAGTTGTGGAGTCTGCATTTAATGAGCCGCTTGCTTTGTTTTTGTTGTTGGGGGCAGTAGGGGGTGTGTTGGCGGCAATGGTCCTGTTTTTTAAGTTGCAAAGACTGACGGCTTACAGTTGCGTGGCGGTGGCATTACTTGTCGCGTCATTTTTTTCGTACACCTTTTATATCCCGTCTATCGCGATCGTATTTCTTTTTGCCGTGGCACAGTTACCGGATCGGCGGGTAAGGGGAGGGCGTTACGTGAATGTTTTGATGTTCGGAATGATTGGGGTGGTCGCGTTGTATTTTAATTTCAGAGAGTATGGTAATCGATGGGCATATCGGGAGTGGAAGAATCGTGCTATTTATTACGCCCAAGAGGATTACGAAAGTGTTATTGACGATTACGAAAGGCTTTACCCTATTTTGAAACACAATTTTAAATTTTTATTTGAATATGGCCATTCACTTAATAAAGCGGGACGATATGAAGAAAGCAATACGATCTTGGAAGAAGGAACGGCGCATAGTGCTGATCCCATGTTCTGGAATATAATGGGTAATAATTATTTGGCATTAAAGCAGTATGACCAGGGAGTGGTGGCTTACCTGCGGGCTTATTACACGTGTCCTAACCGTGTTTACCCTCTCTACTTGTTGACCAAACTGGAAGCTGAACGGGGAGACACAACGATGATGAATTATTATGGACATATTTTGCTGAGAAAGCGTCCCAAGGTACCTTCTCTTGCCGTGGACGAGATGAAATTTGAGATTAGGAAAATGCTGGGTGTGAAACTTTAAAATGATAACACAATAACAAATATATCGAATGAAAAAGAAACTATTATTATTATTCGTGGGATGGCTGGTTGGCAGTTCTGTTGTGGGGCAGAACTTGGTCACGGGTAAGTTAACCCTGGAGGAGGCGATCAAGATTGCTCACGCCCGTTCTCCACAGGCCCAGATGGTACAACTCAGTTTCATGTCGCAATACTGGAGTTTTCGTTCCTATAAGGCCCAGTTGTTGCCCTCGCTTAATTTAAGCGGGAACCTGGGTAATTATAACCGTTCGCTGGTTGATGTGAGAGACCCGGAAACCGGGCGCATCAGTTACGTGGCGAACAACACCTTGAGTAACGACTTGTCCGTTTACATCAACCAGAAAATTGCACTCACGGGGGGAAACGTGTCTCTTAACACGGCGCTTGCCCGGCTGGATCAGTTCTCTTACGACATGAAAACTTATAACTCGAACCCGGTTACGATCAATTACACGCAACCGCTACGTTCTTTCAACACGCTGAAATGGCAGAAAAAAACGGAACCCTTGCAGTTCGAGAAGGCCAAGAAACAGTATCTGGAATCGCTGGAGGGTATAACGCTTCAAACGACTTCTTATTTTTTCTCGGTCTTGTCAGCCCAGACAAGTTACAAGAAAAGCGAGGAAAACTTGAGAGATACTCGCGGTATGTACAAGATCGCTCAACAACGCTATGATATTGGCACGGTGACTAAAAGCGAGTTATTACAGCTGGAATTGTCCATGATGAACGCAGAGTTAACAGTCAGTAACAGCAAGGTTGATTTGGAGGTGGCTCTTTTTAATTTTAAATCATACTTGGGGGTGGCGGAAAGTACATTCTTCGAGTTGCAACCGCCGATGAACGTGCCGGAAATGTTCATGGAGTACGATTTCGTGTTGGACAGGGCGTTGCAAAATTCTTCTCACAACGTTTCGCTTAAGATAAAAGAATTGAACTCGTTGAAAAGCGTGGCTCAGGCGAAAGCGGACCGGGGAATTCAGGTGGAATTGAGGGCTAACCTGGGATTTTCACAAACCGGTGATGACCTGCAAGGTGTGTATAGTCGCTTGAAAGATCGCGAGGTGGTCGGGTTGTCCGTGTCCATGCCCATTTATGACTGGGGAATGAGTCGAGGGCGTGTCAAGATGGCGGAAGCGGAGGCTCGTCTGGCTCGAACGGAATTGGAACAAGAGGAGACGAAGTTCCAGCAGGATATCCGGATCAAGGTGATGCAATTCAATAATCAGGCCCGGCAGTGTAATATATCAGCCAAGGCGTTACAGGTTGCCGGGGAACGTTATGATATCACTAAAAAACGTTTCCAGAATGGGGGGATTACGGTAACGGACCTGAACACGGCTCAAAAGGAATTGGATAGTGCCAGTGAGCAGTATATCAATCAACTGCGTACGTTCTGGAACGCTTATTTCGAGTTGCGCAAGTTGTCCCTGTACGATTTTATATCCAAGAAAGATATCAGTGCTGAATTTGATAAAATAGTGGAGAAATAGTCACTCGTGAAAAATACTAATAATGATGAAAATGAGTCTATATAAAAGCCTGTTGTTAAGCGTTGTCGTGCTGGGTGCGATCGCTTGCGGTAACGAGAAAAAGAAAGATGAAAAAGAAATCGGTAAAAGTGAAGGCCAAAGCCCGTTAATCATGGTGGACACGCTGGTGCTAAAAAAACGAACTTTTCAGAAACAGATCGTGTGTAACGGTAAGTTGCGTGCAGTTTTTAAAAGTGATCTCAGTTTTGACGGTACGGGCGTGATTACCGCGATCAACGGAAGTAACGGGGGATACGTGGAAAAAGGAGAGGTGCTGGCAACGCTTGATATGAAAGAGGCTCAGGTTGAATTGGAGAAAAGTTACCGGGCGATGGAGAAGGCGAATATAGATTTGCAGGACAAGTTGATCGGTCAGGGATATTCGGCAGACACGGCAGGGATTCCGACGGCTATCCTGCGGAACGTGAAGATTTCGTCCGGTTATGATAACGCGATGGATCAGTTGGAGGCTGCCAAACGCCGTTTGGCAAGTTGTTACTTGATTGCTCCTTTCAGCGGGCGTATAGCCAATCTGGACGCCAAGATATATGATCGTTCCGGCAATAAGTTATGCACGTTAATTGATGATTCGTATTTTGATGTCGAGTTCAGTATATTGGAGGCGGAGATCGAGGAGGTGGCGAAAGGGCAATGCGTGAAGATTAGCCCGTTTATTAATGATGAAAAAACGTTTTATGGAGATGTGACGGAGATAAATCCCTTGATTGATGAACACGGGCAGGTGAAAATTCGTGCAAGGGTGCGTAATGCTGACCGCTACTTGATGGAAGGGATGAACGTGAAGATTATACTGGAGCGAGAGATTAAGAATAGTTTCGTGGTTCCCAAGGACGCGGTGGTTCTGCGGGATGGTTTCCAGGTGATGTTCTGTTACCGGGAGGGGAAAGCGGTTTGGACGTATGTTGATGTTGTGATGTCGAATATTGATTCCCACGTGATTAAAGGGAGTGAAAAGAAACAGACGGTTATTTCGGAAGAGGATGTTGTTATTACATCCAATAATTTGAATCTTGCCGACGGAACGGATGTGACACCTAATAATAGACGGTAATCATGATAAAGGAATTGTTAAAGCGTCCTATTGGGGTTACCATGAGTGTTATCGCAATCGTGGTGTTGAGTATCGTGGCGATGGGGTACTTGCCTGTATCGCTCATGCCCAGTATTGATATTCCACAGATTACGATTCAAGTTTCAGCTCCCGGTTTGTCGGTTCGGGAGGTGGATAACACGCTTTTGAAACCGTTGAAAAATCAGTTGTCCCAGGTGACCGGATTGAAAAATATAACGGCAGAAGCGCGAGCGGATGCGGGAGCTATATATATGGATTTTGAGCCGAACAGTAATGTTGACATCATTTTTATTGACGTGAACGAGAAGTTGGACCGAGCTGTTGCGACATTACCCAAAGATATAGAACGTCCCAAGGTGATCAAAGCCAGTGTAACTGACATTCCGGCTTTTTATCTTAACCTGTCGTTAAAAAACGGGGTGCCCAAAGAGCATGACAAGCCGCGAGAGCCTGGAATTGATTTCAGTGAACTGGGGCAATTTGCCCGGGATGTTATTTCAAAACGTATCGAACAATTGCCACAGACGGCGATGGTCGATGTTAGTGGTGTTGTAACCCCGGAGCTACTTTGTATTCCTGATTACGCGAAGTTGACTTCTATGGGCGTGGGTATTAATCTGCTTGAAAACGCGATTAACAATAATAATGTATCCTTGGGAGCGTTGAGTATTAAAGACGGGGAATATCGTTACAGTATTCACTTTGATTCCCGGATTATCTCGAAAGAAGATATTGAGAATATATATATCAATCATAACGGGCGAATTTATCGATTCAAAGAGTTGTGTGAAATCGTGGAGCGTCCGGCGAAACGGAATGGTTTGGTGCGTAGTGGTGATGATCCGGCTGTTACGTTGGCAATTATAAAGCAGAACGATGCCAAGATGGCTGATTTGCAGGAAAGTATTGCCACGCTGATTACTGACTTGGAAAAGGAATATCCTAATATCCGGTTTGAGTTGACTCGGGATCAGACCAAATTGTTATCGTATTCCATGGATAATTTGAGTAGTAATCTACTGGTCGGAGCTATTCTGGCAGCGTTAATTATCTTTCTGTTCATGAAGGATTTGCGTTCTCCGGTGCTGATTGTTATAACCATTCCGTTGTCGCTTGTGGTCACGCTTCTGGCTTTTCATGTTTTGGGTATATCTCTGAATATTATATCGCTATCGGGGTTGATTCTCGGGACAGGGATGATGGTCGATAATTCGATTATTGTTATTGATAATATATTTCAGAAGTGGCGATTGGGGATGCGGCTTGATGATGCTATTCCTAAGGCGGTGGGGGAGGTTTTTACCCCGATGTTGAGTAGCGTGTTGACTACTTGTTCTGTTTTTTTGCCGTTGATTTTTTTAAGTGGTACGGCTGGCGCACTTTTCTATGATCAGGCAATGGCCGTGACGGTTGCTTTGTTCGCCTCGTTGTTGGTGTCGGTGCTTGTTCTGCCCGTGTATTTTTACCTGATGTATCGCAAGCGTTCGGCATGGACGGAGAATCGGTTTATCGCTAGATTCTTCACGTTTGACTACTATCGTCCGTACGAGATCGGGTTAAAATGGACGTTACGCCATGGTCGGTTGCTGATTATTGGGTTTGTACTGCTTGTTCCTCTTTCTTATTTCGTTTATCAGATGGTGGAGAAGAGTCGCTTGCCTCGTATATCGCATGACGATACAATTCTGACAATTGATTGGAATAGCGGTATTTCTTTGGAAGAAAATGATCTGCGTGTTTACAGGCTATTGGCACAAGTAGATAGCTTTATTTTGCAAACGACCTCGATGGTGGGTGTTCAACAGTTTTTGATGTCACATACCAAAGAGATCACTCCTTCCGAAAGTGTGATCTATATTAAGGCTAAAGATGCCGAGAGCTTGACACGGATAGAACGGAAAATTTCAGATTACGTGGTCTCGAATTACCCGAAAGCACAAGTTTCTTTTCAAGTTTCCGGTAATATCTTTAATATGATATTCGCAGAAAAGGGAAGTACGCTTATTGCAAGGTTGCATAGTAAGGAAGGACAGGCCCCGACGGTAGAGCAGGTAACTCGCGTGGTCAACAAGATCGAAAAAGCACTGCCGGACGTGTTGATCCCCCCGGCGATGATGGAGCAGAATATTCGTTATGTAGCTGACGTGGAGGCAATGGCAATCCACGAGGTTACGTTCGGTGATGTTTACGCGAAAATGAAAAATATTATTAGCCAGAATACCTTGTTTCGTATTAATCAAGGGGGGTATTCCGTTCCCGTGACCACGGGTGATACGCAGGCCGAGGCTTCGGATATTTTGTCGGGCAAGGTGCGTAACCGTAATGGGGTTGAAATTCCTCTCTCAATGGTAATCAACGAGACAAAAGGCGAGGATTTTAAGAAACTTTATTCCGGTAGTGGGGGGGATTATTACCCGGTTGTTATAGACGTGGACGATGCTGACGTGAAACGGGTGATGGAGACGGTAGAAGAGGTTGTTAAGGAGGATAAGGACTTTTTCGTGACCTTTACGGGAGAGTATTTTTCAAGCCGGGAGACTATTCGGGAGTTGATCGTTATCTTGTTGGTTGCTATTTCGTTACTCTATTTTATTCTTGCAGCCCAGTTTGAAAGTATCATACAACCGCTTATTATTCTATCAGAAATTGTGGTTGATATTTTCTTTGTTTTGTTAGGGCTTTGGATATTTGGCGAGAGTTTAAATATCATGTCGATGATCGGTTTGGTCGTGATGAGTGGTATTATTATCAATGATTCAATTCTGAAAGTGGATACGATTAATCGCCTTCGTAAACAGGGTATGCCGTTATTAAAGGCTGTTTTTACCGGTGGGCACAGTCGGCTAAAGCCGATTATTATGACCTCTCTGACAACGATATTGGCTATTGCCCCGTTCTTGAACCGAGTTGATATGGGGTCAGATTTGCAATACCCGTTATCTCTTTCTATTATTATCGGTATGAGTGTCGGGACGATTGTCAGTTTGTTCTTTATACCGTTGATTTATTATGTGATCTACCGTAAACACTGATTTTTATGAGTAATGATATAAAGAAAAAAGGATTCTTAGAACGTATTCCCACCTTTTCACTCATTTTGATAATGGCGGTGTTGATGGTGGTGGGTGGGGCTTTGATACCCCTGCTGCGAATCTCTTACCATCCATCCCCGGAACAGGGGAAAAGGCTGAGTATCTCGTTTAGTTGGCCCGGGGCATCACAACGGGTCATAGAGCAGGAAATTACCTCTAAAGTGGAGGGATTGGTTGCCTCGGTGGTGGGCGTGGAGAAAACTTCTTCCGTGTCATCACAAGGAAACGGAAGTGTGACTGTCGTGCTCAAGGAGAAAGCTAACGTATCGGCCGTGCGTTTTGAAATATCATCCTTGCTGAAACAGATTGCCGGGAAATTGCCGGAGGGTGCAGGTGGTCTTTATTTGCAAGGAGGGAATATCGGGGGAGGACTTAGACAGAACACACAACAGGTTTTGTCGTATATCATCAATGCTGATATGGACCCCGCTAATATAAAAGACTATGTCGAGCGTAATATTAAACCTTATCTCACGCAGATTGATTATGTGCGGGACGTGTCGGTCGGGGGGGCTATGCCACTTTATCTGGATATCGAGTACGATCCGACAGAATTGCAGCGGTATGGCCTTGAATCTAATGTTATCGTGTCGGGACTTCAGAACTTTTTGGGACAACGTTCTATTGTTGGGGATGTTGATCGGATTGATCGTGACGGAAATAAAGAGCGTATTACTTTATTGTTGGAGACCGAGCGGTTGGGGCCGGATATTGGTAAAACTCCTTTGGCAACAATAGATGGTAAAATTATCTATTTGAATGATGTTGCTAAATTTGATTACAAAAAGCGACAAGAAACCAGTTTTTATCGTATCAATGGTTTGAATACGATTTACTTGAGCATTTTTGCAGACACGGAGACAAATATTATTAAAGCATCCGCGGAAATTCGTGAGCGAATGGAAAAGATTCAAGCAAATTTGACGGATGGATTTTACGTGACATTGACGAATGATGCAGCTAAAGAGGTGCGGGAGGAGCTTGTGAAATTGGTTAAACGTACTTTTTTGTGTTTGGCGATATTGTTCCTGTTTGTTTGGATTGTTAGCCGGAGTAGGCGTTATCTTTCTGTTATAGCGATTTCATTATTTGCCAACGTGTTGATAGCTGTTATTTTTTATTACTTGTTTGATGTCGAGCTTAATTTGATTTCGTTGGCAGGTGTTGCTGTCTCGTTGGGTATTATGATCGATACTGTTATCGTGATGGTCGATCATTATAGTTATTACCACAACCGGAGTGCTTTTATCGCTATTCTGGCGGCATTGCTTACTACAATCGGTTCATTGGTGATCGTCTTTTTTATGCCCGATTACGTGAAAGGAGCGTTGAATCATTTTTCCACGATTATTATTATTAACCTGGTTGTGGCATTGTTTGTGGCTCTCTTTTTCGTGCCTGCAATTATTGATCATAACGGGTTGTGTTGTCGGCAGGCAAAGAAAAGTTGTAGGCGTTTAAAAAGGATCGTGAGGTGGAGTCGGTTTTATACCCGCTATATTACTTTTACACAGAGACGGAAATGGATATATATAACCATTTTCGTGCTTGCATTTGGGATTCCGGTGCATTTGCTGCCTTCTAAATTAGGTAAAAGTGATTATTATTACCGTATGGAAGAGAAACAAGAGATTGCATGGTATGAAGATATTTATAATAAAACCATAGGGAGTAATTTTTATCAGGGAACTTTACGGCAGCCGTTAGAAAAGGTGCTTGGCGGGACATTACGGCTTTTTTCATCTATCCAGTCATCACGTACTTTTTCTCAACGGGAACGGGAGGTAAAGCTTTATATTTCTGCTCAATTGACAGAAGGGGATGATGCAGGCGTGCTTAATCAAAAGATGTGGCAAATGGATCGTTTTTTAGCCAAATTCAAGGAGATAAAACGTTTTGTGACCCGAGTGGATGGTAAGAGCGGTTCCATCGAGGTAGAATTTACCGATGAACACAAGGATGGGACTTTCCCTCAATATCTGGAATCGCAGGTTATTCGAGAGGCTTTGTTGATTGGTGGTGTAGATTGGAGTACAACGGGTGTTAGTGAACGGGGATTTTCCAATTCTCTGGGATTGGGACATAAATCACATCGGATCGGTTTGAGCGGGTATAATTATGACCGTTTGTATAAATATGCGGAAATGGTGGCCGAGAAGGTCAAAGCCAATAAACGGGTGAATGACGTGGGAATCGAGTTGGGAAGTTCTGATTATTGGCAATCGCAAGGGGAACCAACTTCTGAGATGTATATCAAATATGATATGGAAAAAGTTGCTCTTAATAGTTTGAATTTGAGACAGTGTTATTCAACTTTGGCCGCACTGATGGATGAGGGGACTGTTGGGACGTATCGGAATAAAGATCAACGGATTGCTATTGATTATCATTCTTCGGAACGTGATAAGTTTGATGTGTGGCATTTGATGAACAGTTATTTAACAGCAGGAGATCGGCAGATTTGTTATGCTAATATCGGGGAGATAGGAAAACGAAATGCTGCTGTGCGAATCACGAAAAATAACCAGGAGTATTCGTTGCAGGTGGCTTTTAATTTTATGGGATCGTATGATTTGTCGGATAAGTTTATCAAAAAGACAACCGAAGAGATTAATGCTATTTTGCCTGTCGGTTTTCGGACGGTTAACCAGAGTTTCGGATGGTATGATGACAGAGGTTCCCAATATTGGTTAATTCTGTTGATTGTCGTGATTATCTTTTTTACCTGTTCGATATTGTTTGAGTCTCTGCGGCAGCCTCTTGTGATTATTTCATTAATCCCGATATCGTTTATCGGTACTTTCCTGACATTTTATTTTTCAGGGGTAAATTTTGGAACAGGTGGTTTTGCATCACTTGTTTTGCTGAGTGGTTTGGTGGTGAATGCGGCAATTTACGTGATTAATGAATATAATGGTTTCGTGAATAGAAATCTTGGACGGCTAAATCGGATTAACCCGGTTCGACTTTACGTGAAGGCTTATAACCACAAGATTATTGCCGTGCTACTAACCATTATATCAACGGTACTTGGCTTGGTCCCATTTTTGATTGATGGGCCGAAAGCAGAAGAGTTTTGGTTTTCATTTGCGATCGGTACAATCGGTGGGCTATTATTTTCGATTATAGCTTTGGTGTTCTTTATGCCGATATTAATGCCTTTGGGATC
>OCAG01000787.1_pt1 | contig 15451 bp, 16 predicted proteins | sample 1477111 | NCBI WGS metagenome assembly OCAG01 (sample SAMEA2580288, study PRJEB22360) | human gut metagenome | biome: human gut; feature: human-associated habitat; material: faeces | place: Denmark | collected 2008/2010 | reverse complement strand
AGCTCAAGCTGCGACATCGGCCTTGCCCGCACCCTCCTCAGCCGCGAGAAGCTCGACGACATCCTCGCCCCCGAGCACATGATCAACAGAAAGTAATGATCGGGGGAATCTCCCTGAAAAGGAAGGTGCCCCTGGCTTTTCCCAACGACGCTCGACTGGATGGGATTGTACTGAAGGCGTTTCGATACGATTGAGAAACAGGGGTACGGCCCCCGAACTTCCTCCGGCTAGCTTGGCGGCCGCCGGTGAAAGGTACGTTCCCATCCGGAGCGTCAAAAAGCGCCCTGTTCCGTGATCCGGAAGAGGGCGCTTTTGTATTGGAGGCAAGCCGCGTTGCTGGCGAGGCAAAAAGATTCCGCGCTTTCGCGAAAGCGTTACTGGCGCCGTCCCTCTCCCCGTATGGCGGCGAGAACGGCGCTCAGCGGAACCCAGCCGCAGGAGACGAGGACAACGGTCGCTCCGGTGGCTGTCCCGGCCCATTCCTGTGCGGAGAGCACCAGTCCGGCCACGGCGGAAGTGACGCTGACGAGGATCGACCACCAAAACATGCCCCCGGCCGTGCGGGCGAGGTTGCGGGCCGTGGCGGCGGGCACGATGAGCAGCGCCGTCACCAAAAGGACGCCCACGGCCCAGACGGAGAACATCACGACAAGCGCGAGCAGCCCGGCGAAAAGGTATTGCCAGAAAAAGACGTTGATGCGGTGGGCCTTGGCGACCACGGAGTTTAGGCCGATGTACAACAGGCGGTTGTAGCCCCATATCTGAAAGGCCGCCAGCGCGAAGAACAGGCCGATGAGCCAGCGGATATCGGTTTCCGTGATGGTCAGGATGTCGCCGTACAGGAACTGCTGCAGATCCCGGGCCACGGCGTTGTCCCGGCGACCACGGGCGAGGCCGAAAGCCATGACCGCCGAGAAGAATACGCCGATGATCGTATCCGAGGAGAGGGCACTGTTCCGCTGTACGGCCATGATGCCGAGCCCGACGAGGATGCCGAAAACCGGCATGGCGACATGCGGGTTGATGGAAAAGATCAGGCCGAGCGCCACGCCCGCGAAGGCTGAATGGCTGATGGCGTCGGAAAAGAAGGCCATGCGGAAGCTGACGACCTGCACGCCCATGGTCGCCGCCATCGGCGCGAGCAGGATCAGGGCGACGAGTGCCTGTTGCATGAACCCGGCCTGCAGGCACTCGAAGGGGAGCAGGGACACGAGGCGGTAGAGCGGCTCGAGATCAAGCATGGTGGTCCTTTGGCTGGTCCGCGGTGGGGGCATGGGGATTGATGAGGCCCATGTGCATACCGAACAGGGCCATGAGGTTTTCTTGCGTCAGCACCTCGTCGGGCGTGCCTTCCGCGAAGACATGCCGCTTGAGGCAGATGACGTGCGTGGCGTGGTGGAAGACCATGCCGAGATCATGGCTGACCATAAGCTGCGTGAATCCCTTGGCGGCGCGCAGTTCGTCCAGCAGTTCGCAGAACAGATGCTCTCCCTGAAAATCCACCCCGGCCGAGGGCTCGTCGAGCACGAGCAGTTCCGGTTCCTGTTGCAGGGCAAGCGCCAGCAGGACGCGCTGCATTTCGCCGCCGGACAAATCGCCAAGCCGCCGGGCAGCGAGGTGTTCCGCCTTGACCATTGAAAGGAGCTCCAGCGAATGCGCCTTCAGCGAGGGCCGGATGCCGAGCCAGAGCGGGCGCTTCTGGATGCCCATGACGAGGAATTCCACGACCGTGAGCGGCATCCCCCGATCAATGCTGATGCGTTGCGGCACATAGCCGAGCCGCAAGGGTTTTCCGCTCCGTCCCGTCATGACGTCGATGTCCCCGTCGTGGCGCATCTCGCCGATGAGGGCGAGGATGAGCGTGGTCTTGCCCGCGCCGTTGGGGCCCACGATGACGGTGCAGCTTCCCTGCGGGACCGTGGCGTTGACGTGCTCAAGGATGGCGAGCCCGCTCCGGCGCACGGATACGTCGCGGAAGACGACGGCGTTAGTTGGTTCCAAGGGTGCTCTCCAGCGTGTGCAGGTTGGCGCGCATGGTTTTTTCGTAATAGTCCAGCGGTGCGATGGCCGGACCCGTTGCGACGGGGTCCAGCTTTGCCGTGGCGACCCCGGTTTCACGGGACAGGGTGGCGGCGACCTTGTCCGGATACTGCGGTTCCGTGAAGATGGCTCCGACATGCTGGCTGCGGATCGCCTTGATCAGCTTCATCATATCGGAGGCGGACGGCGCCTGCGTGTCGTCGGCCTGAATGACCGCGACCACATCAAGCCCCATGTCGCGCGCCAGGTAATCGAATACTCCGTGCTGCGTGATGATGCGGCTGTTTTTCAGTTTGCCGCCGAGCGTGGCGAATTCGTCCGCCAGCGCGTCGAGCGTCCGGGCGTAGTTCTCGGCATTGGCCCAGTATGTTGCGGCGTTGGCGGGATCGAGATCGGCAAGCTGCCCCGCGATGGAACGGGTCATCTGCGCGGCCATGCGCGGGCTGGCGAACAGGTGAGGGTTCATCCCCCCATGATGGTGCCCCTCATGCTCCTCGTGCGCCGCTTCCGCGTCCGTATACGGGAGCAGCCCGGAGATGCCCTTGGAACTGTCGATGGTATGAAGTTCCTTTTGGGCGCGTGCCGAAGGGGAACCGAGGAAGGCTTCAAGGCCGAGCCCATTGAGTACGAGGATGTCGGCCTGTGCGAGCTTGCTCATGTCCTGCGGCGTGAGGGCGTAATCGTGGGGGCATCCGGCCTGCGCGGGGAGCATGAGCTGCACCTCCACATCCGGCACGTTTTGCGTGATGTTACGGACGATCTGGTAGACGGGGAAGGTGGTGGCGAGCACCCTGGTCTGAGCGAGGGCGGCACCGCACATCAGTGTGAGGATCATGAGGAATACGATTCCGGCGGTGGTTTTACGCATAGGGGCTCCTTGCGGGAAAAGCGCGGACGGCTTATTGCTATTGCGAATGCATTTGCAATTACTGCTTGCCGCATGAGGTGTCAAGAGGTTTGCGGATTGCGGGAATGCGTGCAATACAGAGGCTGATACGCATATGAGGTTTGGGAATGAAACGGAAGACATCACAACGGGCGGCGATCGAACAGGTTTTTTGCCAACTGGATCGCCCGCTCGGCATTGAGGAAATATTGGAAACCGGGCGGATGGCGGTGGAATCGCTCAATCAGGCTACCGTATACCGCAATGTGAAGCTGCTGTTGGAAAACGGCTGGCTCAAACAGGTGTGTCATCCGTCCCTCGGCACGCTCTACGAACGCACGGGAAAGGGGCATCACCATCATTTCCACTGCCGGGTCTGCAACCGGGTGTATGATCTGCCCGGCTGTGCCCTGAACGAGCGGGAGGCCGCTCCCTCAGGGTTCCTCGTGGAGGATCACGAGTGTTTCCTGTTTGGGGTCTGCCCCGCCTGCCACGCTTGAGGGAAAGCCAAGGTGCCACGAGGCCAGTTCAACCCTCGTAACCTTGTCTCTTCTCCTTGCGCTTTTTTCAACGATTTTTTGATGGCGGAGTCCGGGCCTACTCTGTGCGGCGGCTATGATATTGCCTGTTCCGCTGAAGCCCGGACCGTTTGAGATCTGCTAGAGCCCGAGCAGCAAGCGGAGATAGATCAGGATGATGATCGTGTTGATGCCGATGGTCGGGAGCCATTCCTTATAGTGGAGACGTGAAACAAGCAGGCTGACGATCACCACGCCGAGGGTCCACAAGGCTATGGCGAACAGTTCGGCAAAGCCGGCGGCCATGGCCCGGCCCGCGCCATCGCTGCCCGTGACAACGTAGCAGTGTTCCATGTACAGGGGGACCACGACGTAAAGGCCGAAGGGATGTGCCGCCGCCGTCAGGAGGTAGAAGAGAGGTTTCATTGCTGCGCCTTTGAGAGGACGGTCTTAAATGAGCTGACAGAGCAGAGTGGTGAGCACAATGGCGAAGGCGTTGACCACAACCGATGTAAGGCATTCCCCATATTGTGCCTTTGAGCCGGTCAGGCTGACAATGAGGACACACAGCGTCCAGAACCCCATGAAGAAAAGGGCCGCGAAACCTCGGGAGAGGCCTCTGCCCATCGGATCGCCTGCCGTGCCGACGCCCCGCGTTATTGCGGGAAGCAGGACATATGCGCCAAATGGGTACGCGGCCGCCGTCAGAGCGTGGAACAAGCCTTTTTTCATACGCTGCCTGTCTCGGAGGAAAAAGGAAAATCAGCGGCTGCCGGGAGCGGTGCGGCGGATTTTTTCGATGAGCGCCGTGGTCGAATAGCCTTGCAGCAAGGGGAGGCTTATGACTTCACCGCCGCGCCGTTGCACCGATTCCCGGCCTACGATGCGATCCACGGACCAGTCCCCGCCTTTGACCAGCACGTCTGGCTGTACGGCCTCGATGAGCTTCGCGGGCGTATCCTCGTCGAACCGGACCACGAAATCCACGCTTTCCAGATGCGCCAGCACAAAGGCCCGCACAGGATACGGATTGACGGGCCGGTCGTCGCCCTTGCCCTGCCGTTTGACCGATTCGTCGCTGTTCAGCCCGAGCACCAGCACATCGCCCTGCGCCTTGCAGCGTTCCAGCAGATCCACATGCCCCGGATGCAAAATGTCGTAGCACCCGTTGGTGAAAACGATTTTTTTGCCTTCCTTGCGCAAGGCGTCCAGTTTTTCCAGCAACTCGGGCATATCGGCCATGCCGGGATGTTTCAGCATATCCATTGTTCGTCCTTGTGTCGGCGCGAAAGGCGTTTTCCGGAAGCGGCGGCTCTTTCGGTTCCACGGGATGTTTTCCGTTTTTCCCAAAGCCGCATTGCCTGTTCCGGGCGAAGCGTTTCTTGCCCATCAAAAGCAGAAAGGAGCCTCTTTTCAAAGGCCCCTCTCCGGTTAGTTCCTGTCAACTCAGTACAATCAGCGAGAAAACCGTGTTCACGGAGAACTGTATCAGCGGGTAGAGAACGTACCCGAGCGCCCCGGTCATGAGCAGCAGGATGAGCACCAGAAAACCGTAGCGCTCAAGCTGCATGTACTGGAATCCGAGCTTCGGCGGCAGGACGCCCCAGAGGATTTTGCTGCCGTCAAGGGGCGGGATGGGCATCAGGTTCAGCCAGCCGAGGCCGATATTCACGACTACGCCGGTCTGGAACATGAGGAAGAAGAAATCCCACACGGTGTTGCCCTGCCACTCGCCGAGCGGGAAGAATTCGATGAGCAGGCGCAGGAGCACGGCGAACCCGATCGACAGCAGGAAGTTGGTGGCGGGCCCCGCAAAGGACACCAGCATGGTGTCTTTCACGATGTTCCGGAAATTCCGGGGATTGATGGGCACCGGTTTGGCCCAGCCGAAGACGAAGGGGCCGGTCAGGCTGGTCAGTACGAAGACGAACAAGCCCATGGGGTCGATGTGAGGCACCGGGTTGAGCGTCAGCCGCCCGAGCATGGCGGCTGTGGGGTCACCCCGCTTGAGGGCCGCCCAGCCGTGGGCGACCTCATGCAGGATGATCCCGAGCATCAGCGGCACGAACGCCACCGACAAGCGTTTTATGGAGACCGCAAGGTCAATGTCGAGCATGTATTACCGTACCGTCAGGCGCAGGAAGCGCTTTTTGCCGAGCTTCACCACGTAGGAACCTGGTTCCAGCGGGGTTTCGGCGTCATCACAGCGTTCGCCGTCAAGCGAGAGCGAGCCCTGCTTGATGAGGCGCTTGGCTTCGCCGCGCGAGGCGGCAAGGCCGGAATCAGTCAGGAAAACCGGAGGTTTGCTTGCTTCGCCGTGTTCACAGGCGAATTCCGGCGCGTCGTCCGGTATGCCGCCGTCCGCAAAGACCGAGTTGAAGCCCTGCAAGGCTTCCTGTGCCTGATCCTCGCCGTGGTAGCGGGCCACGATTTCGTACGCCAGCGCTTCCTTGGCTTTCTTGGGATGCAGGCGGCCTTCTTCGACGTCCTTCTTGAGCGCGGCGATCTCGTCCAGCGACTTGCTGGAGATGAGTTCGTAATAACGCCACATGAGATCGTCGGAAACGGACATCGCCTTGCCGAACTGGTCGGCGGCGGGTTCGTTGATGCCGATGTAGTTGCCGTAGGATTTGGACATTTTGCGCACGCCGTCCAGACCTTCCAGCAGCGGCACGGTCAGGATGCACTGCGGCTCGAGGTCGTACTGGCCCATGAGGGTGCGCCCGACCAACAGGTTGAAGGTCTGGTCGGTGCCGCCCATTTCGACGTCGGCCTTGAGCGCCACGGAGTCATACCCCTGCATGAGGGGATAGAGGAGCTCGTGCAGGGCGATGGGCGTGTTTTCACGGTAACGCTTGGCGAAGTCGTCGCGCTCCATCATGCGGGCCAGCGTGTAGCGCGAGCCCAGGCGGATGAAGTCGGCGGCGGTGAAGTCGTTGAGCCAGCGGGAGTTGAATTCCACGACCGTCTTTTCGGGATCGAGGATTTTGAAGACCTGTTCCTTATAGGTTTCGGCGTTGGCGATGACCTGTTCGGTGGTCAGAGGCGGACGGGTGGCGGAACGGCCGGAGGGGTCCCCGATGCGGCCGGTGAAGTCGCCGATGAGGAAGACGACCCTGTGGCCCAGTTCCTGAAAATGGCGGAGCTTGTGGATGAGGACGGTGTGGCCCAGATGGAGATCCGGCGCGGTGGGGTCGAAACCGGCCTTGACGGTAAGGGGCTTGCCCCGTTCCAGTTTTTTGCGCAGTTCGCCTTCATCAATCAGATTGGTGATGCCGCGTTTGATCAATTGCATCTGTTTATCGACAGGAATCATCAAAATCTCCTCTCCCTCCCCGTCCGGGAGGATTCGCCGGCGGGCGGCGGGAATGCGTGAGCGGTTGGGGGCGCGTTCAAACGTGCCTTGTTTCCTGTTGCAGACAAACCGGGGACTGTCAATAGCGGGCGATGGCGGCGTAGGTCCCTTCAACCGCACGAAGAAGGTCGTCGGGGGCAAGGCGGAGCTGTACCCCGCGATGCCCGGCGCTGACATAGATGCGCTCATGGAGGATGGCGCTTTCGTCCACGAAGACGGGATAATGCTTTTTCCCGGCCAGCGGCGAACAGCCGCCCCGGATATAGCCGGTGAGGGGCTGGACTTCCTTGAGCGGGACCATCTCCACGTGCTTGTTGCCGGAAACGGCGGCGAGTTCCTTGAGGTTCAGCTCTGCGGCCCCGGGGACGCAGACTTCGAGCACCCCGGTCTTGTCGCCCCGGACGACCAGCGTTTTGAAGACCTCCTCCACAGGCACGCCGAGTGAGCGGGCCATTGCCGTGGCGGAGAGGTCGGCCTCGTCGTAGGGGGCCTCATGCAGTTCGTAGCCGATGCCCAGCTCGTCGAGGAGGCGGGCGGCGTTGGTTTTCTTGGGAGGCATACGGTCAACCTGTTATCCGGCGAGGCTGCGGGCTATGCGCCTGCCGATGGCCATGAAATAAAAGTCGTTTCCGGTCCGGTTCAGATGGACGCCGTCCGGTGAGAGGATTGTATCCGGGTTCGGGAATTGGTCAAGGATAAGCCGTTCCATGTCGATGAGCACGATGCCTTTCATCCCTGAAAAGGTAGCCCGCAGCCCTTCGTTGTATTCCCGGACGGTGCGGCGGTAGAGTTCGGCTCCAGGGATGTCCGGCGCTTCCGCAGGCCTGTGGTTGGTGGCCAGAAAGACGGTATGCGCCCCGCTGCGGAACGAGCGCTGGATGATTTCGCCCATGTTGGCGAGGTAGGTTCTGAAGCCGACCAGAGGCCGACCCACGGACGTATACCAGAAGCTGGCGTCGTTGAGGCCGAACTGGACGAAGACGGCGTTGGGGTGGTGGCGCTCCACGTCCCACTGCATACGGCGCAGGCCGTCTTCCGTGGTGTCGCCGCTGACCCCGGCGTTGGTCACCGCAACCGGTTCGCGCAGGGTTGCCAGCATACGCGTCATCTGCGCGACCCAGCCCTCGCCGGGGCGTGCGCCGTAGCCGTAGCAGATCGAGTCTCCAAAGCAGACGAGATGCATTGTTTCCTCGGGTGGTTAGAGATGGCTAGGAGGTTGTGCGAACCGGGGGAGGGAAGAGGGAAACTTTCTGAGGAAAGTTCCCCTCTTCCCTCCCCCAGGCCCCCTCCTATCTCCCTTCAAAGACTTTTGACTGGTGGGGAGGCGGCGCAAAAGGAGTTCCGCTCCCAACCTTTTTTCCCCTTACTTCATAAACTTGTCTACATACCCCTGAATGAAAAGAAAGACCAGCACGCAGGGCAGGATGTACTGGAGATACGGCTTGAGCCAGTGGGGGAAGCGGGCTCCCTGCCCCTGATCGGTTTCGGCGATGAAATTGTTCCAGCCCCAGCCCCATCTGTGGCAGCAGAAGGAGAGGAAGAGCAGGGCGCCGAAGGGCAGCAGGTTATTGCTGAGGAGGAAGTCTTCCAGATCCAGCACGGAGGAACCTTCCCCGAAAGGCTGGAAACCGGACAGGACGTTGAAGCCGAGCGTGCAGGGCAGGGAGAGGAGGAACATCGCAATGCAGTTGACCGTGGAGGCTTTTTTGCGGGTCCAGCCCCAGACGTCCATGCAGTAGGAGACGATGTTCTCAAAGACGGCGATGACCGTGGACAGGGCCGCAAAGGACATGAACACGAAGAACAGGGAGCCCCAGAAGCGTCCGAAAGGCATACTGTTGAAAATGTTCGGCAGGGTTACGAATACGAGGCCGGGGCCGGAGCCGGGGTTGACCCCGAAGGCGAAACAGGCCGGGAAGATGATGAGGCCCGCCATGAGCGCGACGACGGTGTCGAGCAGGACGATGTAGAGGGCTTCGCCGGTCAGGGAGCGGGATTTATCGATATAGCTGCCGAAAATGGTCATGGAGCCGACACCGAGGCCGAGGGTGAAGAAGGCCTGCCCCATGGCGGCGGTGACGGCGGCCCAGAGCCCCCCTGTCAGCTTTTCGGGATCGGGCATGAGGTAGAAGCTGATGCCCGCTTCGCCCCCCGGCAGGGTGACGGCACGGACCACCAGCGCGATCATGAGGGCGAACAGGCCGACCATCATGAATTTCACCACGCGCTCGACGCCCCGGCGCAAGCCCATGCCGCACACGGTAAAACAGAAGATCACCGCTACGCCCATCCAGAGGCAGGATGACGTCGGATCGCTGATCAGGCCGCCGAAAAAGCCGCCGACCTGCTCGGGGGTCAGGCCGGAAAGATCGCCCTTGAGCATGGACCAGCAGTAAGCCAGCATCCAGCCCGCCACCGTCGTGTAAAACATCATGAGCAGATAGCTGCCGATGAGGCTGAGGGGGCCGAACGTATGCCAGCGCGAGCCTTTGGGCTCCAGCTTTTGCAGGGCCGCGCCCAGATTTCGCTGCGCCGCCCGGCCCACGGAGAACTCCATGACCAAAATGGGAACGCCGACCGCCAGCAGGAAGCCGATATAGATGAACACGAACAGCGCGCCGCCGTAGGCTCCTGCGATATAGGGGAAACGCCAGACGTTCCCGAGTCCGATGGCGCAGCCCGCGGCGAGAAGAAGAAAACCGATGCGGCTGCCGAGCTGTTCTCTCTGCTGGTTCTGACTCATGCTTTTTTGAATCCTTTGTGTCCTGCGGGCACGTCCGTTTTTCGCGTGTCCCTGGTATACGGAAATCTCCCGCACCTCGCCGCGGTCACCACGGAAGGAGGCGGGAGAAACGCTCCGGTGGGGCGGAACAATGTCGCGCCGCCTTTGTTACAAAAATCGGAGGAAGCAGGGAAGAGGGAGAACCGTGCGGATAAAGCTTTTTTCGGAACGCTCTTCCTTTGATGTTTTTCTCTGGGCTCTTTTGGGGAGCCTGTCGTATCCCAATCCAATGGCAAGCCGTGGGGAAGGGGCATGGGGCTCTTCGACAAATACAGCCGCCTTTGGAAAAGGGAGACGCGGCCCCCACAGGTAGGCTCGGGGAAGGGGAATTTCCCTGAAGAAAAGGTTCCCCCTCCCCGCAATACGTTCTGCTCTAGTTGATCCTGTGATGGCACCCGAGGCTGCGGGGGTTGCGCAGGGCGCTCTGGGTGATGCTGTAGGCCGCCTGGCAGCCGTGGAAAAGATCCACGATGGGCTTGGAGATGGCCGTATTTTTGTAGAAGTCGTGGAGATGGCGGGAAAGGGCGCGCAGGTCGTCAAAGGCACGGTGCAGGCGGCTGGCCGTGCGGCTGATGCCCACATAGTTCCACATGGTATTGCGGATGGTCGCCCAGTCCTGCGCGATGAGCGCCGGGTCGTCGTTGCGCTCGTCGCCGGTGCTTTCCCAGTCGGGGATGGCGTCGGCAAGGCGCTTGCTGATGTAGCCGCGCTTGGTGATGCGCTGCGCGATGTCCTGACCGGCGCTGTAGCCCCAGAGCAGGGCTTCGAGGAGCGACGTGCTGGCGAGGCGGTTGGCCCCGTGCAGGCCGGTGCAGCTGCACTCGCCCACGCTGTAGAGGCGGGGGGGGGGGGGGCGGGGGGGGGGGGCGGGGGCGAATTCCATGTGGAACGGGTCGGCGTCGTGCGGGGGAAAGCGTCGACGAGGATGCCGCCGCAGAAGAAATGCGCCACGGGAACCACCGGGATGGGCTTCTTGTTGATGTCGATGCCCAGCTCCATGCAGTGCTGGTAGATGGTGGGGAACCGTGTGGGGATGTCGTGCTTCACGCCGGAGACGTCCAGATACATGCAGGGCTCGCCGCTGTGAAGCATTTCATCCATGATTGCCCGGGCCACGATGTCGCGGGGGGCGAGGTCGGCGCGTTCGTCATAGCGCTTCATGAAGAATTCGCCCTTGGCGTTCGTGAGGCGGGCCCCTTCGCCGCGCATGGCCTCCGTAATCAGGAAGCTGTGCGACTGGCGGGTATACAGCGCGGTCGGGTGGAACTGGACGTATTCCAGATTGTCGAGACGCACGCCCGCGCGCTGGGCCATGGCGATGCCCGAACCGGTGCAGGCGGCGGTGTTGGTCGTGTGCAGATAGACCTGCCCGACGCCGCCGGTGGCAAGCACGGTGAAGTCCGCGAGCAGGGTTTCCACTTCCCGGGTGTCCTCGTTGTAGACGTAGGCCCCGAGGCACTGGTTGTCGAGCTGGTAGCGGTATTCCTTATACCGCGCATGGTGATCCGTGGTGATCAGGTCCACGGCGGTGCGCCCGGTCAGGATGCGGATGTTCGGAGACATGCGCACGGCCTGCAATAGGCCTTCCATGATGGTCTTCCCGGTGTGGTCGGCGCAGTGCACGATGCGGTGCTTGCCGTGCCCGCCCTCACGGGTGAAGTCGAGCTTGCCGTCCAGCCGATCGAAGGGGATGGGCGCACGCTCCATGAGGATGCGTTCCACGGCTTCGGGGCCATGCTGGCAGAGGTGGCGGACAGCCTTGACGTAGTTGTGATGGTGCCCGGCAATCAGAATGTCCTTTTCCAGATCTTTGGCGTCGTTAGGGTCGGAACGATAGACGATGCCGCCTTGCGCCAACGCGGAATTGCCGCCGTCCAGCTCTTTTCCGGGGACAATGAGGGTTACCTCATACCCGGCGTCCGCCAGAGTAAGGGCGGACGTGCTGCCGCTGATCCCGGCGCCGATGACGAGAACCTGTGTTTTCAAGCGCTGCTGTGTCATACTGCCTTCTTTTGAGAAAAGACCTTGTTTTGTGCATATAGGAAAGGGGGCGGCAAGGCCCCCTGAAACCTGTTCGGGATAGAGCATCCACTATGCTGAAATATGTTCAACGGAACTCCCGCCACGCGTTTTCCCCACAACGAGAACCCTCTGGGAAGGGATGGGCTCCGCAATAGCAGGGTTGGGGAAGGGAAAGCCCTTTTTCAGAAGCTTTTCCCCTCCTTTCCCCCGACAAGCATTAAACTACGCGCAGGCTTCGAGCATCCGTTCGAGGGAAGCCTTAGCCGGAGCGGAATCCTCGCTGGGCACGGTGATGGGATCCGTGTTCCCGGCAACGATGCCTTCCAATGTGTCGCGCAGCTTCTCAGGCGTGATTTTCGCCATGTTGGAACAGGCGCTGGAACGCAGGGCTTCCACGCGGATGCGGCCTTCCTGCTCACGGGCGAGGCGTTCCACCAGATTGATTTCCGTGCCGACATAAATATGTGCCCCGTCCGGCGCATTCCTGACATACTCGATGATGTAGGTAGTGGAGCCGGCTCCGTCGGCGGCGCGCACCACTTCGGGAGAGCATTCGGGGTGCACGATGACTTTGCAGGACGGGTCGGCCTTGCGCACGGCTTCAATCTGTTCGGGGTGGAAGCGGGCATGGATGGCGCACAGGCCGGGCCAGAGCACGAGGGCGGCCTTGTCAGCCGCTTCGAGGTCCACGGCTTCCCCGGTTTTCCGCACGTCGAGGATATGCGTGTCGCGCCCGGTGATGCCGAGCTTGCGGGCGGTATTGCGGGCCAGATTCTTGTCCGGCAGGAACAGCACGCCGTCACCCTGGCGGAAGGCCCAGTTCATCATTTTTTCCGCGTTGGCCGACGTGCACACCGCGCCGCCGTAGCGCCCCACCACGGCCTTGACCGCCAGCGAAGTGTTGACGTAGGCGAGCGGGACCAGCTTGCGGCCCGAGGCGGTGAGGCGGCCGAGTACGCGATCGAGCAGCCGGGCGGGGGTCATCTGGGCCATCACGCAGTCGGCGGAATGGTCGGGCAGGAGCACCTGCTGGCCTTCGCGGGCGAGCAGGGCGGCGGATTCCGCCATGAAGTAGACGCCGCAGAAGACGATGTAGTCCGAGGCGATGCCGGGGACGCGCCGGGCCAGTTCGAGGGAGTCGCCGCGGATGTCGCAGTGCTGGATGGGGGCTTCCTGCTCGTTGTGGGGGGCGCTGGTGGTCAGCCCGATATGCTGCTCGTAGTGGTGGCCGACGATGGTCAGCCTGCCGCCGAGTTTGGAGCGGAGTTCCTCAATGGCGCGGGCGTCGCTGGAGAGAGGTGCTGTCGTCATAGGGATTCCTTCGCAATGCGCATGCTGAGGTCGGCGGTCACGGCGGAGTGCGTGATGCGTCCGACGGAAATGAAGTCGGGTTTGCGGACGGTGCTTACGGTGGCATACGCCCGGATGGTGTCGAGGGAAACGCCCCCGCTGATCTCCGTTTCGATGAAGGAGGGGATCATTTCCAGCGCTTCGGGGAGCATATCGGGCGTCATATTGTCGAGCATGATGCGGTCGACCCTGCAGGCGACGGCCTCGCTGATTTCGTCGAGGTTGCGGCATTCCACTTCAATGGGCGGGCAAGGATTGTAACGCCCGCGCAGCAGTTCGACGGCTTTGGTCATTGACCCGGCCGCGTCGATGTGGTTGTCCTTGAGCATGAGCATTTCGGCGAGGTTGCGCCTGTGGTTGTGCCCGCCGCCGCACAGTACGGCGTATTTGTCGGGATAGCGCAGGCCCGGCATGGTCTTGCGCGTATCAAGCAGGCGGACGCCCGTGCCTTCGAGCTTCTCGGCGTAGCGGCGCGTCAGGTTGGCGATGCCGCAGAGGTGGCTCACGAAGTTGAGGATCACGCGCTCGGCGCGGAGGACTTGCCGGGCGGGGCCGGAAATGCGGGCCACGATGGAACCCTTGGCGACCTCTTCCCCTTCCTTGGCAAAGCTCTGCCATGTGTAGGAAAGCTCTTCCGGGTGCGCCGCGCACAGATCCATGACCAGCGGGATGACGGGCAGCCCGGCGATGATCGTCTGTTCTTTGGCTACGATAATCGCCTGAAGCCGGTCCCCGGGGCCGAAGACGCCCTCGGTGGTGAGATCCGGCCCATCCTCGGCGAGGGAGAGTTCCAGGATCGACAAAAGGTGCATCCGCGCCTCGCCCTGAAAATATTCTGAGAATTCTGGAAGGATCATATCTTGTCCCGCATCCTTGGCAGTGCTACACGGGGTTGAGAGCAACGCCGACATGCGCGAGACGCGCGCATCCGGCAACGAGTCAGCAGCGTAAAGTCTTTTCGTTTACTAGGTGGCTCATCCGTTTTCGTCAAGATGCTCTTTTTTTCCCAACCGTTCGGGGAGGCGCCGGATACGGGCCGGGATAAAAGGCAGTGCGGGCAGAAACGCCGGTTTTGGAGGCGCGTTTCGTTTTTTTATCGTAACTTTTGGTATCCTTGAGACGTTATGCGGTTCAGGTGGAGGAGGATAGGTCCATGTCGGATACGGCCCCCGAAGAGAAAAAGACAGCCCCGGACGGCATAGCGCGGAGTCTTGAGGAGAAAGAGCGGAAAAACTCCGGGGAAAGGCCGGAGACGAAAGGCGGCGAACCTGCCGACAATACCCGCCAGCGAGCCCTTTCGCAGTGCATAGAATATCTGGAAGACGGCGAATCCGAGTACTCCCACCCGGCCGACATGGCCGAACATCTGGAAAACCTGAGCCTCAAGGAACAGGTCTGCCTGTTCCGCCATTTGCCAGCCGACGAAGCGGCCGAGGCTCTTGCGGAGCTTGATCAGGAAGTTGCCGTCGACGTTCTGGAAAACCTCGATCCCGACGAGGCGGCCCAGATCATCGCCGAAATGTCTCCCGACGACGCCGCCGACGTTCTGGACGAGCTGGAAGAGGGGCACCGCGATGTCCTTCTGAGCAACCTTGACCGCGACGACGCCGAAGAACTCCGCAACCTGCTGGCGTTCGACCCCGATACGGCGGGCGGCATCATGAATACCGAGATCATCCTGCTTGAGCAGGACATCACGGTGGACGAAGCCATTTCGCTGATCCGGCGGGGCATGGAAGAGGATATGGAAATCCCCTATTATGCCTACGTGGTGGACGAGGACGACAAACTGGTCGGGGTGTTTTCCCTGCGTGACCTCATGCTGTCGAAACCGGGAACGATCCTGCGGGACTCCCTGCATGATCAGGACGTGATCGCCGTACGTTACGATACGTCGAGCGAGGAAGTGGCCCGCCGCATGAGCCATTACAACTTCATGGCCATGCCTGTGGTGGACTATGAAGGGCGCCTTCTCGGCGTGGCGACCTACGACGACATTCTGGACATCATGCAGGACGAGGCCAGCGCCGACCTGCTCGGCATGGTGGGCGCCGGTCAGGACGAGACTGTGGACACGCCGTGGCTGGAGTCGGTGCAGATACGCCTGCCGTGGCTCATCGTGAACATGGTGACTTCCATGATGTCGGCCTTTGTGGTGTACATGTTCGAAGGTTCCATTGCGGGCATGGCCTTGCTGGCTGTGCTCATGCCGATGGTGGCGAATCAGGCCGGGAACACCGGGCAGCAGGCGCTCGCCGTGATGATCCGTCAGCTTGCCACGGAGAAGTTCGATCGCAAGCGCGCGTGGATCGCCGTGTTGCGCGAAGGCAAGATCGGCATCGCTTCCGGGGTGATCATGGCGATGCTGGCCTGTGTCGGCGTCTGGTTCACCTCCTCCTCTCCCGAGCTTGGCATGGTCATGGGAGCGGCGCTCATGGGCGACATGCTGCTCGGCGCGCTGGCGGGCGGCAGCATCCCCCTGATCTTCCGTGCCGTGG
>OCAG01000776.1_pt1 | contig 15830 bp, 23 predicted proteins | sample 1477111 | NCBI WGS metagenome assembly OCAG01 (sample SAMEA2580288, study PRJEB22360) | human gut metagenome | biome: human gut; feature: human-associated habitat; material: faeces | place: Denmark | collected 2008/2010 | reverse complement strand
TACCCGGATGGCAGATTTAGAGGAGGGAAAAGGTAGGGAACCCCAGCCATTATGAGGATCTTGCCAATGAGGCATATTATAGGAGTATCTTTGATATCCAGCAACGGACGGGGCTGGGTTTTTCTTTTTCCACGATAGACCACAAGGCGATAGACCGGGTGATTAACAGCAAGTGGTCCGGTGCCAACTACTCAGAGCGCATCTGGCATAATACCAGGGCATTGGCGCAGGACTTAAAGCAGGAACTGCTTATCAATCTGGTAACTGGCCGGACTGACAGCGAGGTGGCTGACATCATAGCCAATAAGTACGCCCAGGGGGCCAGCAACGCCCGCAGGTTGGTGCGGACGGAATCCTGCAACCTGGCAAATCAGATGGAGATGCAGTCTTATGATGAGTGCGGGATTGAGACATATATATATGTGGCAACACTGGATTTCAGGACATCCACCGTATGCCGGAAACTGGATGGTAAACGGTTCAAGGTGTCAGAGCAGCAGCCTGGACTCAATTGCCCACCTATGCATCCATGGTGCCGGTCCACAACAATCTGCGATATCAGCGATGAGGAGTTACCCCAGATGCAGCGCAGGGCGAGGACCCCAGTCACTGGCAGGACAGAAACAGTACCCGCCAGCATGACATATGAACAGTGGTATGATAAAAATGTCAAAGGGAACAAGGAAGCAGAAGCGAAGGAGAAGCAAATGAAACAGCGTAAAAAGAAAGGTTAGGTGGTCCATACATCTCCCTCTGGGCGGCGGGGTGAAGCTGCTTACACAAGCAATAGAGCATAAGCACGCAGGAAGCCCCTGGGTGTTATTTTTATGCAACGGTCTGGGCGTATGAACAGACTGGGGCGGAAAGGATAGAAACTATGAGAACAGAACCAATGTATCAGAAGATGAATTTACAGCTTTTTGCGGAACCGGCGTCAGACCCTGCCACAACACCAGAGCCAGAACCAAAGCCGGAGCCTGAATCAGACCCTGCCCCACAGAGTTTTGACGATGTCCTGAAAAACAAGGATTATCAGGCTGAGTTTGACCGCAGAGTGCAGAAGGGGATTGATACCGCCCTTGCAAAGGCACAGGAGAAATGGCAGGCACTTACTGATGATAAGCTGTCCGAGGCTGAGAAACTGGCAAAAATGACAAAAGAAGAGAAGGCACAGTATCTTGCGCAGAAACAGGAGAAGGCGCTGGCGGCCCGTGAGGCTGACATAACCAAGCGTGAACTGATGGCAGAAGCAAAGAACACATTAGCAGAAAAGAAGCTGCCTGTTGGACTTGCAGAAGTTTTAGATTACACGGATGCCGAATCATGTAGCAAATCCATTGAAGCGGTGGAGAAAGCCTTCCAGGAGGCCGTACAGGCTGCTGTGGAAGAGAAACTTAAAGGTGGGACTCCACCAAGGAAAGCGCCGTCAGGTGGGGAAGATGACCTGGAAAAACAGGTAGAATCCCTGATGATGGGAATTTAAGAAAGGATGGTAAAAGAATATGCCAATTAACACATTAGCAACAGCAACACTTTTTCAGAACACTTTGGATAAGGTGGCAATACGGGAAGCCGTCACGGGATGGATGGATGCAAATGCCGGACAGGTCATTTACAATGGCGGCGCCGAGGTGAAAATCCCTAAGATGTCCGTCCAGGGACTGGGGGATTATGACAGGGACAATGGATATCAGCAGGGTGGCGTTACCCTGGAGTATGAAACCAGGAAGATGACCCAGGACAGGGGACGTAAGTTCCAGCTTGACCCAATCGACATTAACGAGAACAACTTTGTGACCACGGCAGCCGCAGTCATGGGCGAATTCCAGCGCATGTATGTCGTACCTGAGATTGATGCATACCGTATCAGTAAGATTGCAACAGAAACAATCGCAGCGAAGAAGGCTGGCATGGTGTCCTATGGCTATACACCGGGAGCCACCGGGACCTCGGCCCTTCGGAAAATCAAGGAAGGAATCAAGGCAATCCGTGAACTGTACAACGGCCCGCTTGTAATCCATGCGACACCTGACATGATTATGGAACTGGAAATGGAACTGTCCGGTAAGATTATAAGTACCACGTTTTCAAAGGGGGGAATTGATACTGCGGTTCCTTCAGTGGATGGAGTACCAATTGTGTCCACACCTTCCAACCGCATGTATACGGCAATCACTATCTACGATGGTAAGACCTCAGGGCAGGAACAGGGAGGCTATGTGAAGGGCACCACAGCGAAGGATATCAACTTCTTTATCTGCCCGCGCACAACACCCATTGCAGTCACTAAGCAGGATATCATGCGTATCTTTGACCCTACCATCAACCAGAAACTGAATGCGTGGCAGATGGATTATCGTAGGTTCCACGACATCTGGGTGCTTGACAATAAACTGGATAGCATCTATCTGAGCATTAAGGATGCTGCTCCGTCTGAAGGATAAGGAGGTAGCTTATGAGGCTGATTAAGGATAATGTGGAGCGGGTTGCAGACGGTGCCAAGGCAGACAAGCTGAAGACCTTGGGGTTTAAGGAAATTGGAAGTGCAGCGGCAGAAGTGGTAGGACCTGATGATAAATCTCCAGATAGAATGTCTGTTGCTGAGTTAAAGGCCCTGGCCAAGGAAAAGGGAATAGAAGGGGCCAGCTCCCTGACCAAGGCGGAACTGCTGACTGTCCTTAAGGATGTGATGGACAGTGACTGATATTGATAAGCTGAAGAAACTGACGGGGGAGGGAGACGAGGTACTGATTTCCCTCCTGTTAGAGGATGCCACGGCCTTTGTGCTGTCTTATACAGGGCGCACAAGGATTGTGACTGGGCTGGAAAAGGCCGTGCGTGACCTGGCTGTGATAGCCCTTAACCGGATGGGGACAGAGGGCGAGACCAGCCGGAGCGGCGGAGGGGAATCATACAGCTTTGATAGCGCCCCAAAGCACATCTATGACACACTGGATAGGTATAGGCTGGCAAGAATAGGAGGCAGGACGTATGAGGCTAAGACGGAGCAGGCTGGGGACGTACCATCACCGGGCAGCAATACCTAAAAAGGACAGTGAGGGAAGCACATATACAGAGTATGGACCGGCTGTATCCTTCCAGGCCGAGGAGTGGCCGGCAGGCGGAAAGGTACAGGCTGAGATGTATGGGCAGCGGCTGCCGAACATCCGAAATCTGAGAATCAAAGGAACCTATCAGGAAGTACCGGGAACAGGTAAGGTAGGCTATGCAATCAATAGCGGCCCGATCATCACGGCCAATGATGGGATATGCTTATGTGTTGACGGTGGCGCGGAGCCGGATTACAAGGTGGTTGCCATATATCCATACCGGTTCCTGACCCTGGAGGTGGAAAAGTTATGATACAAGGCCAAAAGGAGTTGGATAGGAAGTTTGCGGCATTGGAACAAATCTGTGACCAGCAGATGGAGCGGTTAGTGGGGGAGCAGGCCAAACGCATACAGGCAGAAGCAAAGCTTTTGTGTCCTGTCCGAGACGGAGAGTTGAGAAATAGCATCAAGTCAATGACAGAGAGCATGGATGACCGGGTAATGGGAACTATCTATACCAATAAATCATATGCCATGTATGTTGAGATGGGGACCGGCCTAAAAGGTGCCGCAAACCATGCGGGGATATCCCCTGTGGTCAACCCGTCCTATACCGTATCCCCCTGGTGGATACATGAGAGCCAGGTGGATAAAGAAGCGGCGGAAGAATATCACTGGTTTTATTTGGATACACCAGATGGACGGTTTTACCAGTGCACAGGACAACCGGCGCAGCCATTCATGTATCCTGCCTTGAAGGATAATGAGGACAAGGTGGTGGATAGGATGGAAAAGGCTCTGAAACGCGAGTTGAGAAAGGTGTGTAGGTAATGATTAATGTTAAGGACGAGGTTTACGCAGCCCTGCTGTCTGTTACAGACAACGTGACAGACAGTTATCCTAAAGACTGGGAGAAGGATTTAGCCATCCAGTATATGGAAGAGGATAACAATGTGTTTGAACATACTGGAAATGTAGAACGGAAATCCTATGTCAGATATCGCATTGATGTCTGGCATAATAAAAGCACATCATTGGCGGCTGTGATGGTCGATGAAGCGTTGTCAACACTTGGGTTGTTGAGAACCTTATGCAAGGATGTAGATGACCCAAGCGGAAGGAAACACAAGCAGATGCGTTATGAAATGGTAATTGATGTTACCAGTAAACATATATATCAGAAGTAGAAAGAGGTGAAAGAATGTTAGTTAATGGAACTACATTGAAATATAAGAAGAAAGGTGCCGCTGAATATACAGATATATCAGAATTTCTTAAGGAAATACCAGAGATGGGAATTGAGATGGAGAAGGTAGAGAACACTCCCATTAATGCAAAAAATAACCGCTATGAGAATGGAATAGGTGATATTGGTGATCTCACCTATAAGTTTTGTTATGAAAACGAATCGGACTCCAGTGTATACCGCGTAATGAGAAAGGCACAGGAAACAGGCGAAATATTGTCATTTCAGGAAACGTTGATAGACGGGACAACCACGGAAGTTGATGGACAGGTGATGGCCAAGAGGACCGGAGGTGGAAAGAATGGCGTAATGGAGGTAAACCTAACTATTACACCATGTAGCGATTTAATCGTAACAGACCCAACAGCATAAAAAGGAGGAAAACAGATTATGGGACAGTTCGGAATGGATGAAGAGAATGAAGTGGAAAAGAAGGTTGAAACAGTAGAGGACCTTAAAAATAGGAGAAAGGCGTTTGCATATTGGACGGTTGGAGGTGAAGATTACAAACTCAAGCTTACCACACAACAGATTTGCAAACTGGAAGAAAAGTTCCGCTGCAATCTGGTGACATTGATTATGCAGAGCGGGGGACTGCCGCAGTTGGGAATTATGCTGACGGTTATTCAGGCGGCTATGACTCCCTGGAAACATGGCGTTAAATATAAGGATGTGCAGGCCTTGTATGACCAATATGCAGATGAGGGCGGAACCCAGATGGACCTCATGGTTGATGTTATCATGGAGATTATGTTGGTGAGCGGTTTTTTTACGGAGAACCAGAGGGAGAGTGTGATGGACAAGAGGGAGGACCTCAAGGACGAGATGTAACCATATCCGACCTTATCTATGAGTTGTATCCTCTTGCGCTTGACTGTGGGATAAGTCCTTGTGACTTCTGGGAGTATTCCTTGGGAGAAATCCGGGACCTTATGGATTCATATGCCAGAAATGAACGAAGAAGGGTGAGGGATGAAATTGCAGCGCGTTATGAGTTGGCAGACTTGATAGGGATGTATATCCAGCTTCCTTATGATACTGATAATACAATCAGGATTCCGCGTGTATGGGACACATACCCTTCCCTTTTTGAAAATGAAAGAATAGCTTTTGAAGGACGCCAAAAGGCAGAAGCACTGGAACAGGCCCGGATATCCAGAAGGGAATATGCCGAAAGGTATAACGAAATGCGCCGGAAGCGTGGACTACATTAAAAATATAGAACAGAAAGGCGGTGAGGATAACGGACGGTAGTGGAATTACCCTTGAAAAGCTTAAGGTCATCATTGAGGCATACACGAAGCCATACCAGGAACAGATGGAAAAGGTGCAGGCCAAGACAGCCCAGGTGACAAACCGGATAGAGCGGCAGACCGCCAGGATTGCAAACTCCTGGAAGCGTGTGGGTGCCATATTGGCATCGGTACTAAGTATTGCGGCCATAGTGGCATTCGGAAAATCGTGTATCGAACTGGGGAGTAACCTAACCGAGGTGCAGAACGTTGTGGATGTCACCTTCGGCTCCATGTCCGGCAGGGGGGTTGCATTTGCTAAAGATGCAGCAAAAGCATTTGGCCTGTCGGAGACAATGGCAAAGAAATACATGGGTACATATGGGGCAATGGCAAAGTCATTCGGCATAACAGGAAAGGCCGGATACGACATGTCGGCAGCCATAACAGGCCTTACGGGTGATGTTGCATCATTCTATAACCTTTCGCAGGACGAAGCCTATACGAAACTAAAGAGCATCTTCACCGGGGAGACGGAATCACTTAAGGATTTGGGCGTGGTCATGACCCAGACGGCACTTGACCAGTACGCCATGAACAACGGCTTCGGTAAGACCACGGCGAAGATGACCGAACAGGAAAAGGTCATGCTGCGTTACCGGTTCGTAATGTCACAGCTCTCGGATGCTTCCGGTGATTTTGCCAGGACAAGCGGCTCCTGGGCTAATCAGGTTAGAATCCTATCCCTGCAGTTTGATGCATTGAGGGCAACAATCGGACAGGGTCTGATTAATGCATTTACCCCAGTAATCCAGGTAATCAATACCATCCTGGAAAAGCTGCAGACCCTTGCGGCGTACTTTAAAGCCTTTACGGTAGCAATATTTGGGGATGCGTCTGGTGGCGGAGCAGGAAATATGGCGGATTCCATGGATTCTGCAGCCGGTTCTGCTGGGAACATTGCGGATAACATGGGAAGCGCGGCAAACTCGGCCAAAGAAATGAATCGTCAGCTTGCCAAGTTTGACGAACTTAACAACCTAAGTTCCAACCGAAATTCAGGAGGAGGTTCTGGCGGAGGGGGCGGTGGTGGTATCCTGGGTGACCTGGACCTTGGAATGGACAATGTACAGGCACAGGCAGACTTGATATCAAGCAAGATAATTGATGCCTTTAAGGTGGGTGATTATTATTCTGTTGGTGCTTACATAGGGGCAGCTATAACTGATTCCCTTAGGAAAATCAACTGGAATGAGGCATATGAATCAGCGCGGGGGTTTGGACGTGGTTTTGCACAGTTCCTCAATGGCCTTATATCTCCAGACCTGTTCTGGGAGGTGGGGCATTCCATTGGAGGGGCGCTCAACACGGCATTATATGCGGCCCTGGAATTTGGAAAGGATTTTGATTGGTCCAACTTTGGATTATCCATAGCGTCAGGAATAAACGGATTTTTCTCAACCTTTGATTTTTCTGCCCTTGGAAGTGCGGCATCAGTGTTCGTGATAGGATGGCTGGATACCATTGCAACAGCATTGGAAAATACGGATTGGTTTATGGTAGGACAGAAAATCGGAGAGTTTTTGGCAGCTCTGGACTGGGATACAATCCTTGCAATGACAGGAAGGATTATAATCGCAGCTATTAGTGCAGGAATTAAGTTTTTTGCTGGACTTATGGATGCAGCACCAATAGAAGCTGCCATTTTGGCAGCAATTGCTCTTTTCAAATTTGCTGGTGTCGGTAGTTTGATAGCCAAAGGCATCATGAAATCAATTGGTACGTCTGGAATAACGCTCAGTGGGCTTAAGATAGCGCTCACTGGATTTACAGTAGGGTTTGTTGGTGGCCCGGCATTCGATGTTATTGGTAATGCTATCATTGATGGCATTGACGAATTTATCAGAGAAAACTTTGGTGAAAGTGTCCTCAATGCAATGGGAGAGGGGCTTCTTATTTCTGTTAGTGCAGGTATAGGGGCTATGTTTGGAGGTCCAATAGGAGCTTTAGTGGGTGGAATAATTGGGCTTCTGCTTGATACAATCCGAGGCGGAGAATGGGCAACTAAATTCTGGAAAGGTTTTGGAGATACGCTATTTAACTGGAGCTTTTCAAAAACATTACTCGGAACTTCCAAGGAGTTTTTTGAAAAAGCTTTTTCATCTGATAATTTTATTGATTTTGGTGTCAATATTATTGCTGGAATTGCATCAGGACTGACAGCGGGTTTGTCATTCTTGGTCGAGCCTATTGCTGATTTGCTTACATGGATTGTAAATGGAATATGCGATATATTCGGAATTCATTCTCCCGCAAAGGAAATGGAACCTTACGGACAATATATTTTGGAAGGCATTATAGAAGGTTTTAGAGCAACCTTTGGAGAATGGACTGCATCTCTAAATGAATGGTATAATCAGCATATTGCCCCGTGGTTTACAGTACAGAAATGGAGTGACTTGTACAATACAATCAAATCCAGCTTAAAAACAAAATGGGACGAAACTGTATTGCAATGGAAAACAGATATACAAAGCTGGTGGGACAACCATGTAACAAAATGGTTCACAAAGGAGAAATGGACATCTGGCCTGACCGGAATAAAGGAAGGGTTTAAGGCAGCGTTTGATGCAGCAGTAGATGCCGCAAAACAGATATGGAATGATTTTGCCAAATGGCTGAATGAAAAGCTTACATTTACGATTGACCCAATTACAGTCATGGGAAAGACGGTATATGAAGGTGGAGAAATCAGCCTTGGAAAAATACCTACATTTGCGAGTGGAGGATTCCCGGATAAAGGACAGCTTTTCCTCGCCAGTGAAGCAGGGCCAGAATTGGTTGGCCGGATGGGTGGCAGGACTGCCGTGGCTAATAAGGACCAGATTACTGATGGTATAGCAACAGCAGTATATGCGGCCAATACAGAACAGAACCAGCTTTTACGGGAACAGAATGAACTTTTACGGATGATTCTTGCAAAACCTGGAGTAAATAAGGATGATGTGGTGGACCTCTGGAGAGCTGGAGCATCTGATTATAAAAAGCAGACGGGTAGACAATTAGGGCTGACATAATGATTTACATCCCCCTTATCTTTTGCTATAATATGTTATTATGATGAAGGGGGAGAATAAATCATGTCATTAATCAAATGCCCAGAATGTGGAAAAGAAATAAGTGACAAGGCTACATCATGTCCGAATTGTGGTTGTCCTGTATCTGTTCCCAAAGAAAGTGATGTATTTTTGGATGCTAAAAAATTTAATAAGGAAAGTAAGAAGATTAAAAAAGATAGTGGTGGTAAAGGAGAAGCTGGTACTGCCCGTATGACTTTTGGTATAATATTGATTGTTTTGTCGTTTATCGTTGGCTTCCAGTCATGTGCAGCAGGAATGGTTAATGCCTTGGAATCTGGTAGTGGAAATGACGGAATGATAGGATTTTTTACATGGATAGTCATGATAGTATGCGGCATTGTGAGCATTACAACCAAGCGGACAAGAAGCCCGAAAACGCCACTTATTATAGGCATTATTCTTTTGGTATATGGTTACCTAATAGGATTTATGTATAACGGTATTTTCAAAGATTTACAAATATGGGGCTGGTTATTAATGGTAGGGTCCCTAATATACATAAAAAGCTATAAAGCAATTAAAGATAACAATAAACAGAACTAAGTGCAAGCACCTGGGGAACTAGGTGCTTTTGTTATGCCCAAAAGGAGGTGGTGCGTATGGCTGCAGCGGATTATAAAGGTTGGCTACTTGAAATTGAAGGAACGAAGCTTCCAATGGAGTATATAGCGCATAGCTCATATGGGGCAAGCCCAGACCAGAAACAGGATGAGGATAGCTACCAGGATGGATATGGAGCGTTGCATCGGAATGTATTGCCGCATACCAGAACAAAGATTGAATGGAATACACCTGATATGGTGCATTTGACAGATTTGGATGAGCTGTTGTCGTTTTTTCCAGATAAAGATAAAATGAAGGTCAGATACTGGAATGATAAAAAATTAGGATACTATACAGGGGAGTTTTACTATCCTACCATACAGTTCAACTATTATGACGCTTCTGATAAAGATATACGGTATAATTCGATTAGATTGGCGTTGATTGAGTATTAGGGAGGTGGTAAGGTGCTGGATGTACCAGAGATTATCAAGCAACGGTGCCGCGAGGATAATAACAGGACAGAAACAGTGAGACATCTGGAACTGTCCTTTTTTGATGGCGGGATAGACTCCTTATATCCATCAAATGACCTATACCCTGCATATGACCTGTATCCTGCTGATGCTGGCGCAGCATGGTTGACTATTGGTATGGACCAGATATGCGCGGAGACACTAAATCTTACGGAAAGCCTATCCACTGGAAACAATATCATCTGGGGGAGTTGCGAGGCGGCCAAGTTTGTGCTTACGGTTGCTGATGTGGAGGATGAGATGACCGGCAGGGAGTTTACTGCCACCTTAAGCATAGGCGATTACAAGATGGCCTATGGCATATACATAGTGGACAGTGTTACCCGCCTGCAGGCAGACCGTAGGAAACGGAAGATTACGGCATATGACCGGATGATTAAGTTTGATGCCGATGTATCTGATTGGTATCATGCCATGTACCCCACGGACGATGCCACCCATACAGTCAAGGAATTGAGGGATAGCCTGTGTGAAGAGATAGGGGTCCCGCAGGAGCAGACAGCGCTTATCAATGATGGGTTGGTGGTTGGAAAGACTATCAGCCCTGAATCATTATGTGGACGGGATGTGCTTAAGGCCATCTGTGAGATTAACGGCGTGTTTGGGCATTTTGACCGCACGGGGACATTGGTATATATAAGCCTGCAGGATACCGGTCTATATCCATCTGATACCCTGTATCCTGGTGATGACCTGTATCCACAATCCGGGTGGGCTGCGGCGGAGGAACTGGAATATTATAGGTCCATTACCTATGAGGATTATCTGATAGATGGCATTGACCGGGTACAGGTCCGGCAGGAAGAGGGGGACATAGGTGCCGTGGTCGGCTCCGGCGGTAATGCCTATGTGGTGGAAGGAAACTTCCTGACCTATGGCCTTGGCAGCGCAGACCTTACAAAACTGGCATGGTCCATATATGATACCATTGCCGGCAAGACATACCGTCCAGCTAAGATAGTCTCATATGCCATGCCTTGGATTGAGGTTGGGGACGGGGTGCGGGCCATCACTACGGATACAGAGATTGCCACATTTGTTCTTACCCGGACTATGAGCGGCATCCAGGCTATGATGGATACCGTGGAGGCCAAGGGAACCAAGACACAGGGACAGGAATTTGGAATCCAGAATGAGATTATCCAGCTTAAGGGTAAGACAACCGTCATAGTACGGAGCGTGGATGAGGTGTCTGCTACAGTGACAGACTTGGAAAAGCAGACAGCGGCCCAGATTAAAGTGGTATCCGACAAGATTACCGCAGAAGTTAAAAGGGCTACGGACCAGGAAGTAGAACTGGCAGGAAGCATAAGTGTCCTGGCAGGGCAGATAGAAGCTAAGGTAAGCCGTGGTGATTTGATAGCATCCATTAACCTGGAAGTCAATAAGGCTGGTTCCTGCATTACTATGGAGGCTGGGCATTTTGTCTTTAAGGGCAGCAACTTTTTTGTGAACGCGGATGGCTCTGGTGGTGCGGCCAACGGTAACCTGACCTGGGATGCATCTGGTGGATTGATAGCCAAAAATATCAAGCTGATAATGGCAGATATATCTGGGACAACAAACTCCAGTTCCATTGGTGTCAGCATGATGAGTGCCCAGAATGCCAATATAGACCGCCTGACAGTTAATGGAACATCGGATATGCGGGACATTGTGTCCGGTGACATATATGCAGATGATATCCAATGTACCCAGATATACAGCAGCAGGGCAGGAGAGTGGTGGAGTGACCGCCGGATGAAGAGCGATATCAATCCTATTTCCCCCGAGGTGGCGCTTACTGTCACAATGGCGTTAAGGCCAATGACATTTTATATGGCGGGTGCCAATGAAAAGGATATGGGTTTTGTGGCTCAGGATGTAGCGGACATAGAATCTGACTTACCGCTGTATACCATGTTGAACGGGTTTTACGCCCTGCCATATACAAGCTATGTTGCGCTGCTGGCCGGGGCTATACAGGCACAGCAGGAACAAATTAATAAGATGCGGGAGGTACTGAATGCCTAATAAGGAAATGGTGATATACAGTCAGAAGGACATACTGGTGATTGGGAATCTGATAAATTCCCTGGAATTTAAAGGGGTGGAGGCGGCGCGGAAGATAGCAACAATAGGGACATTGCTGGAGACAGGACAACCGCTGGAGGATTACCTTAAAGAAAGGAGTGATAAGGATGGGAATACTGAGCAGGATGGGCAGGGCGGCAACGGCACTGTCTAAGTACTATTATCCGTTTACCTGGAGGAATAAACCGAGTATCGAATCCCCTATCAATGAAGTGCATCTGAACCATATAGAGGACGGTATCAATGAGATGGATAACCGCATCCTTATCCTGGCGCAGGATAAGGCCGATGCATCAGATTTAACAAATGTGTTCATAAACTTTGAAATGAATGATACCACAGGGGTCATGACATTTACAAGACTTGATGGTTCAAAAGTGACACATGATTCTGCCATTGAAAAAATAGCACTTAACTGTTATCTGGAGGGGAATAATTTTGTCCTGGAACTGGCAGATGGTACTAAGCAGATGGTTTCTCTGTCTAAGTTTATCGATACATATACGTTTTCCGACACGGATATCATTAAAATGACTGTGAACGGCAAGAACGTATCAGCGAATATCCTGGATGGGAAGATTACACTTGATAAACTGGAACCTACCATTATGTCTACCATCCGTCAGTACGCCCTGGATGCACAGACAGCTAAGGGAGTGGCAGAGCAGGCGGCCAGTACGGCACAGGGGTGGGCTATCGGTGGAACTGGATTTGAAGAGACCAATGCCAAGTATTATTCCAATAAATCAAAGCGGTATGCAGTAGGAGGCGTAGAAGCAGGAGATGTGGAGGATAATGCTAAATCGTATTATGAGAAAGCCCAGGCGGCAGCACAACGGGCTGAAAGCATGACGCATATATCAGAGACGTCCTTTTCCATTAATACAGGTACCGGGCATCTCACAGTGCATATAGGGTAAAGGAGGGTATATGATTATTGCTGAATATGGAGTATCACCATGGATTGTATATGGGCTTACCCGATATGATTATGGTCAGATATTGGAGATACGGGGACTTGAAGTGCAGGATGGGACGGAAGTCCACTTTTGTCAGATGAATAGGGCGATAACGCAGTATATGCAGTCAAATCAGGTACTGATACCTGACCATCTATTACAATATCCTGAGGACATATATACTTATCTATACCGCAAAGATTCAGGAAGCGGTAAGACTGTGCTTAAACTGATCCTTCCAATTAATGATAGAGAGAAACCTGGGGATTACGTTGCACCGGAAGAACCGGCATATTCCAGGCTCATACCACCTGGAGGTAATGATGGGCAGGTATTGGCCAGGGGGCCGGATGGATATGTATGGATTGATGCGGAGGACATAGGGAATGGATTCGCGACAGACCAGGAACTTGCAGAGGTAGCCGCAACCGTTCCACAGTTTGCAAGCATGATGGAGATTGAAGCCATGCTGAACGAGGAGGTATCTTAAAATGGCAGATGACAAGGCTTTAAGCCTAAATAATGGATTGCCCGCCATCAGGAACTGGGCAAAGGAGAAGTTCGTAGGGAAAGAGGCTGGAAAAGGATTATCAGATAATAACTACAGCACAAACGAAAAAGCAAAACTGGCCGGGATAGCCGAGGGTGCAGAAGTCAACGTACAGGCAGACTGGACTGTGACAGATGCCACATCTGATGCTTACATAAAAGGGAAACCCACATCCATGCCTGCAGATGGCGGTAATGCCGCCACGGTAGGCGGACATACGGTTGCTGTCGATGTACCAGCAGGGGCAGTTTTTACCGATACCAAACCGGTAAACATGAAAGGGGCAACTGCCAGTGCTGCCGGTGCGGCAGTACCGGCCCCAGCCGCTGCAGCCAATACAAAGTACCTGCGTGGTGATGGGACATGGCAGACACCACCAAATACAACGTATTCTGCGGTAACCCAGAGTGCCAATGGATTGATGATTGCTGCGGACAAAAAGAAACTTGACGGTTTTCAGGAAGCTTCAAAGTACGCATTGAAGGCGGACATTGCCGGGGTGTACCACTATAAAGGCAGTGTGGCAAATGAGGCAGCACTGCCAACCACAAACATCAGTGTCGGTGATGTATATAGCATTGAAGCAAAATCCAGCTATGGTCCAACTGGAACAAATGTTGCCTGGACAGCAGACAATGCATGGGATAACCTGGGTGGTAACTTTTCTATTGACTATGCAACGGCGGCAGAGGTACTGGCAATCCTGAATGCATAGGAATGAGCTGATGGACGATGAAGGCTCTATCCACAGATATTGTTGCAACGATAAGGGATTGGGTAAAGGCTTATGTGGATAATAACCGCTTTGACACAACGTATATAAAGATTGATGCCCGGACCGGGCATTTACAGGCCCATCAGGATGCAAATTTAAAATTCACGCTGGGGTCCGATGGGCATCTAAAAAGTGAGGTGACTTAATTGACAGATCTGGGAAAAGTAATGGTGGTCCCCAAGGGGGCCTACAATGCAAATACAACATATGAGGTTCTTGACCTGGTTACATACAATGGGAGTAGCTACATAGCCTTGAAAAGCACCAAGGGAAATGTGCCGACCAATGCCACTTACTGGCAGTTACATGGGCAGGGATATCCGGGTTCTGCAGCAGGGGTATCTGCCAAGGATACACAGGGGATGGTAGTAACAACCGGTAGTAACTCAACCGTACAAGCGCTGATTGATGCTATCGCGGACCGTGTGATGACCAAACTGCTGGCTAAGACAGCCATTGTGCAGACAGAGAGTACGGCCACGGATAAGGTACCGTCCAGTGCCTATATTAAGCAGGCACTTGGTACCATAAATAGCAATTTATCAGATAAAACGAATACCAGTGATTTTAATAATTTGAAAAACTCAATTGTTATGGTTAATGTCACTGGATTTGCAATTGGAATTGACGGTAATAATGTTATAATCCAGTGGCTGACCGGAGAGAATAGAGAATTTGGCTATGCACTCAATATTGGAACCACGGATGGCACAATGCAGTTTTTCTACCGTGAGAATGGTACGTGGAAACCCTCATGGAACAAATAATCATTTAGTAGCTGCTCCATATTTTTATGTTTGTACTGCCACTATATTTATATAAGGTCAGCCCTCCGTCAGACCACACAAGCCGATGCCTACGTGTACCACCGGAGAAGCTATCAATATATGATGTGTCTACGTCAGAGTACATCTCTAATCGAGCACCATTTTTAAGAGTAACCTTTAAATCCGAGTTTTGAATGCTATTACCCCATTCACTCCAGGTATTGGTGTCAATATTAAATGTGCGAAAGTATATTTTTCCAGTGGTAAAATCACGTATAGTTTGGCACGGGTAACTATTTCCTGTTGATAACTCAATCTTTAGGGTAAATGCCTTTTGGGTGGGACTTCCTGTTAAACTGGCCGCAACAGTATTATTAGGACAGTAGTAATTACCAGGTGTTTTATAGCCAGTTAGATTTGCTCCATTTGGTATTGCGGTCCCCCCAGACAGTTTATAATAACCTTCTAAATTGCTATTTAAATAAGTTAACAGGCAGTTTTGGCGAATTAGAAGTTGGTTTAAAACTGCTCCTCGATATACCAATATTTACGGGTCCGATTATATGGTTCAATACCATGCTCCTGGCAATACATATTATACTTTATTTCCAACATTGTGGAAGACTTGCATTCCTGTTTTAGACATTTTGAAATCGCCGCATTTGTTTCACGTCCGTCTATAAAATGATAGTGCACATGTTTATCCAAAGTGTTTTCTTTATAGCCCAGAAGCCTGCTTGGATAAAAGGAGTAGCGATTTTTACTTTTATCATAGATGCACAGGAAAACAAGGCCTCTTTTTATATATCCGAGTATTTCCTTATACTCAGGAGAGGTTGTTTTTGAAAGATAGGACTCAAAAGTTGATATGTTTTCCAATATATCATCGAGACTCGTAACTAAAGTGGCATTCATATGCTATACCTCCTTATATATGGTTGTGGCTAAAATATAGCATA
>OCAG01000774.1_pt1 | contig 15834 bp, 10 predicted proteins | sample 1477111 | NCBI WGS metagenome assembly OCAG01 (sample SAMEA2580288, study PRJEB22360) | human gut metagenome | biome: human gut; feature: human-associated habitat; material: faeces | place: Denmark | collected 2008/2010 | reverse complement strand
TTAATCGATTATGAAAATAAAAAGTTTTTTGGGTGTGGGTCTGATCTTATTGGCGTTAATAGCATGTAATGATGACCTGAAAGATGAAAAAGACGATAATATAAATGGCAAAACATATGTAACCTTACAGTTTGGAATGAATGGACGAAGGGACGGTCGAGCTACTCCTCCAGTAGCAGGTGGCGATGGTAAAGAAACGGGAACTCTAGAAGAGAGTAAAGTGACATCGGCATTGTTTGTAGCTTATAGTGCAGAGGGAGGTGCTTTGGTGAAATCAGAGAAGATAGTGACTTTTGAAGAAGAGGTAGGATCAACAGTAAACAATCCTTATATTTACACGGCGAGAGAGATTGAGATAGCTCAAGGAGCTATGCATTTTTATGTTGTTGTGAATCCTCCTGAAGATTACATTGCTCCGACTACGGAAGAGAATTTTTTGAAAACTCAATTGCCAACAAATGATCCAACAGCAGAATTTTCTGAGAAAGGAAAATTTTTAATGAGTAATTCAAAGAAAGTTGGAGGAACCGTGACGGCAGAACATACGAAAATGGCCCCTTTAGAGATTACGATTCCTGTGGATCGTGTTGTTGCAAAAATTGAATATTGGAATGTGAAGGAGGGTAATGTTTATACTGTTCCTAGTGCAGCGGACAGTGAGACCGCAAACCTAAATGGAGAAATTACCTTTCAGAGTGCCGATATTATTAATCTGATGAAAGAAACTTACTTGTTCAAGACAACAAAAAAAGAAGGGGAAGATCCTAAGATATTGGATGAGAACTGGAAAGAAGGAGAGGGGAGTGGTTCTTATGTCGTTGATCCTTATTTTTTGAATAAGAAGGGCGATTTCGAAGATGGAGAATATTCTCGATACTATACTAATAGTTTGATAAATTATAAGTTTAATGGGAAATATTCATTTTTAAAAGGTGAAGTAGATAAAAAAGAATTCGAAGTTTATTGCTTGGAGAATACCTCTGACCAAGAGAATCAAAAAAATGGATATAGCACGGGAATTGTTTTTAAAGCTCAATATAAACCTGCGGGAGAGGACAAAGTTACTGATTTATATCGTTGCAATGGCCAATTATATACAAGTTGGAATGATTTTATACGTGATTATTCTGATTTAAAGGACTTAACAGAAGATGAGTATACGGATAGGGAAAACTTGGCACTATTGGGTATTGATTATTTCAAGGACGGAATCTGTTATTACACGTATTGGATCAGGCATATTAATAATGATGATCCGGAGACAATGGGTGAGATGGAATTTGGTATTGTACGTAATAATATTTATCGCTTGAAAATAATGGGAGTAAATAATATCGGGGAGCCAACGGTACCTACAGATCCGGAAAATCCGAACGAAGGTGGAAAATCTTATTTAAATGTTCGTGTTGAAATTCTACCTTGGACTCTTCGTTTGAATGAGATTGAATTTTAAGAATGAATTTACTGAGACTGTCCGAAAAATCTATTGGGTAGTTAGTTCAAAATTGATTTTTCGGACAGTCTCATAACTTGAACGAGATTATGAAAATTCACTTTTCCCATATTATTCGGAGATATTTTTCTTTCTTGCTTGTGACATGTTTCACTGTTTCCTGTGATGTTTATCAAGATTTTGAGGGATGTCCCACGGGTTTTAGCGTGCAGTTCGTTTACACCTATAACATGACGAACGTGGATGCTTTTGCCGAGGAAGTGAACAATGTAACCTTGTTTATTTTTGATGAGAATGGAATATTTGTCAAAAAGCAATATGAAGAAGGAGAACCATTGAAGAAAGAAGGGTATCGGATGCTGGTTGACTTGGTCCCCGGTACCTATCAGTTGGTAACGTGGGCAGGGATAAATAAAAAATATTATGAAAGTCCGGAGCTGATTCCCGGGAAATCTGTCATTGAAGATTTGAAAGTGAAAACCGTACGTTTGGAGGATCAGACAGAACGGGAAGAAATGGATGCTTTGTGGCATGCATATAGTGAAAATGTGACCGTTAAGAAAGATGTGTACACGCAATATGTTGCCAGTTTGATGAAAAATACGAATAAATTACGTGTGATCCTGCAAAACACACAGGGAAAAAGTTTACGCAGTTCCGAGTTCGATTTCACGATCACGGCAGATAACGGATTCATGAATTATGACAATAGTTTATTACCGGATCCGGAAATAACTTATTTGCCTTACTTGCTGGAAGATCAGATGATTGGCGAAGAAACGGATGGTGTGCCATTAACTGTTGCCGTGACGGAGATGAATACTATGCGTCTGATGGCAAATGAAGATTATAGATTGTTGATCACCCGGAAAAGTGATCAGAAGACAATATTGAATGTCAATCTGAATAGTTATTTGTTGCTTACAAAGATGGAAGAACATGATATGTCCCCCCAGGAGTATCTTGATCGTCAGGATGAATACGTGATTGTCTTTTTCCTGACGCCCAGTGATACCGCAGAAAGCGGATATGTGTGTTTGACCATAGAAATTAATGGATGGACGATACGTTTGAATGAAGGGGAGCTTTAAAAAATATTAGTCATGAAAAGCTGGAAATTGATATACGTTTTATGGTGCATGTTGATTTTCGGGTGTGAGGATTCCGTTTCCATAATAGGAGAAGAGGAGGGAAGAGAAGATTGTGGAGTTTATTTAAACGTGACAATACAGTTAAATGATAAAGCTGCTTATTCGAGGGGAACAGGAGAATTGCAGCCAGACCCGTCAGAAATCGAAGGAACGGATGAAGAGAATAAGATATACAATCTTTATCTTTTGATTTTTGATTGGAAGGATGGAATGGAAACGGGAAAACCACAGGTTGTGTCGTTAACGCCTCACAACACCAATAAAGTGTACAAGGTCGAAACAACGCCGGGAGAAAAACGTGTTTACGCAATAGCCAATATCGACGGGGATAGGTTGGCCCGGATAGAATCTGCTGATGCCGTATATACCTCAAAAGAACAATATTACAGGCAGGTAATCAATGAGTTTGCGCCTTATCGCTATACAGTGGATGGAGAAGAGGGTGTTATGCATCAAGGAATCATGATGACAGGTATGAGTGAACCTGTTGAACCTGCTGAAGATCGGGAAAATCCTACAAATGTTACAATTGACCTGGAACGAGTTGTTGCTAAGATTTTGGTGACGGTGAAAGCCCGGACAGAAGGAATTGAAGGTGATTTGGAAGATGTTAAGTATGCGAATGCTCATTGGAAGGACAACCAAGTTGGATGGATGCGATTAAGCGATATTTATTATTTCCCCAACGGGACGAATAAACAACTTTATTATTTCAAGCAGTTCCAAGAAAATGAAGTAATTGCTGCTGATCCTAATATGGATTTATCCAAATATTTGCTTGGTGAGTCTTCCGCTGAAAATCTATATTTTGATGCGAATGTTTATAAAGAAGATTTCGTGTTTTATGATCAGATGACATTGTATAAGAATAACGCTTCTTTTTCTAGGGTGGAAGAATATAATGCAAGTAAATTGAACCCGAGCGATAGTAAAAACTTTTATACTGAAGGAATGTATTGTTTAGAGAATACATTTAATATTCCGTCGGATCAATCGAAATTCGAAAAGTATGCTACATCCATACCAGTGGTTACGAGTGTGGCAATTGCTGCTAAATTTACTCCTCGAGAATTACGTGTGGAGCAAGATTTCCCTAAGAGGATGGAAGAGCTTAATGACCTATTTAACATGGGGTCCACGGATGTTCTTTTTGATGAGGAGGATGCAAAGATGTGGAAAGAAATAGAGGGTATTTTTAATGGAGAAAAGTTGGTAAGCAACGGTCAATATCAGATAATTTGTGCTAATGAAAAAGTGGCTCAGTTTATTTTGACTCGTTCTTTAAAAAATGCAGGAAAATGGTGTGAGCCGGATGAAGATTATAATAACGGATATTATCCGGATGCAACTTATTTTTTTAATGTAAAGGCTGCGGAAAGCGGAGGTGAACCCGTATTTTATACTTACGGGGCAGCCCTAGATAACGGAAGTTCCTCTTTTGATTTTGTTCCTTACACACAGGGATGGGGATATTATTACACCTATATTGACACTAATGGGGATGGTATGACTGATAGCCAACCGGTTAAATATACACGCTCACAAATCGCACGTAATACGTATTATATATTGCTGGTGAATGGTTTTAGTAATCCTGGTAATTCAATTACATCACCTTCCATGATAAAAGTTAATACCACATCGATGGATTGGATTTATGGGGGGCGCGGAGATATTGATTTACATTAAAAGAAGGGAGAATATGAAAAAATCGCATTATATATCGATTCTGGTTAGATGTTTGATCCTGTTGTTTTTTGGAATGGCAGCCTGTCATTCCAGCGATCAGGATGGAGGGGGAGGAGAAACGATTCGTTTTAATTCTCGTACGTTAGGGATGGGGGATCAGCTTGTTCCGATATTATTTTTTTGGGAGGAAGAGGTATATCATGAATTTAATAGTAATCTATCAGGTGGAAATCTTTATCAATCTCCCTATTTAATGGTTCATCCTTCTAGAAATATTGATTTTTATCGTTTTGATAGTACATATTACGATACGCAGACAGAGTATCCTTTAAACTCGGTGTTATATGCAACGGGGTTTGCCCCGGTAATATCACCCCGGATGGATAACGGGGGAAAAGAAGATTTTCATGAATTGTTTTTATTTCCGGAGAATGAAGTTTCAAATCCGGAATCTAGGAAGCAAATAGGCAAGACTGATTTTCTTTCATGCGATGGGAAAGAAAAGCACAAAGGAAGTCGGGAAGATCCTTTCGGAGTTAGTCAAGCAAAGGAGCTAGAATTTCGTCACCTAACGTCGAAAATTGTATTTATAGCCCAACGTGATAGTGAGATGGGGGGTAAAGAGTATATAAAAGAGGTGAGTGTTAGTGACGTGAGTGTTATGGTTGAAGGGAAGGAGAGAAGGCTACACGGTCCCTGGCATTTCAAATGGAGCAGAAGAGATGAGAACGAGTATGGGTATGAACCGGTGGCAACTTTGGAAATGGATGACGAACGTGTTTTTGAAGATCAGTATTCGGATATGTTGATGCTCAACCGAGAACATCGTTTTGATTCTTGTTATGTCTGTAATCCTTATATGGATGGAAAACCAGATACATGGACAGGAGGGATTCGTTTGAAGATGACCGTGGAGGCAACTCATTCTTTTTATGTGAATTTTGAGAAAAAAGAAAGACGTAAATGGGAAAATCAGGAAGTGGGAATTTATCAGGTAGATGAAGAAACAGGACAGCCAACCGATATTCTTATTGAGAATTTTGAGCCGGGTAAAGAATATCGAATTTATCTTAATTTTTATAGGTTAGGGGTGAACTTGGTTGCGCAAGAGGTGGACTGGGATGAAGGTGGTTTACATTATGTTCCGGTTACTCCTCTGTCATCTAAACCGTAATTATGTTAGAATTATAGAAAAGCAATCATAATACTTTGATATAAATTGTTAAACAATATGATCATGGCGATGAAGAAATATTTTCTGTGGGGATTTTGTTTAAGTCTGTTATCAGGAATATGTATTTCTTGTGCGGACGAAGAACTTCTCTCGGATATTCCGGATCGAGAGGTCTTGCTGGAAGAGGGGAAATATTTGACGATTTCTCGGGCCGATGGCGAGAAGGTTGGTACGTTTGAGGAAGGAACCCCATATCGTTTGCTGATATATTCAACTCCTTATGATGAAACAAATCCGGATGAAGAGGGAGGAACAAAGAAGTTGCGGATAAATACAGTGGCCGTTGAAAAAGTCATGGAAGGCACGAATTACCGATATGTTGAATTACAGGAAGAAAATGCTTCAGAGTGGTTAGGTTTTCGTCCTATGAGTGATGAGGTGGGGCAACGTTCTTTAAGTTTTTATGGCTTTACTTACGGGAAACCGGCAAGTGGAAGTGCGGATTATATTCCGGTGGAAAAAGAAATAAACCAATATTATCGGGAAGAAAGCGTAGATGATGAAGGTGAATTGGCTGATTTGTTTCGGGGGGAATTAATAAATCAAAATGAACACACGGCTGCAGCCTCCAGCGAGATTAGATTTAAACATGCCTTTTCACGATTATGGTTTGATGTCTTACAACAAAGGGAAGGAGAGGAGGCTTGGGAGATAGCTATAGAATCGGTTGAAGTCGTTGGGACTTACAAGAAAGGTAAAGTCGATCTTTTTTCGGGAGAAATCCATGTTGAAGTCCCCTATGACAGACCTTTGGTGCTGGCCACTGAATACAAGGTAAATCCTACTATAAACTCGATGAGTAAGCACCTTGGAGAAATGATACTTTTCCCCACATACGAGGGAATTTCTAAGGCTAACAAGGAATTAGGATTGAAAATAAAGATTAGGGGTAAAGAGGAGGATGTCAGGTATTTCGCATCTAATGTTACTCAGGGTACCGATGGATCTTGGTATGGAACAATTTCGATAGAGACAATTTATAGTTCGACAACTACCGGGGGAGACGTGACGTCAACTCTTACCCCTCTCTATTTGAGATCTAACGTGTCTTATACGATTCGTATTGTATTTATGGAGGAAGGGGTACGTGTTATTACGATTGTTCCACAGGTATATGAATGGTTGCCCGGTGAAGGTACGGAAGAACAACCTTGGCAAGAACAAGAGTTAGGGCAGCCAATCGTGTTTGCTAATGCCATTTGGAGTGACCGTAACTTGGGGGCAGATGGCTGGGATTCGAAGACGGATTTTGTAAACACGATTGGATATTTCTATCAAGCCAACCGTAATATTCCGTATTGGCCCTTTTATCAGGGAACGGATGTCAATGACTATGTATATGCGGATCGGAATCCCTTGCCGGAAGAGAAACGAAAGGTCTCTTTAACGGAATACGCAAGTACATGGGGGAAAGCAGCATATTGGCCATATCCCATGATAGATGCGACATTGTTAAAGAGGTCTAAAACTTTACCAAGGCCCCATTGGCATACTGCTGATAACAATAATTTACTTTATGAAATTGGAGATGTAGATGAAACTAAGTCATTTGGTTTTTTTGCGGGGGAAAATAACTATACAATACAAGAGGACTATTGGAAGACAGATGATTATACGACTCATCCCACGCCTAAAGGGTGGGCTATTCCTACTTTTGAACAATTTCAGAGTATCTTTCCTTCTACACCTTTTGCGGGAAATCTTACTTTTAGGAAGAGTAGTAGTACAGCACCTTCGAATTGGAATAGTTCAGGTGGTTTAGAAACAGAATTTGATACAATACAGAAACTTCGAGTATGTGTTCCTTTTTATAAGGATGGTATCAATACTCATTGTACTAATCCGGGAAATTGTCCTTATTGCAAACAGTGGGTGGCAATAGATGATCCCGGCTCTTATCCGAATGAAACCGTTTATGTTGAAGGACTACAAAATGGGAAAGGGCCTTTTAGTAGTCGGGAAGCTTTGGAACCTGATGGGGATCCTTCTCAAGGATATTGTTCCGTTTATATTATTAGCCGTGCGGATGGTGATAGAGAGGAATTGCCGGAGGGAATAGGTTCTTCGGAATACAAACAGAGATCGTGGGGAACTATCTACGGCATAAAAAAAGTAGGTCCCTCGGAAGCCTATAGGCTACGTTGGCAGGTGAAGAGTGCATGGATGGAGGGAGATCCGTCTCCCAAACTATATGTGGTGATTAGTCAATATGAATGTAAAAGTACGGATAATCTTTTACTTGCTAATTACAAGACCGCTTATGATTGGGATAATCCTGTCGCTGAGGCTTATTTTCCTATATCGGGTATGATTGAAGGAAAATCGTCTAAGGGATATTATAATTCCGGTTGTGAGGGGATTTATGCTACTTGTGGAACAGATAAAGGTAAGAAATACACATTACGTATGAAGATCACGGGTGATAATCGGGTTAATCAGTATATATCCGTAATAAAAGGGGACACTCCTGCTCATGGACTTCAGATTCGTTGTATTCGCATTGAAAATTAAAGAAGTAGAAATATATGAGGGTAAAAATATATGATGTGTTTTTTTTACTGCTGCTATTGGTGGCATGTGATAAAGATTTTTCTCGACAGAAAATAGATGTTCCGGAGGGGATGGTGCAGGTTGATTTGTGGTTGGCAGGAGTCTACGATAATTTGAGTCCATTTGCCGGTCGGTCCGGTAATTTGGCATCTCGATCCGGTACCGTGGATAGTGAAACTTTGGAAGGCAAGCCTAAGCACTTTCTGCCTGATGGCACTACATTATGGATTTTAGTACAAAAGATAGGTTCGGGAGATTTGCCGGAAGGAGATACTGAATTTAAATCTTATATTGTTCGATCCACGGAAGGGGGAACGGGGTCCTCTTTATACCCTTGTGTTGTGAACGAGGATGGGACTCCAAAGTTAGATCCGGCTACGGGTAAGCCCATCATAACGGATAGTCCCTTTTTCTTGGAATATGGGACCTATCTTTTTACAGCGCTCTCCCCGGCTCGAAAACTGGAAGATAATAAAGGACTGGTGGTGAGTAACGGGGAGTACTTGATCTCGACGGATAATCGTTACCAGCAAACTCAACAAACCAAGGTGCTGCTTGAAGAAGATGGGAGAGATGTGGTAATAATAACATTGAATCCGCTTATAAATCAAACGGCCCAATTAAAATTTACGTTATATGCGGACGATGTGTATGTACATGATTTGGACGTAATGCCTGCCGGGACAACGGTTTCCGGATTGCAAAGTCTTTATAATTTAGAGGGTGAGACATGGAACTGGCAATTGGGGGATACCTTGAAAATGTCATATGGTGATAAGAGTGAATCGTACACGCAGTATTCTTATACCCGTGCGGATGATGGTGCATTTGTTGTGGATGTCGGAATTCTTCCAACGAATGCCATATCTACTCCATTGGTTGTCTTGTTTAACTTGAAAGTAAACGGGATTCCGACAATTTATGAAATGATGCTTAATGAGAAAATTTTCAAGGCAGGTTATTCTTATCATTACAAGGGAAAAGTTACTATTCAAGAAGGGGTTTCCGCAATAGTGTGGCAAAGTGTTTCTTGGAGTACGGATGTTGATTTAGGTGGTTCATCTCAAAACAATTGAATATCATGATAAAAAATATAGTATTAGGATTAGAAGTGATCATCTTCGTTTTATTGACGGCATGTTCTAAAGAATCGGAGCAAGAGGATAAAATTTATACTCCGGTATCGGTAAATATTGATCTGGGAGTAAGTGCGATGGAGGGCAATACCGTCCAGTCTCGTGCAGAGGAAATAATGTCTCCCGTTGAAGAAAATCCTATTCGTTCTTTGGCCATATTCCAATTTGATAAGGAAGAACAGCATGATCGTAAATTGAATTATCGTTACCTTAATTTTGTTGATGATTCTACCCCAACGGGCGTGTTGAACACGACTTTGGACGGATTGAAACTCGATTATCAAGGAGGAAATTTAACGACCATTTGTTTGGTTGCTAATGTCAGTGAGGAAGAGGTCGATAAATTTTACGAAGAAAGTATGATTGAAGGGGGATCGTCAGATCGTCTTGAATTATTCCAGCTGAAAGAATGGCAATTGGAGCTTAATTATGTCGATCAAGAAGAGGGCAAAAAGGATACTCAAGGACATATTGAACGTATGTATATGTTTGGTTATTATAGAGGAACTCTTAAAGAAGGGACAAATGATCTGAAAATCATGTTGGGGCGTTTAGTTGCCCGGTTGGATATCACGTTGGAAGCCGTGGATGAATCTATCACGGAAAAAGTTGAGTTCCATCTGGATAATGTTTCCACTAAAGCTTATGTGTTTCCGGGAGACAAAGGAGTTGAAGGAGGAGAGAACCGGTATTTCAATACAAAATTTGAGAATGGAATTTCCTCGGGTTCCAAGGAGACTCGTTATTTTTATGTTGCGGGACATTCTGCAGAAGAAGCAGAAGAGGCGACGACATTACATCTTTACTATGGGAATTCTGATTTTGATGAGGGAAAAGGAGTAAAAATTCATTTATGTAACACGCCTCCATCGGAAACAGTTACTCCTAATTATTGGCTGAATCGCAATAGTATTTATCGTTTTTTGATTCGTATAAAGAATAGTAGTTCGACTTCTAAGATTTCCCGGGGTGATGAATCTATTCAGAGAAGCTTTCTTCGTTCCGATGGGGTTCAAGTGATTAATGTGAATTTGAAAAATATTTAATAGCGTGAATGCTATGAGTTCCAAGCTCTTGTTGATCTGACTTGATGGACAGTTTTAAGTGATGATTTAGCCGGCTAGAGTAGGATACAAATATAAGAGATATCGATTTGCTATCAATGAAATTTATTTTAAAGTGTTTTGTAATTTTCTTGATGCTTGCAAATATGGTGGATTTACTCTTATGGATTTGGATTAAATAATGCCATTTGGGGGTGAATAGAATATTTGAGAATAAATATTCTATTCACCGGAGATGTTTGTTTTCTCTCAATTAAATATTAATTTTGGCTCTGGTTGAATAGGAATTATACAGGACATATTTAATATTACTTTGACCGAAGTCGTTTTAATAAAAGAGTTTCATGCTGGGAACAGTTTGGCTTTCAGGGAGATTTTCAATTTGTATTATCATCCATTGTGTTCTTATGCCTATCGATATGTGCAGGATGATATGATGACGGATGATTTCGTACAAGATGCTTTTTTGAATGTCTGGGAGCGACGTGGAGAGTTTAATGCACTGGCTCCTATCCGGGCATTTCTTTATTTAAATGTGCGGAATGCTTGTTTGAATTGGTTGAAACATTTGGGGGTGAGGCAGAGAAATGAATTGGAGTTTGCATCATTTCTTCAAGAAGGAGAAGAAGAGGGTTTTATTATCGAGGATGCGGTTCATGCGAGGTTGTACGAGGCGATCGGGGAATTATCCGAGAGGGCTAGGGATATGGTGCTAATGACTTTGGAGGGTGTATCAAATCCGGAGATTGCATCAATGTTGGGCGTTTCGCTGAATACTGTAAAAACGGTAAAACTGAGGGCGTATAAGGTGTTACGGGAAAAATTGAAAGGATTGAATTGGTTGTTGTGCCTGTTACTATTGTCTTGAATATTTTTTTGAATAAATATCTCTTTTCGTGTCACCCTGTTCGGGGTGATTGTTGTTTTATGGGAAATAGATACGGAATATGCATTTTAATACGGATATAGAAAGCCTGATTTATAAATACTTGATGGGAAGGTTGTCCTCAGATGAGCGAACCAGTCTGGACCAGTGGATAGGGGAAATCCCCGAGAACAGGATCTTGTTTGATCAAATTTGTGATCGGAAGGAGATTTTACGTAAGACACATTTTTTTGATAGACATCCTCAAGAAAAAGGGTGGAAAAATTTGGAATCAAGAATATACAAGAAGAAAAGGGTTGTTAGACGTCGGTGGACGATAGCAGCTTCTCTGATGTTACCCTTGATTGTTGGAACTTGTTTTTTTATGCTTCGGGAGAATCAGCATATGCTGGTGGTAAAGGAACGTTCCGTGTTACCTGGTATCGCCCGAGCTCAATTGGAGTTGTCTGATGGAAGGATTATCGAGTTACATCAAGATAGTGTGTATTCGATGGTATTAACCGGGGGAGAACGCTTGGAGAATAATGTCGGAAAGATCACGTATGAACAGGATTCTGCTGGTTATTTCACTGGTGAGTATAATGAGATTCGAACCCCGAGGGGAGGAGAGTACCAGATAGAATTACCTGATGGGACGAGAGTGTGGTTGAATGCGGAATCAAAACTACGTTTTCCAAGAAAATTTTCCGGGGATGAGCGAAATGTGTATGTGAGAGGGGAACTTTATTTTGAGGTGGCCCGTGATTTGAACCGACCGTTTCGAGTGGAAATAGAAAATGCCTACACCGTGGAAGTGACGGGTACGGAGTTTAATGTTCGGGCTTACGAGGATGGCCCTCGGTTAACAACTCTTGTTTCCGGTGGGGTGACTGTACGTATGAAAGATGAGACGGTTCATTTGAGACCGGGAGAAGAGGCTGTACGGGAACAAGGGGAAGATATGATCCGGGTGCGTAAAGTGGACGTGGACTCACGAATAGCTTGGCATAGAGGGTATTTTTTATTTGATAACATGAGGATGGAGGATATTATGAACGAGTTGGCTCGCTGGTATAACGTGACGGTGTTTTTCGAAAATCAAAAGGTGCGTGACGAACGTTTTTCGGTGGAACTTCGGCGGCACGATAATTTTGAGCAAGTGCTTGATTTGATTGAGAGAGCGGGAATGATAAATATAACAGTGAAAGGAGACGTGATTTTTGTGAAATAAAAAAATACCGGATGTGTTGCGACATCCGGTATGGTAACATGCCTTGGCGGGCATATTGTAAAATTTATCAATTACAAATGTATGAAAAAAAAAGAACGATTGGGTATGCTTTGGCAGACCCGGCAAAAAATTTTACTAATTATGAAGCTGACTACAGTATTTCTGTTTATCACATTCTTATCTGTTTCAGCAACGAGTGTGGCGCAGAAGACAACGATTCGAATGAATAATGTAAGTCTGAAACAAATCTTTAAAGAGATCAGGCAAAAAATGGGTTACACGTTTGTTTTCAACGAGCAGATCGTGAATAAAGTGGGAAAGATTTCACTGGACGTAACCTCGGACGATGTGCAGGAGATTCTGAATAAATGTCTGGAGGGAACATCTTTGGGATATTATATCCAGAATGATGCGATTGTGATTTTGGCTCGGGCGGAACAAATCGCGAGACAAGCGGAAAAAGAATCGATAAAAATCACGGGACGGGTTACGGATCGGGATAGTGTGCCATTACCGGGAGTATCGATTCTGGTAAAGGGAACGAGTGTTGGTGTGGTTACGGATGTTAACGGTTATTATTCGATTACGTTACCTAATATTAAAGATCCGGTGCTTGTTTTTTCGTTTATCGGAATGAAGAAACAGGAGACGAAGATTGCAGGTAAGCAGATGATAAATATCGTGTTAGAAGAGGAGCAGACAGAGATGGAAGAAGTGGTGGTCACGGGTATATATTCCAGAAAAAAAGAAAGTTTTACAGGGTCTTCTCAAACGTACAAGGCGGAAGAATTGAAGATGGTCGGGAATCAAAATTTGTTGCAGAGTTTGAAAACACTGGACCCGGCATTTAATATTTTGGAAAATAATCAATATGGTTCTGACCCGAACCGGACCCCGGATATCGAGATTCGCGGTAAAACCAGTATCGTGGGCATGAAGGAACAATTCGGGGAAGATCCCAACCAGCCCTTGTTTATTTTAGATGGGTTCGAAACGTCCTTGGCAACGATCATGGATTTGAGTCTGGATCGTGTGGCCTCAGTGACCGTGCTGAAGGATGCGGCATCTACTGCAATTTATGGGGCGAAGGCTGCTAACGGGGTTGTTGTGGTGGAGACGAAAGCTCCGGAACAGGGACGTTTACGCCTCTCGTATAATGGTAGTTTCGACGTGTCATTTGCTGATTTGAGCGACTATAATTTGATGAATGCGGCTGAAAAATTGGAATTTGAGCTTTTGGCCGGGAATTTTAATACGAACCTGGTTCATGGCACGGAGGATAACATGGCTCGTTATAACAAGTTGCTGTATGATGTGAAAAGAGGGGTTGATACCTATTGGATGTCGGAACCATTGCGTACGGGGTTGACCCAGCGACATAATGTATATGTGGAAGGGGGAGATGGACAGATGCGTTACGGGGTTGGTTTGAATTACACGGATATTCAAGGTGTGATGAAGGTTTCCAACCGTCAGTTGATGACTGGAAACCTAGATTTGTTGTATCGGAAAGGGAAGTTGAATTTCAGTAATAAATTGAGTATTGATTACACGAAAACAAACGATCCGATTGTTGCATTCAGTAAGTATTCTCGGGCAAATCCTTATTACACGAAGTACAATGAGAACGGAGGTATTGATAAATGGCTGGAGTCTCCCAAAGAATCGAGCGGTAATCTGGGAATTTCTACGAGTGGACCGAGTGTTCCCAACCCGTTATGGAATGCCTCTTTGAACAGTTACGATAAGGGGAATTCATTCAGTGTTCGCAATAATTTCCAGATGGAGTATCGTCCATGGAGTTTCCTGTATGCCCGGGCTCGTTTCGGTGTGACGAAGGCTACTTCGGATGCGGAGGATTTTCTCTCTCCGGATGACACGAGTTTTGATGATGTTCAAGACACGGAAAAAGGATCTTACACGGATACCCGTAGCGAGAGCCTGACTTACGAGGGGGATTTCACGATTACTTACGGTCAGTTGTTGGCGGATGTTCACCAGATAAATGCAGTTGTGGGATTCTCATGTGGCGAGTCTACCAGTGATTCCAAGCGATTCTCTGCAATAGGTTTTCCGGAGGGGGATTTCACCACACCTTCATTCGCGAACGGTTATCCGACAGGAGGGAAACCCACGTATTCCGATTCTAAAAAAAGAAGTGTAAATTTTTATTTTAATGGCGGGTATTCGTATGACAACCGTTATTTGCTGGATGTGAATTTCCGGTCGGACGGTTCATCCGTGTTTGGTTCCAATAAAAAGTTTACGACAACTTGGGCCGTGGGGTTAGCTTGGAATTTGCATAACGAGGCATTTATCAAGAATAACACGAATCTTTTTTCCATGTTTAAATTACGGGCTTCTATCGGAAATCCGGGAAACCAGAGTTTCGGGTCTTATAACACGATAACGACGTATCAATTTAATAACTGGATGCTGAATAATTTCGGGACAGGTTTGCTCGTGGAGGCTTTCGGGGATCCTGACTTGGAATGGCAGAAGACGATCGACAAGAATATCGGTTTCGATTTGAGTATGTTAAATAATCGTTTCCATGTGAATTTTGATTATTACCATAAGTCCACGGATCCTTTGATGGCCTCTATCGGGATTCCATTGTCCGTGGGGGTGTCTAGTCGTTTGGCAAATGTGGGAAAACAGGTGAGTAGAGGATATAACGGGACGATAAAGTATTCATTTGTTTATCGTCCGCAAGACCGGATTAACTGGACGACGACTTTGACATTCAGCCATGGAACGACATATTACGAAAAGATTGGTAATAATTTGGATCAGTATAATAAAGAGAATCGTTCCAATAGTTTGGCTCGTTATTATGACGGGGGCAGTCCTTCCGATTTGTGGGCTGTACGTTCAGAGGGTATTGATCCGGCCACGGGAAAGGAGATATTTCTTGATGCTGCTGGAAAAAGGACTTTTTCCTATAGTTATAGTAACGAGGTTGTGGTAGGAAACACGGAACCGGATTTGGAAGGGACGATCGGTAATACTTTGTATTATAAAGGTTTTTCTTGTAGTATTTTTTTACGTTATAGTTTTGGGGCAGACGCTTTTAACCAGACGTTGTATGATAAAGTTGAAAATATTTCAAAATCGAAATTGATGGAAAATCAGGATAAGCGAGCTTTATATGATCGTTGGAAGGAGCCGGGTGACAAGGCTAGGTTTAAAGGCATTTCTCTAACGGAGAGTACACAAATGTCTTCTCGTTTCGTGCAGAAAAATAATTTCCTGACATTCGAATCCATTCGTCTGTCGTATGAATTTAACCAGGCATGGATGCAGAAAATTCGTTTTTCAGGAATGACGATTAGTGCTTACATGAACGACATTTGTCGATTCTCAACAATAAAGGACGAGCGGGGTATTGATTACCCGTTTGCCAGAAGTGTTTCGTTTGCCTTATCTGTTAATTTTTAATGAGATCGAAGTATGAAAAA
>OCAG01000768.1_pt1 | contig 15992 bp, 10 predicted proteins | sample 1477111 | NCBI WGS metagenome assembly OCAG01 (sample SAMEA2580288, study PRJEB22360) | human gut metagenome | biome: human gut; feature: human-associated habitat; material: faeces | place: Denmark | collected 2008/2010 | reverse complement strand
TACTTTTGCCTAGGTTTACTATGGTTTGCAAAAGGGAAAGTAGGGGAATATTAGCTATTTCAATGTATGGCGGAAACGTGCTTTGTGACAAGGATGGAAGGAATCTGTGTGTGAAATTAATTCATGATAAGAATAATAATAGTGAGATAATATTGGGAGCGAGAGCTTTTAGGTATAATATAGAATAAAAATAAGTGATATGAGAAATCGGACGATAAGTATTGTCTGTATGCTGTTATGTTTGTTGGGAATAAGCCGGGTTTCGTTTGCCCAACAGGAAGATAATTTGTTACGGCGGGAGTATCAGGTGGCGATGGAGGAACACGTGCAAAATATGATTGCAGCATTATCCATGTACAGTTCGGATATTTATTATGAGAATGAGAACGTGTTGAGGACAAGGCGGGTGAAGTTGATTCGGGTGTTCTTCCGGTCGGAGCAAGCCAAGATGTACGATTTCTTGAAGATCGGGGTGGAAACGCAGGATAATTATCTGGATGTAATGGAGTTTCTAAGGACAATTCCGGTCGTCTTGCCCCGGGTGACGTTTAACATGAGCGTGGAGGAAATTTCCCCGTACGTGCGTTTGGCGAGTGGGGAGTTTAAATTGCCGGTAAAGATTGCCATCACGTTTGTTGACTTGAACACGAATCAAGAGAGAACAATGCCGTCAAGGGTGTATAACGTGTACTACTGGCAGTCAGAAAATGGTAACTTTGCTGTATCCTCGATGGATTTGTTGCGGGAACAGCAACAGACGGTGGTCAGGAACGAGGGCAATGCGAGCGAGTGGATAGCGCAAGGAGATAAATATTACAATGCCGAGAATTACACCTCGGCTTTGCCCTATTATAAACAGGCCGCGGAGGCTGGGAATGCTAGGGCGGCGACGATGGTCGGATGGATATACAAAAAAGGACTTGGGGTGACGGAGAACGCGGTAGAGGCGGTGAAATGGTATCGAATGGCAGCAAATGGCGGTAATGCTTCCGGGCAGGTGAATCTGGGTGATGCGTATTATACGGGAGGAGGGGTGACGAAGGATTATAACGAGGCATTCAAATGGTTCATGCAGGCAGCCCAGCAAGGGAATAGTACCGGGCAGAGTTGGCTTGCTATCATGTATCGGTATGGTTTCGGTGTGACGAAGGATGAAACCGAGGCCGTTAAATGGTATCGAAAAGCTGCGGATCAGGGAAGTGATTTTGGCCAGTATTATTTGGCAGAAATGTATGAAAACGGATACGGGGTTGAAAAAAATGTGACGGAGGCTAGGAGATGGTATCAGAAAGCGGCAGATCAAGGGTACGAGAAAGCTATCGAGAAACTAAAGGTATTATCAGGGACAAGTACAAGTTCTACTTCCGGCAAGACGTACAAGGAATACGAGAAAATGGCGGATGAGTTTTACGATAAAAAGAGTTACACGGAGGCATTGAAATATTATAAATTGTCTGCCCCGGGTAATGATGGGGGGGTACTCAATCGTTTGGGGTACATGTATTCGGCGGGTGTTGGTGTTGATGTGAATGCATCGGAAGCGGTGAAATGGTTCCGCAAGTCGGCAGAGCAGGGATATATGATTGGGCAATATAATATGGGATTGATGTACGAGCTGGGAAGAGGTATTGGGAAGGACGTGAATGAGGCGATCCGTTGGTATCGTAAGGCGGCGGATCAAGGGTATCAAAATGCCAAGGATAAGCTGGCAACCCTGTCAGACACGGGAACAGCTTTATCCAAGACGGAGATTAAATATTACGTGGATAAGGCGGATAAATATTACAAAGAGAAGAACTTTCAAGAAGCACTGAAGAATTACTTGATAGCCGCAAATGCCGGGGATGATTACGCTCAGAATTGGGTGGGATGGATGTATAAGAATGCAGAAGGGGTGGAGCGGAATTATATGGAATCATACAAGTGGAATATGAAATCGGCTGAGAGTGGAAATGCTTATGCAATGAATAGCTTGGGTATTTTGTTCGAGAACGGGCAAGGGGTGGAGGTAAATCTTCCGAAAGCGGTGGAATGGTACCGGAAAGCTGCAAATGCCGGGAATGTGCATGGACAGTATAATTTGGGACGTATGTATGAAAATGGACGAGGGGTAACGAAGAATATTATTTTGGCGAAACAGTGGTATGAAAAAGCGGCAGCACAGAATAATAGTGATGCGCAGAGTAGTTTGGGAACGATCTATTATAATGGAGAGGGCGTTACCAAGGATTACGCTAAAGCTATGGAGTGGTATCGGAAAGCGGCGGATCAAGGTAATATGTACGGGGAGTTTAACATTGGCTTGTTGTATGAATTCGGTTACGGGGTGACCAAGAATTTGGATGAAGCTGCCAAGTGGTATCGTCGGGCGGCGAATCAGGGGATGGAACGGGCGAAGACCAAATTGAAGGAGTTGGGACGATAAGTATTGAATAAAAAATTAGAATATATGGCTAGATTGAAGTGGGAATACAAGGATAAGGTGATTCGATTTTCAGCAAGTCACGAGGGGCAGGAGAGTGAATTTTATATTGATCCCCGGTTGGTGACTTATTTGACCAAAGGAAAGAAAATCTATGACTTCCAAGTGTATGTTCAAAAGGGACAGATTGATCCTTACGTGTTTGTCGGGAAGTTCAACGATATGACCGTGGAGGAAGGAGTTCCGGAAGGATATGAATTTACCGAATCGGACCAGATAACAGATCATTGCTTTTGTATCTGTCGGGCGTTGAATTTACCGGACCCTTGGTTAAGTGGAGACGGGTGGCGTAGTGAACCTTGCTATTTTGTTGCTAGGAAATTGAAGGCAGAGGTTCCTCCTGTTCCCCCGGTACCACCCGTACCTCCGAAGAATGAGGATGTTCCCCCGGTGAAAGATGATAAGCCAGAGCCTCCCAAGGTACCTGTGGAGGAGCCGAAAAAAGAGCAGGATGAAAAACCCGAACCGCCCAAGGAACCGGAGGTAAAACCGGAAGAAAAAGATATGGTGATATGCAAACGTTGTCAGACGAAACAGCGTATCACGAATCAGTATTGTAAACATTGCGGGGAGTCGTTCGTTCCCTTGGAGCGTTGTGGAAAATGTGGACGAGAAGTGCCGAAAAATGCTATTTATTGTCCATTCTGCGGTAAAAAGCGATAATAATGATATAAAATATAAAGTTCATGATAACACTTATTCCAAATTCCGGAGTGCAGTTTATCACGAAGGAGGTGAATCTTTCTGATGATAAATTGAATAAGTTCAGACCTTTTGAGTATTACGAGGAGAAAGATGAAGAGGAGGAGGACGAAGATGTTTTTCTGTTCAAACTTCCCTACTATTTATCGAGGATTTCCAGTTATATAGAGAAGGCTCCAAGCGAGTCGGGAAATACGGTTATCAATGCCGAGGCTATCAACGTAGAGACGTGGGAGGTCATGGACGAGGAGAAGATCCTGGATCGGGTGATTCATCGTATTCCGGAAGAAGAGATTATTTCTATCCCGGCCCGGAAGGCATTGGAATGCTTTGAGAATAAGTGGTTACCTGTTCCGTATTTATTAAAGACGGCTGCCGGGGATAAATTTCATGACGGGCCGACAGCTTGGGCTCGGATGTGGTTCACGAAGATCGGAACGCTGGATCATGGAAAGACGGGGGCCACGCATCACGTGGTGTTTGCTTTTGACACGACGGAAGCGGAGAGGCAACATCGCTTCATGAGTTTGAAAGCACAGAATGCCCGTACAAACCAGTTTTTTGCAGTCCCTAGGGCTGAAAGTGATTTGTACCAGTATTGGTATGGAAATGAGTGGATTGACAATTGGTTACGGCAAATTGTCCCCTTGTCCGGTTCCGAGCGGGAAAAGGTGTTCACGCATGTGGGATATTATTTCCAACTGTTAAAAGTACTGTTGGGGTCAAATGTATTTGAAGAAATAGAGATTCCCGGACAAAAGGGAACGCAGGATATAGATGTAGATTTAGTATTGGATATTGGAAATTCCCGAACTTGTGGGGTGATCTTTGAAACAGACCACGAGACCCCTTTCCAGTTCACGAACGCGGTACCCGTGGCAATACGGGACTTGGGTCAGCCGAATCGGTTGTATCGGGATCCCTTTGAAATGCGGGTCGCTTTCCACGAGCAGGTATTTGGCAACCGGATAGCCCGGATGGAGGCAGGAGACCAGAATATATTTAATTGGCCCAGCCTGGTGCGGGTGGGAAAAGAAGCTTTGCGTTATTCCGTGATCTTCGGGCAGAAGTCCAATTCCTACATGTCGAGTCCGAAACGTTACTTGTGGGATTCCCGGAAACGTCCGGTGAGCTGGATGGTCGTTCCGGCCAATAAAGAGGCGGATTCGGCGTCGGCCTTATTTGGCGTGGCCCATCATTTGACGGCTGACGGCGTGTTGTTGGAACGTGCTAGAGAAGATTTGGAGAAAAAGGGAGAAGGGCTGTTGCCTATTGCGGCGATGGAGGCGAACTATTCGAAGAGTTCGTTGATGACTTTCGCCATGTTCGAGATATTATTACAGACACTTTCTTATATAAATAGTCATGAGTTTCGAGGAAATTCCCGCTTGAAACCGATGTACAAAGATTTTGCCCGGAAGTTAAAACGGGTTGTATTCACTTGTCCCACGGCGATGTTGGAGGAGGAGAAGAAGATATTGCGGGAACATGCCGAAGATGCCGTTCGTCTGTTAAAAGATTACTTCCCGTCTTCATTGGTTGACGAGGTAGAAATTATTCCGTCGGCGAAAGATATTGGCGTGGATAAGACCAAACGTAGAAATTGGGGATATGATGAGGCTACTTGTAATCAGTTGGCTTTCGTGTATGGCGAGATCATGCACCGTTTCCGGGGAGACGCGGGCCTCTTCTTCAAGTATTCACAGGTTTGGCAGGATTATCTGAAAGAGAAGAACGCGGTACGGATTGCCAGTATTGATATTGGTGGCGGTACGACGGACGTGATGGTTTGCGAGTATTCCAGAGATCCGGATGCGCATATCGTGGTGCTTTCTCCCGATCCGCTTTTCTGGGAAGGGTTTAACTTGGCAGGAGATGACATCGTGAAGAGTATCGTGGAAAGGGTGGTGTTGCCCCCGATCGCGGAATATGCCCGGGAACAGGGATGCACGTCCACTTTCGAATGTATGAATTTTCTGTTCGGTCCTCACTTGGGTACACAAAACGGGACAATGCAGCAATTACAGTTGATGTTCTCCACGCAGGTGGCTTACCCGATAGCCTTGGGGATTCTGGATCACGTGCGGGAAAACAGGAATGCTTGTTTCTACACCTTCAATGATTTCTACACGGACAATAAGCATGCAAATCCGGTGAATCAAGTGATTCAATACGTGAATGATGAGTTCAGAAATCATGGGGCTACTTCATTTAACTTATTGAACGTGAAGTGGAATATTGATAATCGTTTTATCAATCAGGTGATCGGGCAGGTAATTGAAAAGTTATTAGGGGATGTGTGTAGGAAGTTGAAAGCGTACGAATGTGATTACGTGTTACTTTCCGGTTGTCCGACGACCTTGCCGGTCGTGAAAGATTTGTTCTATAAGTATTTGCCTGTGCCGCCGGAACGGGTTATCCCCATGGGTAACTATCGGATTGGAGAATGGTATCCGTTCTCTAATAATGCCGGGCAGATTAAAGACCCGAAGACTTGCGTGGCCGTGGGGGCGGCAATCGCTTTAATGAGTGGGGAGTTGATGCGCTTGGATAATTTCCGGCTGGACATCGGCAAGTTAAAAGAGAAATTCGAGTCAACGGCTAAATATATCGGTATTTATGATAAGATAAAGTCTCACTTGGCATCTATTTGCTTTGATGAGAACGAAAATAATAAACAATTACGTTTCGATGGTCCCATGTTGCTCGGGTTTAAGCAATTCGAGGCGACGGAGTGGGTTGCCTCTCCCATGTATTTACTGGATTTTGCATCGTCGGAAAAGGCCCAGATGATCAAGGATAAGTTACCTTTATCCGTGAATATCGAGCGTTCGGAACGGAATAGGGAAGCGTTAAAGATCCGGGGGACTATTTACGATCGGGACGGGCATGCCGTGTCACCGGAGTATCTGATTTTGCGGTTACAGACCTTGGCAGATGAGCAGGGGTATTGGTTGGATTCAGGGATCTTCTCGATTAACGATAACGTGGACGACTTATGAATGTGACAAGAGAAAAATCCGCTTTGTTGTCCTGGGAAACGCGAGGGGACGATGCCGAGCGTCTGGCAGCTTGGTTAACGACGTTTTTGGGGGAGGACGTGTTCCGACGTCTGGAAGAGAATGAAAACTTGCACGTGTCCATGTTGGAGGAAAAGAAAGATGTGACGGGGTGGTTAACAGCAGGTTTAAAAACAATTCTGAAGTCGGAGGACTTGGAGTTGCTGGTTCAACGTGTGGAACAGGAAATACAAGAATTGCAGAAAAGATTGATCGTTGCCGAGGAAGTTCAGGTTTCTAATCAGAATATAACGGCTGATTGTGAACGACAGAAAAGGGAGATAGAGGCTTTGGAGGTGAAGTTGGAGCCTTTGCAAAGAGAGGTGAACAGCTTGAAAAAGAAAGTGGCTGCATCCGTGGGAATTGATGTTATGGTGGATGCCGTTTTCTCCGGAGAAGCCGTGGAGATTCAGACCATAAATCAGCTGTTGAAAGAGGATATAAAGAATCCTTCCGAGGCTTTGTCTGCCTTTTGCGTGGCGCTGGCAAAGACTTGGGGAATTTTAGCGCGAGCTTTGCAGAAAGAGGGTGAGGAGGAAGAGAAAATGGAAATTCTGCATGCCGCCTTGACTCGTGTGTTAGAGGCCTTGACGGGACTTTATATTCCCCAGCGGCGGGCCGTGTTGGAGCAGTTGGCTAAATTGTGTAATTCGAGGGTTTCGGATTACCTGTTTATTTCACCAGAAGAGAGTAAAGAAATTGATTTAAGGATTCACAACGCCGCGTCTATCGGGGGGAACCAGATACTGGAAGGGCGAACGTTTGCTGTGGTAAACCGTTCTTCCTACCAGACAGTGAAATATGCGGAAATCGAGGTTTGTTAACAATATAGAAAGATATAGGATATGAAAGATATAGTTGCTAAATGCCAGATCGTTGGACGAGGAATAAGTTCTGCCCTCCGGTGGATGGAAGAGTTCGCATCCGAAGAAAAGCAGCGAGCTTCCCTTGCTAAACTGAAAAAGTTAAACCGGGAGATTAAGAAGTTGGAACGAGCAACACATTTAAAGCCGGCCGTGGCTTTGTTCGGTCCCAGTCAGGCGGGTAAGTCTTTTATGGTGGGGCTGTTGGCAAAGAGTTCCAGCGATGAAGTGATGTACGTGGCGGACGATGCGACCGGGAAAATGTATGATTTTACAGATCAGATCAATCCTCCCGGAGGAAAAGAATCTACCGGATTGGTTACTCGATTCACCGTAGAGCGACACGCGGGACAACCGGCAGATAAGCCGATTATGGTGAAATTATTCAGCCAGGTGGATTTGGTGAAGATTATCGCCGTGGGCTTTCATAAAAATATTATAGAACCCGCGACTTGCCCGAGAGAGCAATTGTTGGGAGAGGTGGAAAAGGTGTTGGCTGATTTGAGGGGAGAGATGCGGGAGACGCCTTATCCGGAGATTGACGAGGACCAGATCATGGGTATCAAGGAATATTTATCCATGAAGTTAGGGGATAAATATATCATTCGCACGTTGGACGAGATGTCTTTCTGGGAAAGGGCAGCCGAGATATTGCCATACGTGTCTTGGGACAAACGGTATGAATTGTTGCAGTTCGTATGGGGTAAGCATGACTTCTTCAATGATTTGTTTATTTTGTTGAGCCGGGGATTGAGTACGTTGAATTTTGCCAATATGGCTTATGTCGGTTTTGACGCTTTGGTTCCGCGAGAAGTTTCTATCATCGACGTGAGTCGTTACTCCGAGATCAAGGAGAGTGAAGAGGAATGGTGCCGGAAGAATGCCCGGACGGGAGTGCGAACCAAATCGCTGGAAGTTTCTGCCGGTGGTAAGTTGGCGAATATAGACCGGACGATATTGAGCGCGCTTATTTCCGAATTGGTGCTGACATTACCCACGAACGTGTTGGAAGATCATAGTCGTGATTTTCTGAAGAATGCAGATATATTGGATTTCCCGGGAGAACGTTCGGCTGATATGTTCAAAGAGAGAGATTTTGTCGTGAAGGGATTTGAGGATCAGTTGAAAGTGTTTTTGCGGGGACGGGTGTCTTACCTGTTTGATTATTATAGTTTAAATTTTGGTATCAGTTCCTTGTGCTTGGTTTTGGGAGATGGTAATCACGAGGTGGCACAGTTGCCGCATTTGATTCTGGAGTGGATTCATGGAATACATGGGGAAAGTCCGGAGGCTCGTGCCCGTAAAGAGAGCGATACGAAGATGCTGACCGGACAGGATTACGCTAATCCGTTGTTTGTTATCCTTTCTAAGTTTAACACGGCATTTGATAAGGGAAATGCCATGAAAAAAGAGGGGTATTACAGTATATGGAATGGCCGTTTTGATGATAATTTCAGTCAGGCCTACACGAAGCAGATGACAGACGTGTGGACCAAAAAATGGACGGATAAGGATTCATTCAAGAATGTTTTCATTTTGAGAAATCCAATGTTCTCTAAAGCTTATTTTAAGAACCGGGGAGGGGAAACCCACGTGTGGGAAGAGGGATTAAAGGATGAGTTCGAAGTTATGATGAGCTATATGAGGGAGTCTTTCGTGACTGACGAGAATGTACGTTCTTTGGTAGATAAGCCGGAGGCTTGTTGGGATGATATGATTCAGCCGAATCATAGTGGTATTGATTATATGATGCCCTACTTGACCCCGGTAACAGATCCCCGTATCAAGAAAAAACAAATAGAGGATGCCGTGGAACAGGTACGTAAGATCGTGCTAAATGAATTGGAGCAGTATTACGTGGGGGGAAATATTGAAGTGGAGTTGAGTAAGGCGAAAAAGAATGCTTTACAGACTAATCTACTGATTGGTAAGATGATCTCCGAGCAGCGAACAGGGAAATTTATTACCGCTTTGTCTTGTCCGGATTATGTGGCGAGAAGAGTGTACCAAGAGTTCGTGAACGGGCAGTTCGCGGTGCAGAAAGAGGTGAGTCAAGTAAACGTGTCGGATAACCAAGTATTGGTAGATTTACTGGATAGCTACGGTATTCAAGTTGTCCCCGGGAAAACCCGTTACGAGGAAATTATTTCACAGTTAAAGACGGTTACGGATATTGATGATGAAAAGATGTTGCTGGAGGTGATCGGAGAGGCAGGCATTGATGAGGCTGATTTACATGCTTTGGCTTTCTACGATCGGACAAAAGAGAGTGATCCGGTGTACCAGTTTGTAAATCGTTTGGTGGGGGAATGGTTGAGGCACATCGATAGTATGGACAGTTCTCGTTTGAAGGAGGAGTTTTGTATTGTGAACCCGGTGGCCTTTGTACAGGTCGTGGGGGTTCTGAAAGATAATTATGAACGGGTAGGGTTGAAAGAACGTTTAGTGGATGCTCTTCGGAGCCAAGTGGAGAGTTATGATGTATCTCGGAATCAGAATTTCGAGTTGGTAACTCGTATCGCCTCTTCCATTATAAATCAATTCGTGTTCTCTTTGGGATGGATATGGGTACCTGTATCTGAACGTCCGGTTCAGAAATCATCCGGTACACCGATATTTACCCCGGGGGAGGAAGGAATGGATATAGCCCAGAGCTGGCGAACCGGTTTAGTGGAATCGTTCGTGGCCAATGTTTACTTCAAGAGTAAAGTAGATAATAAATCGAATTTGAAGTCGATGTCCAAACTAGGTGAGATTATTCATTCGATACAGGAAGATTAAGGGTATGAAAAGTCGTGAGTTGTTTAAGATAAAATTAGAGAATTATCGTCCTCTACTGTGGTATGGTGATACGGTTTTCGGCCGATATGCGTCGATTAAGAATTTGTTAGGTTCTCAATTCGGGCGAGAGTTTGCAAACGTGCTGGCAGAACCTTCCGTGATGGATGGTGAAAATGGAGTTCGATACGGGGTTTGGTACGCCGAGAACGTGGAGGAATACCGATCTTTTGATAAACTCGGGCCGGAGGAACAAGAGCAGGCAGCCCATCAGCTCTCCGGGATGCTGGAAAAAGTGACAGCATTCGCGGATCAGTTATTGCAAAGCGGGGAGACTTCCCACAAGCAGATGGGTGAGATTCTGCATCTGGCATTCCGGGTCCCGGGATATGAATCTATTTATTGGGGTAACGGGCAAGTGATCTTGGTTTTATGGGGATTTGTTTCTGATGAGTTAAGCAAGAAAAGTTTTAGCTTGCGGGATGCATTGAGTCGATTCCGTCCCCAAGTGACACCCCCGGAACCTCCGACGAAGGTGACGCCTCCGCCTGTGCCGGAAACCGGAACTACTGGTATCACGGGAGACGTGAAAGAACCTGTTGTTACTCCACCGCCTATTCCCGAAAAGAATAAGGAGATAAACAAAAACGTGGAGGAACATGAAAAGGATATAAAGATAACGGATGAAACAACCACGGTTACGAAGGATGTAAAAGTAAAGAAAGCGTCTCGCTGGAGACTTTGGTGGGGAAAATGGTGGAAACGTTTATTGTGGATTTTACTAGCCTTATTACTCCTGTTATTATTGTTTTTCCTGTTGAATAACTCTCGTTGCGGAGGTTCAACAGGCCGGGATGAGACCACTCATATTTTAACGAATCCGGTACCGGGACGTGACCAAGATCGTTCGGGCGACCGAGATCGGCAGAATCCGGTGCCGCCTGTCCGAAGGGAACAGATTCCGGAGACACCCCTCCCTATTAATAGAGACGATGTACGTCCCATGCCGGGAGATACATTGCAGCGTCCTATTGTGGGTAATCGCTTGAATGTTATTATTAACCGGGACAATACGATAGAAGAGTTTCTGGAAGATTTCAATGCAAGGTATGCGGATCAAGCTCAAGTCGTGTATTGCGACACGCTGGCTAACTTGTTGCAAGTACAATTCGCCACGGATGACATTGTTGTCTGGAAAGAAAGACTGCAAAAGTTGACGGGAGTCCGGATGGTTTTCACGGAAGGCGTCTTTGGTGCGGAAGTGATACCGGATGAGCCGGGTTTTAAGGATGCGGATGAGTCTTATTATTTTAAACTCATCCGGGCTTTTCAGGGATGGGATGTGACGATGGGAAGGGAGGATGTTGTTGTTGCGGTCATTGACAACGCTTTCGATTTGGAACACGAAGAGTTGAAAGGTCAATGTGTCAATTCTTGGAATATCATGACTAATTCGCCGGATGTGAACACGTATGGGGGAACGCAGCGTCATGGGACCCACGTGGCCTCGTTGGTTGTTGGAGCCATAAATGGAGTGGGGGTTTCCGGAATAGCCCCGGGATGTAAAGTGATGCCGATACAGGTGGGTGTTGAGGACGGGAGTATGCCGACGTCTGCCATCATCAAAGGTTTCCTGTACGCTTTAAAACAAGGGGTACAAGTTATAAGTATTTCCATCGGGAGTAATCCTCAGGAAGGAACGGATCAGCTGCCGTGGGATGTACAGGAACAGATCGGGCAAACTACTTTCGTTGAAGAAGGAATGTTCTGGAATGAATTATATGTCTATGCAGAGGAATGTGGCGTGTTGGTGGTGGAATGTGCGGGAAATGAAAACATATTGACCGTCGTTGACCCGATGAAACGTTCCGATAAAGTTTTATATGTAGGAGCTGTCGGAGAAAATGCCGAGCCAGCCTGGTTCTCGAATTTTGGGAAATATGTATCCATTTGCGCCCCCGGTATGAGTATCTACAATGCCATCCCGGATAATAAGTATGATTTTTTACAAGGAACGAGTATGTCAACTCCCATTGTTGCCGGAGCGGCAGCTTTGCTGTTTTCACTTGGGGATGATGTCAAGTTTACGGACGTTAAGGAGGCTTTAGTGAAGACAGCCATACCTTTGCCGGGGAACGGGGTACGTAAGCAAATCGGAAACTTGTTGCAAGTAGATAAAGCGATGGCCTATCTTCAGAAGAATAATCCTTTGCTTGCGGATCCATGTACTCGTAAAATAGACAGTTTAGAACGGGAAATCGAGCGTTTGAAAAAACAATTAAATCAACACTGATGCTACTACTGAGGACAACCGGATTGGAGCATGTTGTTCCTATTGTCAGGGACAATCTGGAATTGATTGCTTTATACCGTCAAATAAAGAGTAACCTGGGAAGAAATGAGGAATATCGTATTTTCGCGGAACCTAGTATTGACCGTTTCAAGAAACAAATTAGCTGGTACACGGAATACGAGGAAGAATTTTCTCCTTTGCGGGCTGTTTTTGCGTCCTGTTCTCTGCAAGTTCAGGACGAAATAAAATCCGCTCTAAAAGAGAAGATTGATACCGTGTTGGCCCATTTTAATCCGGACAATGGGGTGAAGAATCCCGATTACGTGGCATTTTATCAATTACTGTTGCAATGTATCGAGATCCCCTCACTGGAAGATTGCGTATACATGAGTCGCTTGGCGGACGGTACGTTACATTTCGTGCTAACGGAATGGGGGTTCTTGAGCAACACGTCAAATGCAGAGATGGGGATTATCCAGAAGATAAGACCCTTGAGAAATGTCATGATCGATTGCATTTATACGGATGGAACTCCGGCAAGCCAAGTTTTACTGCATTTCAAGCAAGGAGAACGTACTTGGAAAGCGATGACTGACGGGAATGGAAAATGTAATTTTTCTTTGCCTGTCGGGACTTCTTTCGAGGCTTATGACGTGCGGGAAGAAGGGAAACAACGTTTCTTGAAAGGGTTTAACGTGTTGGATCATGCGAAATACCAGTTGGTTTTGGAGGCAGAGGATAAGCCAATGCCACCTCCGGTACCCCCGGTTCTGCCTAAACAAGGAACCCCGCCTCCGGTACCCCCGTTGGGTGTGAAACAACCAGCAGAGGCCCCGCTTCCGCATAACCGGAAGACGGTGCATGTAATTAATCATTTGAACGAGGTGCTGACAGGAGTTCCCGTGCATGTTTGGGGAGAAGGAATCAATCTCCGGACAACAACGGATGAGAATGGTAATTTCTATCTGCATGATGTCTGGGGAACTAAAAAAGTGAAAATGAAGATCGGTGATGCTCCCGGGAAATTAAAGATCGTGCCGGATGCAGACTATTATCAAATGACGGTTTATCCCAAGAAAAAAAGACCTTGGTGGCTTTGGTTGTTGGGTATATTGTTATTACTCCTGTTATTATGGCTGTTGCGGGATTGCAGTTGTTCGTGTCAGCGACCTGCAGACGTCCCTGTTTTACCGGATTCTACTGTTACGCACCGGGAGACTGTTCCGGCTCCACCGGATTCATTGACGGAACCTCCCAGGGATACCGTGTTGCGGGGTGAAAGAGGTTCTTTGAGAATAAATTTGCAGTGGGGTAGCACGGATGATTTGGATTTGCTCGTGATTAATCCCTGTTCGGATACGATCTATTACAAGCGTAAACGACAGGTTTGTGGCGGTTGTATAGGAACTTTGGGTGTAGATGCAAATGCAAAACCGGAATCCTCAGGAAAATATATTCTTTGACGAGTTGCCCCGGGGAGAAATTCAAGTGGGGGTGCAGATGTATAATAAACGGGTATCGAACACTTGTCCGTTTAGAATAACAATTCAAGCTCATAATTTTGAGCAAGTGATAGATACTGTACTTGTTTTTGATAGATTAAGGGAAAATATGATTATTTTTACCAAGAAATTTGATTGATGTATATAGATAAATGTGTAGTGTTATGAAATGTTCTCGATGTGGTCATGATAATGATTCTGATGCGTTATATTGCGTGGAATGCGGCTTGGTGTTGAATGGAGCCCACTCGTGCAGGGCTTGTCATAATTGGTTGAATCCGGGATATAAATATTGCATCTATTGTGGGAAGAAACAAGGGGCTAACGTGGCAAAAATAGCCGGAATATCTACCTTAGTCGTTGTTCTTTTGGCGGTGGCTTTTGCCGTGTGGTATTTCTATCCTGTTAATACCCCGGAAACTCCCGTTGCCAATAATGACCAGATCATAGAGCTTATCCAGAAAAACTTAGGCGAGGTGTCTGCCGGACATGTAGATTTATCGCAACCACCCGCCCAGTTGAACACGGTTTTAAGTGACTTTGCCGCACCTGATTCTGTCTGCGTGGAGGACCGGTTTATCGGTCAGCGTTCTACTCCCAAGGAGTTTTTGAATCATTTATGGTTAACGGGGGAAGTATATCAGGTCATTTCCGTGACCAAGAATGACGCGAAGAAAATAACCGAATTAGTGGTAACAAAATGATATAACTATGATAAAGAGAGTTTTACTATTCACGTGCGTCTGTACGCTGGCCGTTTTGAGTACTTCTGCCCAGACTTTCAGGAATAAGTTATTCCCATCGAACGAGATTAGTGGTGAGGAATTTAAAAAGCAGGCCATAAACAAGATACAGTCATTACAGAATTATCTGGAAGTCTTGGTGAAGAACGATCAGAATACTTCTAAAACAGCCAAGAACGCGGCAGTCGAAAATGCCGTACGTCTATTTTCAGATGAAAACCGTATCGTAGAGGTAAATTCAACATCCCGGCCCAAACCCCGGAAACTAAAAGTTCGTCAGTATTTGGTGAAACTTGCTTTCTTGTCCGAGAAAGTGTACGATAAAGTGACGATCCGTTTTTATGATGTCTTTTTCATTTCTAATTTCAAGAAACGTCCGGATGGGAAGTACGAGGCTGTGGTTTCCATGAGCCAAAAGTTTACGGGAGAAGGTGATCGTCCCTATTCCGATGTCGTGCAAAAGAACATACAGATCATACTTGTTCCTATTCAAAAGCCGGAAGGCACGTATTACGAAGTAAAACTGGGGGATATTTCGATCACGGATAATAATATATAATACCTTGAAAATACTGAATTTATATAAATACATCCTTTTCGTTATTTGTGGTTTACAGAGCGTTACTCTGGCGGCTCAAGGTCTTGACGATGACAGGGCGATAAATAACGTGTTGACGATGCGTGTTAAAATGCTGGACGAGTTTTTCCAGCGTTTTAACGGGAAATACACGGTACATGCGTTTCAGCAGGAGAATTTAGATTCCGTTTTGTTGGAAAAGATGGCTACGGTAATGAAGGATCGGGAAATGATGATTCAATTCCTGGTAAATCAACGAAACGAGAAATTGGTGGAAAGTCCGGTTGTAAAGGAATTCGTGAAACAGGTTGTGAAGGATTCCACCTTGTTGTCTTTTTATGATCCGGATTGGTATGCCGTGATTACCTGCAAAATCAAGATAAAGGGGAAGGAAGAACGCATGAATTTGACGTTAAAAGTTCAACAGGGGGAACAGGGCGATAGCCGATGGGTTATCGTGGGATGTAGCCCTTTTAACGAGAAGGCTTTCACGCCGAAAGTGGATTCTCTTTTCTTTATCGGCCCGGCTAATAATGAATTGAACTTCATGGAACTTTCAAGTAATATGGTAGCAGACACTTCGTTGGTGACCTATTGGGCGAAGGGGATTCAGCCGGATTACCTGACTCTTTTCTCTTGGTTGACGTACAGCGGGACGGCAGAACTACAAAAAATCGAATCTATAAAGTACTATTGTTTGCAGGTGAAAAATTATATGTTTACGATCGAATTTTTCAACCGGGCCGAGTACAATTCCGGCTGGCTGATCTCTTCCGTGCAGAAAATGAATAGCGAACAGAAAGTTGCCTTCCGAAAGGAGTCTCTTTTCGTGAAAGGAGAAGTTCTCCAGTGGAAATTGTTTCAAAGATAATCTTGTATTATCTCGCTTGATTTCGCTAAAGTTACATGAATTTTTCGTATATTTGTATGTTTTGAGCCGGGATGAAATTCCGGCTGTGAATGAACAGTTTAGCGAATATAAGAAATAAGAAA
>OCAG01000765.1_pt1 | contig 16091 bp, 13 predicted proteins | sample 1477111 | NCBI WGS metagenome assembly OCAG01 (sample SAMEA2580288, study PRJEB22360) | human gut metagenome | biome: human gut; feature: human-associated habitat; material: faeces | place: Denmark | collected 2008/2010 | reverse complement strand
CGGGTCGGGATTCTCCAGTAACAATTGTTCTGCTACATATTTTATCATTTCTGATATTAAATATTGGAAGCGGGCACTTGTTATTTTTGATGAATCGTTAAAGTCTGAGCGTGGGATGTCCATCACCCGGCAGGTCAGGAAAAAGCGTTGAGGGGTAAATGGATATATATACGTGTACCAAGCGGCAGGAGCCTCGGTGAATAGTTCCGAGAACTCGATTTTATGACGCATAGTAGAGACATCTGTGCCACTTTGAATATCCGTGATCTCGTGTGTGATGATCGGTTTGAAATGTTCGTTTTCTTCAATAGCGATCTCGATTGTTTTCGCTTCTTCTTGCAATGCGGTCGTCCGTTTCAGCGTGATTTCATAGTTGAACGAACTGGCTCCTGCGGGTAATACCGGATTGGCAGGTAACACGAAATCATCCCCTTCCTTTGCACTTCCTCCAACAACTTTGATGTTTACGGGGCGAGCTTCGTCGGTAGCCCTACCGACCAGCTGAACCGGGATTGATACTATGGCCTCGTTCTGTGATTCTTCGATGTACACGAACGTGAAGTTCGTGCTGTCTGTCAGGATATTTCCTACTCTTATGCGTTGGTTGAAATAGATTCCTTCATTTGCACTATAGTTATTAACCTCTTCTTCCGAACAAGCGGTTAATCCTATAATGAGCATAATCCATATAAATATATTGCTTGTTTTCATCATTTGCGTGTTATTGTCGATTATTAATTTCTGTGTCGGGTAAAGGCACCACGAAAACTTGGGTGGATGCCGCTTGACCTGCAGGTTTACTTCCACTATTGTTCGTTCTATTTAAGATGTTTGTAAACGTCCGTTTATAGAAATAGAACAATTGTCCTTCTCCATATAATTCGCGCATGTATTCGTAAGTAAGCTCGGTTGTCGTTAGGGAACCGAGGTTCGAAATACCTCGTTTATTTCTTAAGGTGTTGATATATGGAAGTCCGTCATTCAGAGTTTCCGATTCGCTTTCTGCGGCGATCAGATACATCTCTCCCAATCTTAACATGGGGATCATCGTGTTCTGGATTAGCCCGGTGGTACTCATGTCATTGTATTTATAGAAATACCGGGCGCCGCTTGTCAATCCGGGAAGTGTGGCCTGTTCCCAGTTTGCCTCGAAACGAATATCGCTTGTGGTAGAAGAACCCGGTGCCGAGTACAAGAAATTCAATAATTTTTCATCCATGGTAAATATAAACGCCGGATTACGAGAGGGATCATGGTAATTTTTGAATAATAGAACTCGATTTGTGTTTGTTAAGGCGAATAAGACCTCTGACGAGAAAATCCGGTCACTCTTGGCTTCCGTTCTTTCCGTGAATGGGAATGTGCCCGCTTCTGCCGCCGTGATCACTTTTTTGGCGTAGATGGATGCATTGGTTTTATCCCCAGCATAGAGATAAACTCGTGCCATGAGCCCTTGTACCGCATAATAGTTCATACGTAATGCCCGGTAACGCAGGAAATTGGATTCATTCCCGGCTGATTCCATTAAAGTACCTTTTGTGATGATCGGGTCATTTGCCAACACTTTCTCCGCTTCTTGCAAGTCATGAATGACATATTCCATGACTTTGTTTGCAGGTAATAAATCGTTTACATTCGATGATTGGTGTAAATAGTAGGGAATACACTCGTTTTCCGGGTTGTTCATGTAAACCGGGCCGAACAGGCGTAACATATCGAAGTGCAACATGGCACGCAAAGCCAAGGCTTCTCCCCGGATAATGTCATAGTTAATACCCGTGAAGAGTGATTCTCGGTTTTCTATGTTATCAAGAATCTTGTTACAGTTCATGATCAGGGCGTAAGCTTTTTCCCAAACTTTATCCAAGCGTCCCCGCCAGTATTCAGTGCTGTATTTATAGCTGTTTAAATCAATATAATTTCCCCATTTCCCTTGGTCGTCGCCGATCTTGTAGGCTCCGCCCATGAGTTCGAGCATTTCCACCATGAGGGTACTTCCGTAAAGGTTCTCGTCATTTAACTCGATGTAAACGCCGTTCAGTAATTTCTGGAAACCGGTTTCCGAGTTCAACAGGTCTTCTTCCGCTATCTGGTCGTAAGGTTTCACGTCCAACCAACTGTCGCAAGCCCCGAAAACAAGGGTGCAACATAAAAGCGTGATTAATTGTATTTTTCTTTTCATAATTCTTCCGTTTAAAAGGTTGCAGATATAGAGAATGACATCGTGCGTGCAAAAGGATAGTCAATACCTCGCTCGCTCTTTACCGATGAAACTCTGAAAATATCGTTCATGTTAGCTTGCACGGTCAATGTCGACAAACCGACATGCTTGATGAAAGGTTGGGTAAACTCGTAACCGATGTTGAAAGATTCTCCGCTTAGCGTGTTTTCGTCCATCACGAAACGGGAAGAGGTTTCAGTTGTTTGGAAAAGAGAAATTCTTTTGAATTTTGCCTCTTGTCCCGGAGTACTCCAACGGTCGTATAAAGCCCGTTTATCTTGGTTATAATTAATGCTTTCCCTGTCGATATTTTCTACCTTCTCGTAAAGAGCGCTATTGAAAACCTGACCTCCTAGCTGATAACGCAGGTAACATCCGAACGAGAAACCTTTGTAGTAAAGGGTTGTACCGAGTACTCCTTCCAGTTTCGGTTCCGTGTTTCCGACCACGACTTCATCATTCTTGTCATACGTGAAAGTGTAAGTACCGTCCTTCTTGATAAACAAATCCTGACCTGTCGCCGGATCAATACCTGCCGATCTTACCGCCCAAATATCGGTGGGGCTACCACCGTCGTAGTACCTAGTAGTGTTCAGGTTTGCCTGATTCTGTTCGTTCATGGATTGCAAGCTATTCCCGATTTTGGAATATTTTGACTTGGCATGTGTCCCGTTGAGACTGATATTCCATACGAAACGATCTTGCGGGCGATAAATGGGAGAAACTTTTAACGTAACTTCAATACCGTCTGTTTTTAATTGCCCCATGTTCATCATGACACTTTTCACCCCGATAGAACTCGGTGTCGTGATGGCTGCTACTAGTGGATCGGTTTTTTTCCGGTATAAATCCAAGGTGACATTCACTCGTTCGTTGAACATTGTGATGTCGGTTCCCAAGCTATAATTGATGGTTTCCTGCCATGCCAGATCGGGATTGCCCAATCCTTCAAGAATAACTCCGGTTCCGAAAATATTACTCATCCAGTGCGTGAAAGCATAGGTAGAGAATGCCTGATAAGAGGCGAAATTCTGGTTCCCCGGGTTTCCGACCGAGCCTCTGAGTTTTAATAGTTGGAAGAAATCGCAATTCTCCATGAATTTTTCAGCGTGGATATTCCAACCTAAACCGACAGACCACGTGTTTCTGAAACGGTTGTTTGTTCCGAACACGGAAGTTCCGTCACTGCGGTAGTTGAAATCGAATAGATAGCGATTGTCATAAGCGTAGCCCCCGTTGATATAGAAACTGGCAGCACGTGTTTTGCTTTCCGTGTAAGTCGGTTTAGACCCTGCCGGGTAACTGTTGGTAAAAGACGGAGCGTCAAATTCATCTTCTGTAAATCCGATTGCCTTATACCCGTTTTGGGAATTTTCCTTGGTACTGAAATTGAATCCGGCCACGGCATTTACCATGTGTTTTCCCGCGAATAAGTGTCCATAGGTGACAGAAATATCCCCTTCGTAATTCAGATTTTTCGTTTGAGCGTTTGTGTAAAGTCCTTTTTCTGTGTCGCTTACCTCGTCAAAATCACTGTGTTGCGGGGAAAGACGTACTTCGGCTGTCGAATTGTTCTTGGTAATCCCGAACTTGGCCCTTGCACGCAGGTCATTCGTGGCAAACCATTCGAGGATGAAATTATTCGTGAATCCGAATTGATCTTGCACGTCGTAATTATTCAAGTGAGCGTTCCACAAGGGATTGGGTACGGAATATTCTTCCGGATCTTCCGTGTAGTATAAATATTTGTCGATGCCGCCTTCGCTATTGTATTTCCTGAAATAAGGATTAGCTTGAGCGTATTCTGAGAAAGGAACGGCCGGGTCATTCGTTTTCATGTAATCCAGTATAAATTTATTGCTGAATTGGAATTTCCCCGTGCGGTAGACCAAGTCGATATTTCCGCTTATCGTTTGACGATCTGAGCCTTTCATGACGCCTTGCGTGTTGCCGTAACTTAAACCTAGACCATATCTGATGCGTTCCTCGCCTCCTTCGGCGTAGAGGTTGTGTTTCTGAACGAAACCCGTGCGAATCGGTTCGCTGAGCCAGTAGGTGTTGACGCCTCGTTCGATGTCTTGTAAACGTTGGTTTCTGAGATTGTCCAGCGTGATTTGGTCCATCGGGTCGTTTGTGGTGCTGGTGTATCTTCCCGCTCTGGTTTCAAACTCCAATTTCTCCCGTGCGTTCATGAGGTTATAGTCCGATAGGTCAGCCATGGTTATGCTGAAATCTCCTTTGTACGAGAGTGAAAGAACTCCTTTTTCCGGAACTTTCGTTTCAATAACCAATACACCGTTGGCGGCTCTTGAACCGTAAATCGCTGTGGAGGCGGCGTCCTTTAAAAGTGTTACGGAGGCTACCCGGTTCATGTTCAAATTCATGACAGTCTGTAGATCCGTTTCGAATCCGTCCAATATAAATAACGGTTGGTTCGGATCGGTTCCGTATTCTTCTTTTAATCCCATGACACTACTCTTACCTCGAATCTCCACGTCCGGCAACCGGTTCGGGTCTGAGCCGAATTGGTTATTGACGTTAATCTTGAAAGAGGGGTCTAGCGTTCTGATACTTTGAAGTACATTTTGTGTACCGGCGGCTTTCAAGTCTTCCACCTTGTACGTGCTTGCCGATCCCGTGAAACTCTCTTTTTTTCTTCGGTATATTCCGGTTACCACGACGTCCTCGATGGTTTCCACGGCGGGGGTAAGCTGTATTTCCCGAAATTCCGCACTGTTGTTACCGTTGAATTTTTTTACTAATCTTTCGTAACCGATAAAAGAAAATATGATGTTGTAGTTCCCCGAATCGATAGGGAAAATAAATTCTCCGTTGGCGTTGGTTGCAGTACCCTGCTGACTTCCTTCGATCATGACGGTTACGCCGGGAAGGGGTTCACGGGTATCTTTATCAAACACGACACCTTTTAGCTCAATAAGTTTTATCTTGGGGGTATTAGCTTGTGCCGGACGTTGTACGATAACGATCGTTTTATCTTCCAGTTTGTACGTGAAAGGTGTTTTGTCCAACAAAAATTCCAGTACTTGTGTTAGTGGGGCGTTTGTGAATTCCTTAGAGATGCGTTTGTCATAAGCTTTGACCTGTCCTGCATTGTAAAAGAATTCCATTCCCGTGGTGGTGCTGATCTGTTTGATAGCATCCAGAAGGGTCGTATTTTCCAGTTTAAGATTGAGACGCGTTTCCTGCGCATGTGAATTGTAGGTCATGCTGCAAAATACGATGATCAGGAAAAGAGGCAAGATCATTTTTCCCGTGAACTGGGTCCAGGGAATTACTTGTCTAAGATTGGATGAAGTGTCTTCTTTCATGATATTTATGTTACTGTTATTAATTGATTGTTAGTTGTTTATTTGCTTGATAAACCTTTTTTTAGGGTCACAAATCTCAGGGCTTTATCCGTGATAAAGTCTTTCCTTTTTTGAGTTATTATCTACATTCGATATTTTTTCGCTAATATGTTGCTACTGTTTTCTAGGTACTTTTGTCCGGTAATGTTCTCTCTTTCATTTTATTTGATCGTTAGGTTTTGTATTTGGTGTTATTTTTTTGAGTATACAATCCCCCTGGCATTACGTTTTGATAATGTCCTCGGTCAGATATTCAATATGTTATTCCTTTGTTTTTACTTCAGATGAATGATACCGTTTTCAATGCTACACGTTATATTACTTGTTGTTGTTAATAATTTCGTGATGTAATCAATACCTCTTTCATACCGGATCATACCGGAGAAGCAAGTATCGTTGTATTTTTCTGCTACTTTTATTTCAATGCCGTACATTCGGGCAAGCTGTTTTGCCAGTGCGGGTAATTTCTCATTGTTGAAATAGAGGATTCCTTCTTTCCACATGGCGAATTCGGAGGTGTTTACCTCGTTTTTCGTGACTCCTTTCGTCGTTTTGTTTACCCGTACTTGTTCATTGGGTAAGAGGGCGATGGCTTCAGTTCGTGTGGGAAGTGAGTATTCAATTTTCCCGGTAACCAATGTCGTGATATTCTCTTCGTTATCCGAGTAAGCTGAAACGTTGAAACTGGTCCCCAATACCCGAATGGATTCTCCTCCGGGGATTTCCACGTGAAAAGGTTTTGCGGCATCCGGTTTGACGTCGAAGAAGCCTTCTCCCTCGATTTTTACCCGTCTCTCTTTGGCAGAGGCGAATGTTGCCGGGTATTCGAACCATGTTTCCGAATTTAACCACACGTGAGTGCCGTCCGTCAGTTCTAGATCGAAACGCTTTCCCGCGGGGACGTATATCTTGAGTGGGGTCTCCTCTTGCAGGGTAATTTCCTCACCCGTGGCGGATTGTAAGGTCGTCTTCGCATTTGGGTTGGCATTCATTCTGGCTGACGTGTTCAGGTTGGCCACGATGGAATCTCCTATCATGAATTGAACTTTTTGTTCGCTGATAGATATGCCCATATCATTTAATTGTGCAAATACAGGAGACTTTTCGGATGATTCGGGACTGAATAGCAAAAGTATAAATAAGCATACCGCAGCTGCACTACTTGAAATGTAGATGATACGGCGTCTGAAGGTATGTTTATGTATTCTTTGTTTCACGTTCCGATAGTTTTCGTCCAACATTTGATCATCGTTTTCCACGGGGGGAAGTGAGTTCCATATTTCCTCCAGTAACTCTTCCTCGTTCTCCCCGATGGGGCGTTTCAAATATTTCCCTGCATTTGTTTTCATGCGTGTTTCTCTCTAATCTGTTTATATAATACTTGACTTTTCGAAACTACGTATTCGAAAATGTTATTTTTTTGCTTTTGCCCGAAGTTTTTTCATGGCCTGGTAGAGAATCGTTTCTACGGTCCGGGCAGAAATACCCAGTTCTTTGGCGATTTGAATACTTTTTTTATTCTCGATATGGCTCATGATGACCACTTGTTTACTTCTTTCCGGTAGCTCGTTAAGGATGTTAGCCAGTAGGGTTTCGGGATCTGTCGGGGGATCATGGTTGATGGTATTTTCTTCTTCTTCGCTTGTCTCCTGTTTTATCTGTTCGTGATGCAGTTGATGAAGGGAGTGGGTTTTGAGGTAGCGTAGTGAATTATTGTGAGTTCCCCGAAGAAGATAGTTGCGGAGAGATTTTTCCCGGTCTAGTTTTTTCCGGTTTTCCCATAGGGTGACAAAAAGATTCTGAACAATTTCATAAGCGGCTTCTTGATCTGAGAGGATGGAGGTGGCATAATTTCTTAAGGAGGTGAAGTAGCTTTTGTAGACCATGGCAAAAGTTGCTTCATCTCCTTTTATAAGTGCATCAACGATTTCCCCGTTGTTTGTTATGTCGAAATTATGTTGCATCGTGTTTTATGAAAATCCCTTGTGATAACAAAGATACTAAAAAGATGCGAATTTCCTTGTCATGGGAATTTTGGGAATTTCTTGAAGTCCGGGTCTCGTTTCTCCAGGAAGGCGTTTTTACCCTCTTGTGCCTCTTCCATGAGATAGTACATCAGGGTGGCATCCCCGGCGAATTCCATTAATCCGTGTTGACCGTCCAATTCGGCATTCAATGCCCGTTTGATCATGCGGATGGCCATCGGGCTGCGTTGCATGATGGTCTTGCACCAGTCCACGGTTTCATCTTCCAGCTGATCGAAGGGAACCACCTTGTTCACCATCCCCATCTCTTCGGCTTCTTTGGCAGTGTATTGGCGGCAAAGGAACCAGATTTCACGAGCTTTCTTCTGGCCCACGTGGCGGGCGAGATACGAGGAACCGAATCCCCCGTCGAAGCTACCGACTTTAGGGCCTGTTTGTCCGAAACGAGCATTCTCGGAAGCGATCGTGAGGTCACACACGACATGAAGCACGTGGCCTCCGCCGATGGCGTACCCGTTTACCATGGCGATGACGGGTTTCGGAAGAGAACGGATGGCTTTGTGCAGGTCGAGTACGTTGAGGCGGGGAACCCCGTTTTCATCAATGTAGCCTCCTATTCCTTTCACTTTCTGGTCTCCTCCGGAACAAAACGCTTTGTCCCCGGCCCCCGTGAGTACAACAACACCAATGTCACTCCGTTCCCGACAGATATTTATGGCATCCAGCATTTCGAAATTGGTTTGCGGGCGGAAAGCGTTATAAACCTCCTGGCGGTCAATGGTTATTTTAGCTATTCCTTCGAAGAATTCAAATCGAATGTCTTCATATTCTTTGATTGTAGTCCATTTTGACATATCCGGTATGTTATTTTTAGTTTTTACAAAGTGTAACGACAAATGTACATGATAATTTTTATTTTAACGAGGTTCGATATAAAGAATTCGCGTGATGGTACAGGGAAGAAAGTCATGGCTTTGTTCGTGGAAGGTCTATGTCTTCTTCGACGTTGGGCGGGATCATGAACATAGCATGAACATAGCATCTTCATAGCAAGAATACTCGCCAGTGTTTTTGATGTGAAATTGATGTCAAGGTGCTATATGGTTGGTGGTAAGGAACCCCGGATGAAAGGTAGGATATTCCGGGCGATCCACCATACTATGATTAATATTAAGTACGTGTTGACGACTATCCGGTGATGGCAGATCCTTTTTAGCCGGGCTAATTTATTTCGGGGGTCAAACCATTGCGTGATTACAAGAGCAATTAGATAAGGAATAGAAAGAATAAGGAACGGGTTATACCCGAAAGCTCCTTTGATATTCAAGTGTAATAATTGATGAATTGCCCTTTGGCTACCACATGCCGGACAATCGAGTCCCGTGAACCAACGAAAGGGACATTTTGGTATAAATGCCGAATACTCGGGATCAATGAAGAACAGGATGATCCCGAGTAGTATAATTAGTATGAGGCCTATTTTCTTAAAATGTCCGAACGAATACATTCATTCGAATATTAATAATAACCTCCTCCCATCAGTACACTTGCTAATCCGCTGATGAACCCGATGATGACGGCGAGTACACCTCCACCTAATGCCAAGAAGAAAAATAATCTTGCCATGTTAGAAGCTTTTATCGCTTCCTCTTGCTGACCGGAATTCCAGAGGTTGTCCACTTTCGTGGCGTAGATGATGGAGACAATCCCTAGCGGCAAACAGCACAAAATGGTCGATAGGATTGCCCATACTAGCCAGTTGTCCGGTTTGGAATTGTTGTTTACCGGTGGTTGAGGTGGTGTGGGAGGGAATGGCGGGGGTGATAAAGGCGTGGAGGTTTCGTTCGTGAACAATTTCGCAAGTTCGTGAACTTCTCCTGCCGGGAGCCATTGGGCCATACCGTTTTTCCACACGAGGGAGTTTTTCGTTACCCCGTTGCGAATTAATTCTTCGGGAGAAACCGGGCCTTTTTGTTCATTCTTTTCGTTCAGGTAAAAATAGTTTTCCATAGTTTAATAATTTACCATTTATATTCGCTTCGTAAATAATTTCCGTTAAAGTCGTAAATATCTTTGATATATCCCCCGTCGGCCTCGATGCGTTCAGAACCGGCGTAGGGTATGATGTCATTGTATTTGCAGGGGATAATGATTTTTCCTTTTTTATTGATTGCACCCCAGACTCCATTCTGCACTTTACCGTCTTTCGAGAATCCGCCGCGGTTGATCAGTGATATACCGTTTAATTCTTTACAGATGATAAATTGACAGGGTAATATCTCTTCTCCCTCTAGGGTATAGAGGCCTTCTTGGTCATCTATTTTCACGTGGAGGAGCGAGGTTTCCCGCCAACGGGAAATTTTCGTGTACTCGCAAGGAACAATTACTTTTCCTCTTGGGGTATATAGTCCTTTTAGTTTCCCTGATTTAACCATGAAATTGTCGGTTGTGAGCCAAGTGTCAACATCATCGTATATACATGGGATAATTTCAGTTCCATCGAGTGCGAGTATCCCTTTTTGGTTGTTATACGTAGCCCGGTAGTAAGCGGGTGACCAGTAACTATTGGGTGCGATATTATCGTATACGTAGGGAACGATTTCCAATCCGAATTTATCCATGACTCCTACTCCGGATCTTTTCTCTATGATGCAGCGATCGTACCGGAAACAATAGGCATGATTTAGTACTCCATAATAGAAAATGGAAAATAAAGAAGATAGTAAGAAGGGTAGAACTATCAGGGTTGTATTCAGTAGGTATTTTCTTTTTTTGTAAAACAGGGAAAAGATGATGCCTAGTACCCCGATGATGAGGATGACAATTCCCGGAACGTATGGGTAAATATCAAACCACGAGGCGACAAACGCCGAAACAAATCTGCCAGCGAGTAAGAAGAGAATCGTGCCTAAGGTCGCGTATAAAATCAGGACAATCTGTACCACGCTGATTTGTGGTTTAGGAGATGTGATACATTCATGTAATTCGGGAATATCTTTTGCCTGTACCCAGTTTGGCATGCCTTCACGCCACACGAGTGTTTCTCGTGTGATTCCTTGTTGTTTAAGTTCATCTAACGAAAGCGGCCCGACCTGTTTGTGGGTCTTGTCCATGAAATAATAATTTATCCCCATAAATTAAGATAAAAAGAATAAACAAACGCTATCCCAAAAGTAGTAAATAAATGGATAAGTGTGCTGTTGGGGGAAGAAAAAATGAGGTGGGGCTTTGGGCGGGGTTGTCCAAAAAGTTATTTTTCAAATTCCCTCCCCCCTTCGGGGTACTCCCCTTACTAATTTTAGATTTAATGATTGTAGATTTTAGATTTCCACCGCACAAAGCCGCCGCTTCTAAATTTCCTACTTTCAACTTTTAGTTTTTATCTTTTAACCTTTATCTTTCTCTTGCAGAGGTAGAGTTGAAATATACCCGATCTTCGGAATGAGTCACCAACTCATCCTCTGTTTATAGAGAGAGTTAAAAATAGCTCTTCTGAGAAATTCTAGTTTCCCTTAATTAACCCCTCAACGCTTGAAAATATCCTTTTAATATTTCCCCGTTTATTTTTCCGGGTGTGTGAACAACGAGAATGGCCGGTTGTTGTCCCGGTTGGTAGAATTCGGATAGTGCTGATTCTAACGAGGGTGCATCTGTTGCTCGGTACATCTTGAAACGATGAACTTCGGCAAGCCGTTCTATATCCACGTCGTGAGGGGTTTCAAAGAATTCTTCAACTTCTTCCAGACCGGAAGGACCTGCCAAAAAGCGGAATATGCCTCCTCCTCCGTTTTGGATAACGATGATTCGTAATAACGGGGGACAGTTTTTGATCCATAAAGCATTGGAGTCGTACAAAAAGCTGTTGTCTCCCACGATCAGCGTGGTGATCCCGTCGAATGTTGAGGCTGCACCCATGGCTGTCGAGGTACAACCATCAATACCACTTGTTCCCCGGTTGGCATCGGTACGGTCCACCTGCGTGTACCGGAAGAGTTGGGCGTAACGTATCGGGGTGCTGTTGCCTAGTTGTAAACGGCTCCCGGCAGGAAGTGCGGGAATGAGCATGGAGAAGGCTTTCAGGTCACACCACGGGATACGTTTCAGGTAGTTATCGTGTATTTGTGTTGCTTTTTCTTCCCGTTGATGCCATTGGTGGGCATAACTGGACGGCAAACTGTTGGCTTTTATTTCCGCAGGTTGGAGTTGATCAAAGAATGTTCGGGTGTCCATGGGGACGTGGAGGGTCATGGACTTGTACGTGTCAGGCGGTGTCGACCGTTCGTCAATATGCCAATGAGAATGTGGGGTATGTTCTCGGATGAAAGCCTTTATCATACGGGAAACAATCGCTCCCCCGAACGTGATGAGTAGTTCAGGGGCGTAAGTCTCTGCTTCTTCCGGTTGTATCGTGGAGATTATCCTGTCTATCGTGGAGATCACGAGGGGAATGGATAGATTTGTTACGCTTTCCGTTAAAACCACCACGTTGGGAAGGCTTGCCAGTAACTTGATATGTTGTTGCAAAACCGGGTCGGGTTCATGGAATCCGGCGATGATCATGACCTTGGGACAAAGAAAAAATTCCTCCCGTAGGTTTTGAGAGATTTCTGCGGTTAAGGAAGGGGTTTCTTTCAGCGTCTTGATCACCCGTTCTGAAGTTATGGATTCATGTTGAAAGCTGTACAAGGGTTCTCTCAGGGGAACATTGATATGCACGGGGCCTTTCCGGCCGTGTTGGGATAGATTGATGGCCTCGTTTACCAGACGATTGGTATGCCAGCGGTCCTCGTTGCACGTGATGGCTGTCGGGAGCTGAAAGCTCTTTTTCACGAAGTTACATAATACCCCTTGCTGTTGTATCGTTTGGCTATCGTCTTGATCTATCCATTCGGAGGGACGGTCTGCCGAGATAACGAGAAGGGGAATACCCTGGTAATAGGCTTCCGCCACGGCAGGGGAGTAATTCAATAAGGCGGTTCCCGACGTGCAGATAAGGGCAACCGTTTGTCTGGTTTGTTGTGCTATTCCCAGAGCGAAGAAGGCGGCCGAACGTTCATCCACGATGACATGATGTTTCAACCTTTTTTCCCGGGCAACAGACACGAGTAAAGGTGCATTCCGGGAACCAGGTGACAGAACGACTTCCTTGATCCCTTTTTGAACGAGTAGACTGATAAGAATTCGAACGTTTTCAATATCAGAATGTGATTTTTCCATAATTCATTTGACGTATGAGGTTTAGTAAAGTATCGGCTTTCTGACAAGTTTCCTGCCACTCGGTTTCCGGGTCGGAAAGAGGGGTAATGCCGCCTCCGACATACAACCGCAGGGCGTCATCGAATACTTCCATGGTACGCAGGTTGACAAACAAGTCAAATGCCCCGGAGGCTTGCAATGGTCCTAGGAATCCGGCATAATATCCCCGATCCCGTTTCTCGATCTCCGTGATGATTTGCATGGCTCTCTTTTTGGGTAGGCCGCAGACAGCCGGAGTCGGGTGAAGTTGTCCTACCAGTTCGTCAATCTGGTCGGCAGGGAGTTGTTCGTCACTTCTGAAAAAGGTACAGAGGTGAAAGACATTCCCGGCTTGTAACGTGATAGGTCCCTCGATTTCGAGATGGCGGGTAAAGAAATGTCTTAGCGTGTCTTGGATGTAGTCGGTCACGATTTGTTGTTCCTCGATGTCCTTGTCTCCCCATTCAGGTGGATTTTTTGCTGTTGCCACGGGTTGAGTTCCTGCCAGTGACATGGTGAAGAATCCGTTTCTGTCGTATTTGAGGAAAGTCTCCGGTGAGGCACCCATCCAAGCGCATTTACCCGGAATGGCGGCAAAGAACAGGAAGGCGTGGTGGTATTGTTTCATCTGTTCGAAGATCGCTGGCGATAGTCGGAGTGAATCGCAGGGTATCGTGATGGTTCTTGATAGAACGGCTTTTTTCATCCCTTCCCGTTTCAACGTGTCGATCATCGTGCGCAGTTCATCCAAGTACTCGAAATGCTCGCAGTCTTGCTTGGTGAAAATACGTTCCGGGGTATTGAAAACCGTGTTCTGTAAATTTCGAATCGCTTCGCCATCAGTCAGGTAGTCCGTGAATGAAAGATCGGCTTTGATGAAGAAGGGGAAACTCCAAGAGGAGTGATTGAAGGGGGTGATAACAAACCCTTTTTCTCCCCGATGTTTTTCGAATCCCTTGAATATCCGGGTATCGTTGGAGAGTTGAGCCCCGAAAATAACTTCACGAGAACCGGGTAAACGGTACGTGTAAAACGGGATGTTATTTCGCAGGCAGATGTTCTGCGCTTCTGCAACCGAGAGTCTGTTTTCTGTTTGTTCTATCATGGCATAACCTATTCTTACCGCAAAAATAGGCAAAATTATTCGCTGGTGATTCAATTGATGCAAAATGTAAGTATTTTTGTGGGGAGTGTGGCTGCGCCGCGTTGCAGGTTGCAAGTTAATAAAGTTATTTTGTTTGAATGAAATGAATAAAGATAGGAGCGGGTATAAGTTTTTGGGTGGTTGGCGAGGACTTCGGGAGTTATTGCCGAATAATTTAGGGGCCTTCACACAGGTATTCGCTTCCTTGAAAAGTTATAATTTCCGTCTTTATTTCGGGGGACAATGTATCTCGCTGATCGGGACGTGGATGCAACAGATTGCCATGAGTTGGCTGGTGTTCCGGTTGACCGGGTCGGTGCTTTTACTGGCGACGGTTACTTTTATGGCGCAAATCCCAATTCTCGTGGCTACTCCTTACATGAGCGTTTTTGTTGACCGGTTTGATCGACGTAAGTTGCTGGTGCTGACGCAATCGCTGTCTATGGTACAGGCGTTGTTGATGGCTTTGCTCACGTTGACTGGGTTGATACAGGTGTGGCATATCATGATTCTGAGTTTATTGATCGGTTTGATTAATGCTTTGGATAATCCCACTCGACAGTCATTTTACCCGAGTTTGGTCCCGAAGGATAAGTTGAGTAACGCTATTGCGCTGAATTCTGCCGTGATTAATGGTTCTCGTTTGATCGGGCCCGCGGTGGGTGGAGTATTGATCGGTTTGTTGGGAGAGGGCATTTGTTTCCTGTTGAATGGTATCAGCTATATTGCCGTGATTATTGCCTTGTTGATGATGCGGGTAGCGCCCAAGCGGGAGAGAACCGCGAAGCAAAAGGTGTGGGAAGATATGCGGGATGGCTTCCGGTACGTGGCGGGTAATATACCGATCCGTACGCTATTGCTTTTGATGAGCGCGATCAGTTTCTTCGGGTTACCCTTGATGACGTTTATCCCGGCTTACGTGAAAACGATCCTGCACGGGGAAAGCGAGATGCTGGGGCTACTACTTTCATGTATCGGTGTCGGTTCCTTCATTGCGGCCTTGTATCTGGCAGCCCGGAAGAGCGTGCTGGGACTGGGAAAAGTGGTGATGCTTTCCGGGGCGTTGCTGGGGATCGGTTTGTCGGTGATGTCGTTTGTTACGATTCCTTGGGTGGCTGCCGTGTTATGTCTGCCGGTGGGCTTTACGATTATTGCAGCCGTGGCTTCTATCAACACGCTGTTACAGACCCTTTCCGGCGAGGATAAACGAGGCCGGGTGATGGGATATATGGCAATGTCTTTCACGGGTATGGCTCCCGTGGGGAGTATGGTGCTGGGGGCAATTGAAAAATGGATCGGTTTGCAAATGATTATCTTACTATCCGGGATTTGTTGTTTTGTCGCCGCTTTGGTTTTCGAGTATTATCGCCCCTTGGTGCGTAGGCATGCTCGTCCCGTTTATATTGAAAAGGGGATTATCAAGGAGATTGCCATTGGGATTGATTCCACGGAGGAACAACGGTTCTGATTAATATTTCTTCGGTGTTTATTGTTATGAAAAATGATGTTCCTTCTAAAATATTTTGAACCATTATTTTTTTGTGTATTTTTGTCATTAGCGGAAGTAATAAATGTCTATAATGTGATGGAACAGGGGAAATTCGATGTATTATTTAATCAGTATTACGAACGTTTAGTACTGTTTGCTGAGAGTTATGTGGGAGATTTGGAAACAGCAGAGGATATGGTACAGGATGTTTTCTTATCTCTTTTGTCACGGTCGGATTTTAATGAAGTCGAATATTCACGTTCTTATCTATATAGTTGTGTGAGGAACGGATGTGTGGATTATTTACGAAAATTGAAAGTAATAGATCCATTAGATATAAAGTTATTTGATGCGATTTATTATGCGGGGGATTTTAATCTTTTGGAACAAGAGGAGTTAATTCGGAAGGTGGAAGAAGAGATAGAGAAGTTGCCGGAACAACGTCGGGAAATACTGAAAATGAGTGTTTACAAGGGAATGAGTTATCCGTCAATAGCAGAAGTGACAGGTTTGTCAGTAAATACGATTAAAACACATATGAAGAAGGCATATCAAGATCTGAGGGAAAGACTTTATATGCAACATTTGAATTTACTTTTACCTTTAATCTTGTTAGAAATAAGAAATAAACATTCGTTGTAGTTTTATC
>OCAG01000762.1_pt1 | contig 16107 bp, 11 predicted proteins | sample 1477111 | NCBI WGS metagenome assembly OCAG01 (sample SAMEA2580288, study PRJEB22360) | human gut metagenome | biome: human gut; feature: human-associated habitat; material: faeces | place: Denmark | collected 2008/2010 | reverse complement strand
CAGCGGGGATCAATCTTATCATTCTCTTCTTCCATTGTCAACTCTTCCAGTACATGCTCCATCTCCTCGTTACACTCCCCCTCCGGGTGAACCACGCGAAGCGGGTAATTCAGCATATACACCTCATATAGCGGTTCACTTAAATCCAGATAATCATCATCTTGAGACAAGATAATAAAATCATCATCATTTCCTTCCTCTCTCTCCCCGTACTTCGCGTACAAGTTCAATTCCCCGCTAATCGGTAACTCCATTTCCTCCAGACAGCGATCGCAAATAGCTTCCACCGTCCCTTCGATCATCATCCGAACCTCCATCAGCAAGGATGACTTCACGATATTTACTCTCGCGTTTACTTTTCCTTTCGTTCCTTTTGTCGCGTCAAAACAATCAAAAAAACTGCCATCCATAACAAACTCGAAAGTGTGAACGCCTTCCCCTAAGCCTCTGTGGGCTATCTTATATTCTTTCAATCTGTCCACTACTCTTGACGTAAAACGGGGACAAATGTACAAAAAAATATAATACCCAGTACATTCATACCCGTTTTTTTCTTATATACCTAATCCCCAAATTAATATTAAAATAACACACAAGTAGCATTCCCTCATTTTTTACTACACGAAAAAGCAACATAGCCCCTCTTCAAAGTAGCGAGAGAACCCATTATCAAACGATCGTATCATCAAAATGATTCCCAACTAATTTTCAACCTGTTTGTAATCGTTCATATTAACGAACTTCTCGGAGGAATAGTCTCCTAAAAGATGTTTCCCAAAATAAAACCACAACTGTCGGAGATAAAAGTCTCGATAAAAACTCATATATTGATGTCTTTGCCCTGGAAACACCCATAAATCAAATTTTTTACCAGCCTTCACCAAGGCATCTGCCATACGCATTGTATTACTCGGGTGTACTGTTCTATCAGCGTCACCAACAATCAGCAATAAATGTCCTTTCAATTCTTTTGCCAACTCCATATTAGTGGGAATATTAGATTGAAATGAAATTACACCTTCTCTCTGGATTTCCTTCACTCCGTGATGAGTTTCTCCCCACCAAAGATTAAACGTATTGCTATCATGATTCCCTGAAGAGGACACTGCCGCGGTATAAAAATCAGGATAAGTACAAATGGCAGATGTTGACATCAACCCTCCTCCTGAATGTCCGTAAATTCCGACTTTAGTACTATCAATAAAAGCATATTGCCGAGCCAATTGTTCAATTCCACACTTGTCATCCGCCAAAGGATAATCTCGCAAATTCCCATACCCGTAAGTATGATATTTTACATCACGTAACGGACTACCTCCTCGATGCCCAAAATTAACCACAATGAAACCAACTTGAGCTAAAGCATTATTCATTGCAACCGGATTAAAAGTCAACGCCATATCCTCTGATGTCGGTCCCGGATATACATTCGAAATGATCGGATATTTACGTCCCGGTTCCATGTGAAAAGGCTTCCACATAAAACCATAAAGATCCGTCACACCATCAGCTGCTTTCACATGAATCGCCTTGGGCTTTTCCCAACCTAATGCATAAAGCTGACTCAAATCGGGAGAAGCCAACCGCAACACGATCCTTCCATCCGTATCTCTCAGAACACTCACAGGCTCCAGATCAGCACGAGAATAATTATCAACAAAATATTTCCTATTCGTTCCTAACATTTCAACATCATGCGTAGCCATTTCCGGAGTCAAGCAACGCATTTTATATTTACCATCAATAGAAGCTTTATTCAATCGAGCATAATAAGGATTTTCTCCCTTTACTTGCCCGTAACCATAAAAATAAATCTCTCTCTTCTTCATGTCTATATCTACAATTGGCCCGGCGACCCATTCACCTGATGTAATCACATTTTTCAAGTTACCCATACCATCATAATGATAATAATGTCCATACCCAGTCCTCTCGGAATGCCAAATAATATCTTTCCCCTCGTTCAAAATAGAAAGATGATATAGTTCATTGTTAAAATAAGGCTTGCAAATTTCATTAAAAATAATTGTCACTTCTCCATTTTCAGGCTTGACACGACACAACTCCAACTCATCACACGTCCTCCTTTTACGTACGAAATATAATCTTTCGCATAAACGACCTTGACCATCGTTAACGATCTTTATCGTTTGATCTTTCCATTTATCAATGGGAACTCGTGTGGACAATTTCGTTTCAGCATCAAAAATATATAATTCATGCTGAGGGACATACTTGTCTCCAGGCATATAAAATATACTTTCTTCCGGTTTTGCTCTTGCCATTAGACTATTGGTCATAGTTAACGTTCCTACCTTTCGAAAGTCTGTACGCACGATATAAAATTTATTCATACCAGCAAACCACACAATTTTAGGACGCATAGACCCGTCGGCTAACACATCCTCTGAACCTTCAAAAGAATACTTTTCTTCCCCATCAAAAGTCAACTGAGTAGTGTCTTTAGTTTGCAAGTCCATCATATACACATTATGATTCATAACAAACGCAGCATACTTTCCATCAAAAGATTCCTCTCCATACCAACTCTCCTTGGAATAATCCTTGTCTTTTTTTGGTCTAACCAACTTTTTCCAGCTTTTCTCTTTTAAATCCAATTCAAACCAAAACGTATCTACAGATATCTTTAAAGCTCTCTTATCCTTTGAGAACAAAATCCGATCGGGTTTATGATCTTTAATATCCACACCTAATTCCTTTCTGACAAGAATAGGTAAGCCTTTTTCATCAAAGAGTTTTTCATGAATTTTTCGTGCCGGGTTAACGTAGTAATAGTCTACACCTTGAGTTGTCTCGTATTTATACCAAAACTCACAACCTTCTTCCGCTCCTTGAGGCGACACGGATAAAGAACCTATCAACTTGCGTATTTTCCATTCTGAAAAATCATCAGCAGCCTGATAATCCGCTTTTTGAGAAAAAACAACGTATGATAAAAATAAAAACAATGACAAAATTATGAATCTATTCATGACTCTATATACCACATTAATACTTAGAACTATTATAATACACCACTTGTTTTGCCCGTCCCTCCCCCTTGATCACATGAACCGGATTAGGATTAATTTCAGCAGTTTCTCCCACCAACGTAAAAAAGTAAACCTTCCATTCCTCGGCGTTGTTTGTTGCCACAACTAAATAATTCATTATTTTAGAATCTCCAAGAACTTTAGCTTTTACATTTTGAATGAAAGCAACCTCTTCATGCTCGTTGAACAGAGTTACCAACCGCTCGTGCTCTTCAACAACAGCATCCGTGTAAGCCATCAACTTATTGCCTTTACCAAAATAGATACAATTAACTGTAGCGTGAGCACCAAACACAGAAGCATGAGGCAAATCACAATCACTTGGAATAAGACTCACCCCGGTAACGGGGTTATTACCCAAGCTCCACGAAGAAAACTTTAAGGACATTAATAAATAATCCCCTACAACATCAGAATCCTCATTTTTAAGAATCGCATACCCGTTCATTGTACTATATTCCGCCCTACTATTAAATAAAGCCACCACCTCCGCTTTCATAGAAGTAACCGAAGTTTCATCAGGAGCCTCATTAAAATGGGATAAATAAGCAGCATCATGTGTCCCATACAAAAAACTACGATTTTTCCGGTCATACACCAATGCCTTATCCCGCACGACTATCATTTCTGGAAATAAGTCATAATCATAACTGTAATTATCAATATATTTTGCCTCCCCGAATTTACCGACACCACCAATAGAACAACTATAAAATTTTCCCCCATCAATATACAAAAGATAATCCTTCTCATAATTCAGATTCATTGGACTAGCAACAGCGGGGAACGCATAAAATTCATCCCGATATTGTTTGAAAATTTGCAATGTTGTTGCATCCAATGTTTTCAATTCTTGATCAGAAAGTATATGAATCGCTTTTTGATTTCTCAAGACAATCGTATTACCCTCTTCGTTGATTAATTCCGTATAATAACTTTCAGGTTGATACACTAACTTTAAAGGATTCCCTTTTAACCGCTCTTCACCTACGACATTCTGCAAAACATTATTTACCCGACTACCATCTAATCCTTCATAATCAAAATCGGTCATACCATCAATCGCTTTCAAGACATACCAACCGTTTTGAATCAAAGCAGTTACGGACAACCGACTGGTAACACAACGAAAAATATCTTTCACGGTGTCTTTTACCTCATAATATAATGTATATTCTCCTTGTGGCAAACGAACGATATCTTTAAAATCTTTAGTTGTCGCCAATTCTTGAACTTCCCTATCGACATTTAATGTATACCATCGATAACGATAACGTTGCTCATCATCCATTTTTTCAAATTTTGGAACAATAATCATAGAATCTCCCTGATAAGCCTCATATTGCTCCTCCAACGGAGCAATCGTCACAGGTAGCAATTCATTTTCGGGAATGTATTCATAATTCCCATTATCTCTGATACACCCGAACAATACCATTGATATCATTAGGCCAATTACACTCCAAACAATATACTTGTGTTTCATACGATCATCATTTAAAACAAATTACGAAAATTCAACTAACTTACCATCAGCCTCCGCCAAAGGTGCTTCAGGGTGCGTCAAATTATACTCATACAAAGCCTCCTTACATTTAGTCAACATGTATTTCCTATATTGCGAATCACTTAAAGGCTTATCCCAATCCGTATACCCAGTTATCTCCATGATAAATTTCATTTTTACACTACCCCATTCGCCAAAATCACGTTTCCAATCAGTATTCCATCGACTAGGTTTTTCGGCTAATGCTGTGGTCGTAATCGTATAATCAGCATATTCTGGCAAATTAACCGCTTCAAAATATTCATTTTCTTGAATAGCAATCACCAATTTGAACTTTTTCAAATCCATCTCTTCCGTTTTTAATAAAATAACGGGTACCTGCGCTTGAGCACTATTCCCTTCTATAAATAAATATGGACTTATCTCTTCGGAATCAAACGGAACATAATGTTCACCACCTATAGCCGCACTATCACCTTTCACATTGATTTGCATTAACCGGAAAGAACGTCGTTCAGGCGAAGTCTTCCCCATCGTCTGTACCGTAATCCACACTGTATCCCGGCTATTGGATTCGGTAACGGAAAAAAAAGTATGTTCCATCGTCCGCAAGTAACCATCCGCTACAATATAAGCAGACTGTTTACCCGTATAAGTCTCAGGCATACGAGCTTCACAAGCAAGCATTATCGCCACTACAAAAAGTAAGTATAAACTTTTCATCATCGATAATTTTAATTCAATTCATAATTCAATTGTCCCTCCGGTTTCGGCATCGTATACAACTCCAAAGAAGGTAACACAAAAACATTTGGCCAACTAAACGTTGTGTAATCCAAACGCTTGTAGAAATAAAACATTTGTCCTTCGCCAAAAAACTCTTTCCGGTATTCTTTCTCGACTCGTGTCATTCGGCTTCCATCATTTTCAAAATCCATATCCAATGTTGCATCCAACAATCGAGCTACCCGATAATCGTAAAACCACTCTTTCGCTTCTGTCAATGGTTTTAATTCCATTAAAATCAGATACATTTCAGATAAACGAATCAAAGGTATTGTATTAGCGGACTTTATATTTTTATCCGAGGCTCCACAATATTTTAAATAAGCATAAAATTTCTCTGATTCTGTATCCTTATAATCAGGGCTTTTCATCCAAAATGTACCCGTCTTACCACGAAAATCATTCGGATTTCGTGCAATTTCAAATGCTGTTTCAATATTACTATACAATTGCTTCAGTCGGTGTCCCTCTTCAATAAATAACCCTTCGACAATATCTTGATGATCTGGATTTACCACATTAAAAATATTCTCTTCTAGTAAAACCAAACTACCACCTACCGCCAAAGACTCGTTACTACCTAACTCGAATTTTTCCGATCGAACAACTCGTTCCGCATACTCCATTGCCAAAGCCCGATTTCCCGTCCACTGGTAAAAACGTGCTTTAGTAGCCAAAACAGCATAGTAATTAAAACGACTCTGCCTACACATCTGCCAATCATCGACAGGACGAGTTGTTCCCGAAAAAGTATTCAACTGACCATTCGTATATTCCAATATAGGATCACATATCTCTAATAATTTTTCAGCCTCATTCAAGTCCGTTTCGATACACGTCATAACTTTATTGGCCTCCAATGACTGTAGTTCATTTACATCACGAGTCATATGTGTCATATAAGGAATAGTTTTCTTTTGTAAATCTGCCTCTTTAGGATGCGGTGCAAATAGACGGAACAATTCAAAATGTAAAAAGGCTCGTAATCCCAACGCCTCACCTTTCACAAGTTTATCATTCCCATCCTTAAAATGAACTTCTGTACTTTCCAATGCTTCTAATATATTATTCAGCTGAGCAATAGCTTTATAATAATGAATCCAAAGCTCGCTAAACAAGCTCTTTTCCTCCTCTTGACTGACAAAATCATAATTCGAGATCCGGTATAATTGATCCAAAGACGAAGAACCGAAATACCAATTTCTCGCCAATAATTCTGGTAAATAAGAAGACATATTCTTTCCATATAATGCTTCCTCTGCCATCATAATATACACGCCAGTCAAGGCTGTTTTAAACCCATATTCTTCTTTGAATAATTCTGTAGCTTTAATTTCCGTCTGGGGGTTCACATTTAACCAGTCAGAACAAGAATAGCACGCTAGAACCACGCTTAATACCAATAATTTAACAATCGTTTTCATGGTTTAAAAAGTTGCTGTTAATGAAAAAGAGAATTTACGAGAAAATGGATAAGCCAATCCTCGTTCCTGCTTGATAGTAGAGATATGAAATAAATCCTCGGTATTGGCAGAGAGACTCAAACTACTTATTCCCATATTCTTACGTATCCAATCTGATGGAAAATTATAGCTTAAAGAAACATTACGTAACTCAAAGACATTATCATCCATCACAAACCGACTTGTTGCTTTTGTTGTCGTCCTGTTAGCAATTCCTTGAAAACTAGCCTCATCACCTGGTTCTCGCCAACGATCGTATAATACCCGCCTGTCGGCGTTCTTTATGGGGTCCACATTTTCAACTTTTCCCACTAACGTGTAATTATAGTTTTGTCCTCCAAAAGAGTAACCGAATATTGCATTAAGAGTAAAATATCTATAGGTAAGATTAACATTTAAATTACCAGACAGGAGCGGATCGGTATTTCCACAAACAACTTGATCATTAGCATCCCACGTGTAAGTCAGACTACCATCTTGTTTCACAAAAAGTTCTTTTCCATTACTCGGATCTATACCCAATGACTTCACGGCATAAATAGCGTTCATTGACTCTCCCTCCTTATACATAAAACTTGGATTCACGCCAGCTTCTTTTAAAATTTGGTCATTCAAAAAAGCTATCGAATTGGAAATCTTTTGCACTTTATTCACGTTATGAATTGCCGAAGTACCTACCGTTAAGAATAATCCTGCCGGATCTGCACTTTTAAAGACAGAACAATTCAACGTAACTTCATAACCTCGGTTACTAACCTTACCGACATTCGCCTTATAACTCTCGAAACCACTGGCAGTAGGTAAATATATATCTGTTAACAAATTATTTGTCACTTTATTATACACATCAAAATTAAACCGGAAACGATTTTCAATAAAAGCAATCTCAAAACCGAAATTCCATTGTTGTGTCTTTTGCCATCCCAACTCCGGATTACCCAATCCCATGAGTGAAACTCCATAAAAACGATTATATCCTTTCCCTTCGAAACTTTTGTAAGTTGTTGCAGCTTGATAGGATTCAAATCCTTGGCTACCCGTGTTTCCGTATGACATTCTCAAACGAAGTGCAGATAAAACTTCTTGTGTTGACAAGAACTTTTCATGATGTACATTCCACCCCATACCTACCGACCAAAATGGAGCCATATTTCGATCAGTCCCAAATTGAGAAGACCCCTCAACCGTGGCTGATCCATCGATAAAATACCGATGATCATACGTGTAATTCAAAGACATAACACCACCTATACGCCGTCTTTTCGAATCGCTACTAGTCGGTCTACCTGGCGCATACTGATTTGCCATTCCAAAATAATTAGCATTTGGTACCGTCAACCCAACTCCCGTCACCGAATAATTCTCTTCTTTTGAAGAAGATATATTATATGATATTCCTGCACTTACCATATGCTTTCCAAACGTTTGATTGTATTGCACGGTTATATCCCCTTGGTATGAAATTGATTCTCCTGGAGAGTAAGTATACGATCCTTTTTCATCATATTGATCCTCTAAATAATTAGCAAAGGTCGAATGCTCCGCAGACAGATAACGATCCCCTCGCTTTTGCATGGACGTTACATTAAAACGCCCGGATACCCGCAATCCGGGAATCGGATTATATTCTACTGCCAAATTATTGTTAATAATAGTACTCTTATTCTCATCTTTTTGCTGTAATGACGCATCATACAACGGATTCATAACCTTTTCTCGATTCAAATCATTCCCGTCTTCTAACATTTTTATAAGTTTTCCTTGTTCGTCATAAGGTTTCCAATATGAATTCAACACACCGTATTGAGAAAAATTACCATACGGCGAATTACTCCCTTTTGTAGTAGAAATACTTATATTATTCCGAAAAGAGAATTTTTTAAAACTATATGAAAACAAAAGATTCCCATTAAATGTGCCACGTTCCGAGCCTTTCATCACACCTTTATCTAAATTATAGGAAACTCGTGCAGAATATCTAAAACTTTGATCTCCCCCTGAAATAGAAACACTATGATTAGCAGTAATACCCGAACGTACTGGATATTTAAGCCAATAAGTATTGACCCCTCTTTCGGCATCCATACGTCTGCGATTATAAATTTCATCATATCTTGGCTGATCTCCCGGTTTACTTGCTATATATACACCTGCAGCTTGCTCAAATTCCAGCTTTTCGTATGCATCCATTAAATTATAAGACGATAGATCCGGCATCTCCGCCTTCAAATTAAGCGTATATGAAAGACGCAACTTCCCAGGCTCTGGGTCTTTTGTTGTGATCACAACGACCCCATTGGAACCGCGACTGCCATAAATAGCAGTTGCACCAGCATCTTTCAACAATGTAATTGTAGCGATATTGGCCTCATCAATATCCATAAATTGTTCTAATGAAATTTCAAAACCATCCAAAATAAATAATGGTTGATTGGCCTCACGCAAATTGGAACTCTCTTCTGTAACACTCCGCACCTCGGCAGACAAACTACTCATACCCCTAATTGTAATTGATGGTAAGTGATTAGGATCGGAACCGAAATTCAAACTTTGACTTAAATTAAAACTAGGATCTAAATTTCTAAGCATTGATAAAATACTTCTATTACCAGAAATAGCGAGTTCCTTGGACGTCACCATATTTGCCGCACCAGTATAACTTTCTCTTGCCCTACTAAAAATACCGGTTACCACAACCTCGTCCATTGTATTTATAACCTCTCGCATTATGACATTTATCTCTCTTTGTCGATCAACAACAATCTCTTGCCCCTCCATACCAATCATCGAAAACACCACGGTATGCTTACCTTTGGGTAAAGCAATAGAATATTCGCCATTATGATTACTCGACACCCCGATAGTTGTTCCCTTAATTACAACACTCACTCCTGGCAAAGGATTTCCATTCTCGTCCGTCACACGTCCTCTTACAGTAATCATCTCTTGTATAGGAGTTTGTTGCATTTTCGCCTTTTTCTTAATAACGATTACCTTCCCCTCGATCGAATAATCATACCCATGAACTGTAAGTACTTTTTCCAACACTTCATCAAGTGTCGCATGCTGGAATGTCTCCGTAATTTTCACATCATTAGATATATCGTTTTGCTTATGAACAAAAGTATATCCCGTTTTAACTTTCAAATCTTCAAGTACCTCCAAAATCGTTTTATCCGAATAAGTAGCCGTAATTCTTTTTTCTTCTGAGGATTTTTCCTGCGCTATTACATAGGTACAAGACAGCGTAATTAAAACAAAATTCACAAAAAGGATTTTACTCCATTTTCGAAATTCTATTCGAAAAGTGGTGCGTCTCGATTTTTTTTTCATATTTTTGTATTTGAATTATAAGATATTGTCTGTCGCCAACAGACTTTATACATTACAAGCGGGAGAATTCCTTGAATTCTCTCCCTTTTTTTAATTAATTTTTTGAACCTCTATTTTCCCATCGGTTTTCATTTTAAATTTCACATCCGCTACTTTACTTAACACGGCTAGAAACACTCCTAGACTTTCATCACTTGAAATGCTCCCCCGCAAAATAATATCATCAACTGGTAATAATTCTGTATCAAAATCCACATCATAGGCACGAGATACGACCTTCAATATCTCTCTCAAACCCATGTTTTCAATATTAATGATCCCATCTTTCCAAGAAACGACATCATTAATTTTCACTTGCCGCACGGATAAGTTATCTGCATGCACACTTAAAACAGATTGCTCCCCCGGTAACAGTACAACCGAATCCATTCCACTAACAGGTATCACTTTTACTTTCCCGGAAGCAAGCGTTGTCAAAACTGGTTCCGACGGGTAAGCGGATACGTTAAACTTTGTCCCCAAAACAGAAACGGATTGTAAAGCTGTCTCAACAACAAACGGACGCATCGTATCCCGGGCAACATCAAAAAACGCCTCTCCGCTGATACGAACCCTTCGTTCTCCTAAGGCAAACTTTTCCGGATACTCCAAGCGACTATCTGAATTTAACCATATCACGCTACCATCACTAAGCAAAATTCGATATAACCCGGCACCTCGCGGTACCGTGATTTTATTAAAGACAAGTACTTCCTTCTCTCTCTCCACGTCCTCCCCTGCCTTCTTATCATACACAATTTTACCCTCACTGACTGCCAACTGCGTACCATCCTGCTCTTTGAATTCGATCTCACTACCACCCAAATAATGGCGTTCCCCTCCAGACAACTCTAATATCGCAGCACGGGCAGGAGCGCCAACATGAGATATTTCTTTATTATTATCCATAGAAGAATACTGCCATAACGAAACCGAAGAAATAACCCCCACCACGATAGCAGCAGCAACACCCCAATATTTTAATTTAAATGCCCGATGACGCCGAGGAATTATCCGTCCCTGTATGGAAGAATAATCACCCTTGATAAGTTGAGCTCGGACAACCTCTTTCAGAATGAGATTTTCCTTTCGCATGACATCGAACAACTCACGATTCTCATCACAAGCCTCTTTCCATTCCAGAATTTCTTTTTCTTCCTCGACAGAAAGTTTGTCATTAAAAAAGTCAAACAACTCGGATTCAGTGACTTGATATTCTCTTTTCATTTTTACAATAACCTTTGTTATTCTAAAGACCGGAAAGAGTAGAAAACGGTTGAATGAAATTAGAAAAAAATTCAAAAAAAAATGATAACCCTCAAATTCTATGGAATTTGAGGGTTATCATCGTGATCTCTATTTCAAAAAGATAACTACAACCTTTCAATATCCTCGGCAGTCAGTCCGGTCATTTGAATGATTATATCCATCGGCATATTCTTTTCTTTCATATTCCGGGCTACTTTCAAGATCCCCTTCTCTTCACCTTTGACCAATCCCTCCTCCCGGCCTTCTACTCGCCCCTCCTCTAGACCCTTTTCTCGACCTTCTACTCGACCTTCTTCTAGGCCTTTCATTCGACCCTCGACTAATCCCTCTAGCTTTGCTGTACCCAGCACATCATTCTGGATCATGATAGCATCCACGTGACGATCATACGCAGCTCGTTCTGCTTCATCCATATTATAGTAAACCAGCTTTTCCCTTGCTTCTTTCAACCCCGGAGTCTTTGTATCGGGACGGATGTAATCATTTTTCAAGTAATCCAACCACTCCTCAAGCGGGGTTGTTGCCACTTGATCAAACTCATTCACCCGGATCAAGAAATACTCTGGGAATATCTCCGATGGCAAGCGCTGAACCAAAGCATCCCGCTCCTTCACGGTCACGTGCAAATGATCACCGGTGTGTACTCCCGTAAAGATGTTTTGACCATGGTAAAGATAATCATCCCCTTTTCCAATGTCAAAATAAAGAATACTAATAGAATACACTTTCTTCACTTCTGAATAAAGTTCTCCTAGCTTGATATGCTCGGTAATCGCCTTGGCTGCACCATAAAGAATTCGTTCAAGGAAATATAATTCCCTAGTAACTTGCACCTCCACGATAATAATCTCACCCTCGCTATCCCGGGCCTTAACATCTACCCGGTTAAACTTGTCCTCGTAAATCTGTTGATTACCCTCGCTTTCCAATATATCTATAATGTGAACTTGACGATCAAGTAACACGGTTAACAACCCTTCCAAGACGACAAAATTCGCCTTGTCCCGCAATAACCGTTTCACGGCCCAATCAAATCGAATGTATTTATTCTTGTCCATGTGGAAATAGTTTACTTCTCTATTCAAAGGTAAGCTTTTTTACGAGATTAAGGGAGGAAAAAATGTGATTTAACTTTTCTACCGATCGTACCGGTATCAGGTTCATTCGAACCTGAAGTGCCAGAACCCGGAAAAGACTTTCCTCAAATACTTCAAAGCATTCACGAGCAACGTTTTTACCGTCGCTATCGAAATGGAAAAACGATCTGCCGTCTCCCGGTAACTCAACCCATCAATATACACTGACTTCAAAACCTCGCGTGTTCTCGGGGGCAATTTCTCGATCTCAACTTCTATTGCCTGCAAAATCTCCTCTGTCAGCCAATCCGTGTCCTCAACTTCCACATTCTCGTTCAACTCACCACAAGCCTCGCGTAAGGGATCCCTCTTTTCCAATAACTTCAACGCCCGATTTCTTACTGAAGCAAAAAGATATCCCCGAAGATTACCCGAAGTGATTCGCGCATAAGCTCGCTGCTCCCAGAATGCCACGAAGAAATCCTGTACCAGATCTTCCGCCGCCGGAATATCACCCAAAAACGAGTCAGCCCATAAAACCAACGGTCGATAATAACTATTGAACAAGACCTCCATCCCCCGGGGATCGTCATGTCCAACTAAAAGTTTACATATCAACTTATCATCAACCTGCATAAATTCAAAAACTCGCTACCATGTATAAATTATTAGATTTACAAACTTATACAAAAAACTTCGGTTTTTGGATATACATAACGAAAATTCCGTTCCCTCAAAACCCTTTATTTCCGATATTTTTCATCTCCTTCCTCGAACATGCTTACATAGCTGAAATAGCGACTCTCGCTGATTTCCCCCTTCTCCACGGCTTCCAGCACGGCACATCCCGGTTCGTGAATGTGCGTGCAATTATAGAATCGGCATTCACTTGCCCGCTTGAATATTTCCGGGAAATAATGTGATATCTCTGTTTTTTCCATATGAATCAACCCGAACGCCCGGATTCCGGGAGTATCGACGATGTACCCGCCAAAACTCAACGGGAACATTTCTGCGAACGTGGTGGTATGTTTTCCCGTGTCATGGGAATCGGAAATCTCCGCCACTTTCAGTTTTAATCCCGGCTCGACACGATTGATCAGCGAGGATTTTCCCACCCCCGACAAGCCGGAAAACACGGTCACTTTATCCTTCAAGGCCGTCACCACGTCTTCCATCCCCTCCCCGGTCAACGAGGACACGTGAAGACACTCGTAGCCTGCTTGCATATAGATCTGGGTCAAAGCGCCCAACAACAATAAATCCTCATCGTCGTACAAATCAATCTTGTTAAACACGAGTATGACCGGAATCCGGTAAGCCTCCACGGATGCTAGGAAACGATCAATAAAAACGGTCGATGTAACGGGATGATTCACCGTCACCACCAACACCGCCTGATCAACATTCGCGGCGATAATATGCGCCTCTTTCGACAAGTTTGTTGATTTCCGGATAATGTAATTCTTCCGATCTTCAATCCGGTTGATCACCGCACCATCGGGATTGACCTCCACCTCGACAACATCCCCTACCGCAACAGGATTCGTGGTCTTAATCCCTTTCATCCGGAATTTACCCTTGATCCGACAGTCCAGCACTTCCCCCGATTCCATTCGCACGGAATACCAACTTCCGGTAGATTTCACAACAATCCCTTTCATATTATCAATTTAATGGTTCCTGTTTTACCCGAATGCAAATATACACGATATAATTTTCTTCTCGCACGGACCGAGAAAAATTATAATATCAAGGATTATAAATTGTCCTACCCATGACAGTCCCACGTCAATCTTTAATACATGATTAATCTTGCATTTCTACCTGATCAATAGCTAAAATAATTCTTTTATCATGCTTTTAAAATACTTATAAAACGCTATTCTAAGTATAGCGTTTTAATAGGGTTTTAATAGCGTTCTAATAGCGTTTTATACGGTAGTGGTCTAGTAGTAATCGTCTATAAATCATGACTTTTTAACTTTACACGGCATTTCTAGGGATAATCGTTAGTTTCTACTCCCAATTTCACTACCTTTGCAACATACAAATTATTACCGGTCATGAAATTAGTTTTTGCTACCAACAACGCCCACAAGCTGGAAGAAATAAAAGAAATGCTCGGTTCCCAGCATGAGATCGTTTCCTTGAAAGAGATTCAATGCCATGAGGACATTCCGGAAGAACAAGACACGCTCGAAGGGAATGCTCTTCAAAAAGCCAGGTATATTCACGAGAAATATGGCTTAGACTGTTTCGCGGATGATACAGGGTTAGAAATAAAAGCCTTGAACAATGCTCCCGGTGTTTATTCCGCACGATACGCCGGTAATGCCCACGACTCGGAAGCCAACATGAAAAAAGTTTTACAGGAGATGCAAAATATATCGGAACGCCAAGCCCGTTTCAGAACTGTTATCGCTTTAATTCTCGGGGAAAAGGAATACTTGTTTGAAGGTACTGTCAACGGGGAGATTCTCACAAGCAAGCATGGGCACGAGGGATTCGGTTACGATCCGATTTTCCGTCCCGAAGGTTTTCAAGAAAGCTTTGCCGAAATGCCCCTTCACGAGAAAAACGAAATCAGCCACCGGGGCCAAGCCGTCCGGGCATTATGCAGTTTTTTAAACAACTTATAAAAAAGCATGCACACGGTGAAGGCCATCATATTAAAAAGCATACCTCATTCCGAACAGCAACAAATTCTACATGTTTATTCGGAAGAAAGAGGTTATATGCAAATGATTACCCCGTTAGCCCTGTTCAAGCGTAAAGCGAACACCTCCGCCCAGTGTATGCAAATCGTGGAAATCGAGTTTATCCCTAATGAAAGGGGGGGACTCCACAAACTGAAATCATTCTCTCCACTCGTAAACACGTCTGCCATCTATTTCGACGTGTACAAAATGAATATAGCCCTGTTGTGGGGTGAAATATTAAACCTCGTGCTACGGGATTCCGACCCGAACCCCAGCCTATACGAGTACATCAAAACTTCCGTGGAATACTTGAATATCACACGGGAGGACATCGCCAATTTCAACTTGCTATTCCTGTTTCGGTTGGGCAAATTACTCGGGTTCAGCATAGACAATAGCACATACCACCCCGACCACGTGTTCAACATCAATGACGGATGTTTTTATCCCACAGGTTCACCGGGAAGTTACCATACGGGGCCACATTCCGCCAAAGCGATCCATGCCCTCTGCACGTGTCAGTTACAAGAATTGAAAGACATCCCGCTTAATCAACAGGGACGCAAGATTTTACTCGACATAGCCCTGCTCTTTCTCGGGTTCCATCTGAACCTGGATTTTAACACGAAAAGTATCCGGGTTATCCGGGAGATATTTTCTTGATGATGCGTGTTCATCGATAAAATCGAGGTTTCTGTCCCGAAATTACCGACGTTGACTTGAATTAATTGATCAATAACGCTGTATTTCATATCTTTACAGAAAACTTAAACGAAAATCACATGAAACAGGGTAAAGCATCCGGCAGTCAACAAAAATTCACCAAAATGGCCTTCGAGAACCAACATTGGAAGTCATAAGTTAATATTTTGTTAAAAT
>OCAG01000755.1_pt1 | contig 16317 bp, 21 predicted proteins | sample 1477111 | NCBI WGS metagenome assembly OCAG01 (sample SAMEA2580288, study PRJEB22360) | human gut metagenome | biome: human gut; feature: human-associated habitat; material: faeces | place: Denmark | collected 2008/2010 | reverse complement strand
AAAATGGCAAAGTAACAGATCCCCGGCAAAGTATTCCCCAGCCTCAAAGAGTGTTCCGACCTTCTCCGTTCCCCGCCGGCAGGCTTCAATCACACCTAATCCTTCTTCCCTCGATGGATCTAAAGATAAAATTTCATCGACACACACCATGAGCTTTTCTTCTTCCAGATCTGCCATCAGATTTGTGATTCCTTTAAATTCCATAAGAGCCTCCCTAATCCTAAAATATTCTTTTTAAAATATCTCTTTAACTCTTTAATGCACTCCTCTTTATTAAAATATACATTTTTATAACCCCGCGGGACTTATTAAATAATTATTTATGTTATTATAATACACCCGGCATGGCTTTCTGTCCTTGGACGATTTATATACTTTTTGGTAATATCTTGCTTTTTATGATTATTATGCTAATATACCATCAAAAAAAGACGCTGCTATTTTAAAACATCGTCTTTTTAAGAATATAAACCATGCAAACAGTCTTGTATCCGCAGCTTTAATGGCTTTTGCTTTTAACAGAAACATTTCGAAATTTTCCATTTTCCATTTTTAATTTTCCATTTTTATGGTGGTGGCCGTGGCAGATGGGACAGGCCTCTCCATCGTGGTGATGGTGTTCATGGGCTTCCTCGGTAAAGGTTTCTGTCACCCGCATGACCACCTGGCTGTAGTCCTTCTCGACAAGCAGCCAGGAAAGGTTTAAAAGCTTCCGGCTCTCCCCGGCGTTGATGCCGCTGACCAGGGAATTGATGACCATCTCCGCCTGGCCCGACGTTTCATTTCCGCCGGTATACTCGTGATGGACGCCGGTCAGGGCGTTGACACAGCTGAACTTGATAAAGGCTGTGTCCGAAAGCTCTGCCAGCCCCTTGATATGGCCGATAAAGGTCTTTTCCTTTTCAGAGATGCGTTTGGCGTACACGCCCATCAGGCTGCCAATCATTTCCTCCCACTCCTCTGGCGTCATGGGGCTGTCGGATTTAAACTGAAGCTTGAAAACCGCTGGAATAAACTCATTTTGATACATTATTTTCTCCTGCCTAACGGACTAAATATGTCTTGAATGCCGGTGTCAGCCCAGTGCTGACATCCATTTTAAAGACCGGCAGCCTGTCCCCAAGCTCCCGGACCATGCCCTCCGCCTCGCGCACAGCGCACTCGGGGGCTTCATCTATCTTGTTGATCACCACCGCCCGGGCCAGCCCCAGAGAGCTCATGAGCAGGCTGTTCAGCCGCACGCGGTACAGATCCACCCGCAGCGGGTCAAAGATAAACACATTGCAGATATCCTCGGACGTGTACCCGCAGTTTTCCATGGACGGGTACATGGAGGCCGGATCGGCCATGCCGGACGGTTCAAACAGGATGTAGTCAAGGCCGTCGTATTCTGTCAGCAGATGGTTGATGGTGGCCTCCAGGGTTACCTTCAGCGTGCAGCAAACACAGCCGCCGAAGAGATCGTGCACGTCATAGCCCAGCCTGCGCATCTGCCGGTTGTCGATGCCCACCTCGCCAATCTCATTGACAATGATGGCGCACTTTTTATTTTCTGCTGCCAGCAGCTCGATGGTTTTAAGCAGCATGGTTGTCTTGCCTGAGCCTAAAAACCCGGTAAAAAGGATGATATCCGGCTTTTTTTCACACATTTCTCACACCTCACTTGTCCCAAAATAGCCGCTGCCCCTGCCAAGAATATGGTTGACCACGTCGATGGCCCCAAAGATATCCTTACCGTAGCCGTTGGCGCCCACCTCATCGGCAAAGTCCTGGGTGACAGGCCCGCCGCCCACAATGATCTTCACCTTGTCCCGGAGGCCTTCATCGGTCACCTCCTGGATCACATTGCGCATCTCACCGATGGTGGTGGTCAGCAGGGCAGACATGGCTAAAATATCCGGCTGGCACTTCCGGATGGCGGCCACAAAGCTGGCGGGCGGCACATCAATGCCCAGGTCGATGACCTCATAGCCCTCGCCCTGAAGGCTCCAGGTGACCATGTTCTTCCCGATATCATGCAGATCGCCGGCCACAGTGCCGATGACCACCTTACCCTTGTGATGGCTCATGGCCTTTGTGAGCAGCGGCTTGAGCACATAAAGGCTGGCGTGCATGGCCCGGGACGACATCAGCACATCGGGGATATAGATCTCCCCTTCCCTGAACTCCTGGCCGATTTTGTCCATGGTCGGAATCAGCGCCTTTTTAATGATGGCCTCCGGGCCGATTTCGAGCCCCAAGGCCGCCTCGGTTTTATCCTTCACATACTCTGCGTCGCCGTCCACCAGGCCCTGCTGTATTTCCATAATAATCTGATCCATGCGCTTCTCCCCCCTATCCATATGCTCTGCACGCCTACCGGCTCTGCCTGAACTGCGTCGGCGTCATGCCTTCATTTTTTTTAAACACCTTTGAGAAATAGCTCGCGTCACTATAGCCCAGCCGCACAGCGATCTCGTCGATTTTATACCGTGTGTTGCCCAGCATCTTCTTGGCCTCGTCCAGCTTGACCCGGGTCACATAGTCCATGACAGTGATGCTCTGGCTCTCCTTGAAGATCCGGCTCACATAGTACGGGCTCAGATAAACCGAATCCGCGATTTCTTCAAGGGTCAGGTTGCGGTTATAATTGTTGCGGATAAAGCCCTTGATGCCCTCAATGGCCAGGCGGTTCTTGGTCTTGCTGTTGGTCTGAATCTCTTTAAAATAGCGCTCCAGCACCTTCAGCGCCGCGGTGTTGATCTCCTCGGTCGAGTAGCAGGTGCCAAGCTCCTGCATGAAAGCCGCGTTGATGCCCATGGGCCGCTCCGAGTTGACTCCGGCCTCCACCGAGGCTCTGGACACCACCACCACCAGCTCAAAGACCCGCGCCCGGACCACGGCCAGGTTACTCTGCACGGTATCGGCGAGGATGTCGGCCAGCATGACCTTGAAAATCCTGCGGCATTCGTCCAGATCACCCAGCCGGATCTTGCCGACCAGGCTCTTTTCCTTTTCGATGTAATAGTTTAGGCTCTGGCTGTTCAGCTTTTCCTCCAGGCTTTTGCGGGTGGCGATCTCATCATTTAAGAGCGTCTGTTGAAGCTCAAGCTCTTTTTTGCGCTGCATGCTCTGCCAGGCCGCGTTCACAATGTAATTAGCCATGATCGACAGCAGTGAAGCGGCGCTCTGCACCTTTTCACCCGACACCACCTGAAGCTCCTTAGCGGCCTTAAACAGCGGCTCAAAATCATCGGTGAGCACGCGGTTCATTTCCTCAAGCTCGATCCAGAAAAACTCCTCGGGCTCCCACATGAGCACCTGCCCGCAGATAACACTGCCCAGATGCTCGCCGTCCACGATGATGGGTGCCGCCCATTCCACCAGGCCGCCTGGACATCTGAAAATATAGGGCTCGTTAAACAGGGCTGCCTGCTTGCCCGCGCGGGCGTAGGCGCCCTTGCAGCGCTGGACGCCCTTCTGCTTTTCCAGCTTCCAGATCAGCTGGCAGAAGCTGCAGTTGATCTGGGCGTCAGCCTTTGAGAAAATCGAGCGTCCCTCTGTGTCCACGATGTTGGCGGTCAGGCCTGTCACATTCGTAAAGGCGTTCAGGATCTCGACCAGCAGATTTTTATCCACCAGCTGCAAAAGATACGCCCGTGTGGAGGGCCTGTTCCCTCCTTCCCCTGCAACGCTGTTTCTCATTTTCACGCCTCCTTGTGTTCGTTTTCATCTGCCGCTATCTTTCTATATATAGTTATATAACAAAAAACGCGCTGTGGATAGGAAATTTCTTGTCATTTTCTGTACTATTTTGTGCTTCCTTCATGGCATGGAAAAAGCGGTAAAAGACACTCTGGTCTTTTACCGCCTGATTGAATCAAATTTCTGTTTATTTTTGTGTGTATTTTTCAAAATGAACCCGGCCGGCATCGTAGCGTTCTTCCACCTCGTAGGGCCGTTTGGCATAGCCAAAGGGAATGATGGCGTAGGGACGGATGTTATCCGGCAGGTCAAAGACCTTTGTGATGTGGTCCATGCGTTCCTTAAGCGGGGCCACACCCAGCCATACCGCGCCCAGATCCTGACTCACGGCCTCCAGCAGAATGTTTTCGCAGGCAGCGCCCAGATCCTGTTCCCAGTGTTCCGGGAAACGCATTTCATCGGTGTTGCCAAGCGCCACGATGGCCGCCGGCACCTTGGCCACAAATTTGGCGTAAGGGTCGGTTTCGGACAGCTGTTCCAGTGTCTTTTTGTCCTCAACCACAATGAATTCCCATGGCCGCTGGTTTCCGGCAGACGGCGCCTGCATGGCGGCCTTTAACAGCATTTCTATTTTTTCCTTTTCGACCGGCGCATCTTTAAACACTCTGACGCTGGCGCGATTAAAAATCTCGTTCATATCATATCCTCCTATGTGTTAAGCTATTATAACTATTATATACCCAAATTCAAAAAAGGAAATGAAAATTTTTAAATTTCAAGCCGTTTTTTTCAGATAAAATCGCAGACGCGCTTCACCATGACACTGTTGCCGGACACAGGGCGTTCCTGCGCCAGGCTCTGAACCGCTGTCACCGCAGAGGCGGCCGCGCTTCCATGGCTCTGAATAAGCGACTGTGTGGATTGAAACAGCCCTGCAAGGGCAGCGGTCATTAAAACCAACAGCGCGAGGACCATAATGGTCAGCCGGTCTGTCTTTTTTGTCTTCGTCATTTCGTACACCCCCAAGGTTTATTTCCTAAGTATGTGCTTAGTATAACAAATCATTGTGATCTTTCTGTGAATAAATTCTGAAATATTTCTGAAGAATTAAATTTCCACATGGATATAGCCGCTGCTGTAATAGGGCAGCACGTTCAGCCCGCAGTCCTTTGCCCCGGCGGCCAGATCCCCGACACCCACCCCCGGGCAGTACAGGTCCGCCGCACAGCCCCGTTTGTGAAAGGACCAGCTGACGCCTCCAACCTCCTCATTGCGGGCTTCGCACCGCACGCCTGAGGTGATGATGACCGGCCGTCCAAAATAGCACCGCAGGGCTTCGATCTTCTCTAAAAGCTCGGGCTCCACAACGCAGGGCCAGCCGTCGCAGTAGCCCGCGCAGTCACACTGGTATTCTTCCATGGCAAAGTGGGGCGTTGCCATGAGGGGCATCCGCGCTTCTGCATCTCCATCAGGCAGGGCGCTGTCACTGTCCTGAGGCGGCGGAAATACCGGTTCCCTGGACTTTTCCGTTGCGGGAGCGTCTGTTATCCCTGCAGGCGGGTCCTCTGGGATGACGGCATTCTCAGCTCTTTTGGGGCCAAGGCTTCCCAGAAACATCATTGAAACCACCGCGCAAACCATGACCAGCCCGATGATAAATGTTTTTTTCAATCTTTTCATGTTTTCCTCTCTGTTTGATCAATAAAAAAGGGGCTTTCGCCCCTTTTTCAGAGTGTAGACAAATGCTGTCATGAACAGCCAAAGGGTTAAAGAGAGGGCTGTTCAGTTGAAAGTTGAAAGTGGATAGTGGAAAGTTCAGGTGCAAATCTGCCGTTGGCCGATTTGATCAGATGCGGCCTGCGGCCGCGTTTTTAATCGCTTTGGCATCAGCCAAAGGGGTCATGAACCTTCCACCTTCAACCCTCCACCTGAAACTGTTTCCTGCTTTAGCTTTGCCGCAGACTTTCAACTTTGTCGACAGCCTGAAAAGGGGCTTTCGCCCCTTTTTTACGCTGTTTCCTCAATGGCCACATCGGTTTTGATGGTGTCGACCTTCACGGCTCCGGTCACCTTGACCAGACCAAAGCCGTCGGGCAGAAAAGCGCCCTGGTCTAAAACAGCTTTCGCCCCTGTCCTGATCTCGGCATCGGTGATGCCCTCCTTATAATCGGGAATGGTGATTTTAAACTCCTTCCCGTCCGCGCGCTGAAAATAGATGGTTAAATCTTTGTTGGTTGTTGGCATTTTTGTAGTCTCCTTCTTATTTTTAATTTTGTGGTTCTGGTTTACTTGTATTCTTTTTTAATGGAGAATTGAGAATGCAGAATGGAGAATTTCGGAACAAAATCGCGATGCGATTTTGATGAAAATCAAACCGGCTCTGCCGGTTTGGCCCTTTAATTCTCAATTCTCAATTCTTCATTCTCCATTGTTGAAATCGCTATGCGATTTCAACCATCTCTTCCGCGGTCACCTTCACCTGCTTTTCCCGGATGGGCTCCTGCATGTCGGCGATGGCTTTGGCAGTGCCCACAAAGGACGCATCGGTGACGGCGGGATCAATATCCCCATAGGTCTTTGAGGACTTGACGATCTTTCCTTCCCTTTCGCCGTGGTTCACGGTGATCTTCATCCCTACAGATTCAATGTTTTTTTCAATGGTTGCCATTTGCTGTACCTCCTGATTTTTGATTTGGCGTTTTTGCCTTACACTTAATACAATCGCTCAAAAATCAAAAAGGTTCCCGGATTTTAAAAAAAATTTAAAAATTCTGCTCAACACGAAGAATACCATTGTTTTTTTATATTCTTTTTATAAATCTGTGGTATGATTAAAAATAAATACAAACGCTATGAATTGGAGGCAGCAGTCATGCTCTATTTAAAGGCACTGAACACAGCAGATACCCGGCAGGAATACCAGTTTTTTCAGGAAATCCAGAGTGAAAGCGGCTTTTTAAACCCATACCACGGCATTTCCTACAGCGATTTTGTCCATCAGGCGGTTCCAGAGCGCATTGATGCCTCCAGAGGCATTGGTGTGGCCGAAGGCCTTGTCCCGGACACTTATTTCTTTCTGTGGGAGGATACACAAATCGTCGGTTTGTTTAAAATCCGCCATTACCTGAATGATTTTTTAAAAAAAGACTGGGGACACCTCGCTTATGCCATTCTGCCAGAATACAGGGGCCGGGGCTATGGCACAAAGGGTCTGGCACTGGCAGTGGAGGTCTGTAAGGGCCTGCTGCCTCCCGGGGAGGATGAAATCTACCTGTCCTGCTATCTCGACAACACGGCCTCCCTGAGGGTTATGCTCAAGAATGGTGCTACCATCCACCACCACAATTCGACAGACTATTTTACACGAATCAAAATCCGCTGAAAAAGCCGGAGCCACACGCTCCGGCTTTTTCAGCTATTCCAGCGCATCCCGCTGCCGCCGAAGAGCCTGAAGCCCACGGTGAAGCCGGGTTTTGACGGTGGCGGGCGCAACACCCTGAATACCGGCGATGGCCTTCAGGCTTTTGCCGCCATAGTAGTGCAGGCGCAGCACCTCAGCCCGCTCTGGCGGCAGGGCGTCCACCATGGCCCGAAGCCGGGCGCTGCGGTCAGACGCCTTGTCAAGCAGGCATTCCTCGGGCGTGGGGCCCGGGTCTGGGATGGCTTCGTCCTCCGGCAGAAGCGGCCTTGTCTCCATCCTGCCGCTTCTGGCCGCTCTGCGGCCCGCGTCGGCAAAGCGGTAACGCAGGCGGGCGCTTAAAAAGGCCGGAAAGGGCTGGCTGCTCCCGGCCCGGTAATCGGCTGTGGCTTCCAGCAGGATCACACCCCCGTACTGCACAGCGTCCTCCAGGCTGTCGTGATGGTGCCTGTATTTGGCGGCCTGCTTATAAATCAGCGGCTTAAAGCTCATGAGCAGCATTTCCCTGGCGGTCTGGTCGCCCTCGCCGGCCATGCGCACCCACTCGTCCAGGGCGCTGTATTTTTCATCCTTCAAGTAATTCCCCCTTTTGGGCTGTTCGTTTAAAACAGCACGTCATCCTCCCGGACATCCTGTATGGCAAACACCACCTCGGGATGGGTGCCCTGCAGGGCGGCCAGGTAATCGTTGAACTGATCCTCCGCGTCCTCCGCATCTCTGGCGTGAAAGCCAACCCGGACACGGCACTCTGCTGTGACCACGTAGTCTCTTTTCCGCCTCACCAGACTTCCTCCGATACCGTAACGATTTGTGGACAAACTGCACCTCCTGAATAATAAAAGATTAATATAGTATATTATTTAATATATTATTAATGGCGGACACGGGCGTCCGTGATTCTGCCGCCACTTTTGCTTTTTTAACAATATTGCGGACATAAATGTCCCCGAATCCTGTTTTGTGAAATTTTCAGCCCGACTTATCCACATGCCCATAAACGGACACCTGCTCACCGGAAAGATTTTCAAGGATTACAGGGGCCACGTTGTCGGCAAAGGGAATCAGGGTATAAAATCCTACCTGTTTGTTTTTAACGGCCCGCTGGTATTTCAGACGGCCCGAGGCCTCCAGCTCACTGCGATAGCGGCGGATATGGCGTTCAGAGCATTTTAATACCCTTTCCAGCTGCTCAGGCCGCACCCAGAATGCCACCCGCCACAGCCACCGCCCGTCTAAGGACGGCAGCGCGCAGGCATTGCAGCGGTACAGCAGGTAATGCCACAGAGCAATGGCCCCGGGCGACAGCTTTTTCTCGTCGGGCAGACTGGCGTGCCATTCATAAAAGGCGTCGAGCTCTGTGAAATAGTTTATAACGCCGCCTCCCTGTCCTGGGCTACAAACCAGTCTACCAGGCAGGCCTGGCCCACAGGTGTGACACGGGTCACCGACCAGAGCATTTTGCCCTCCCCGCCCAGGGGCCTGTCAAAGAAACCCTCCTCAATCTCAAAATAGCCCTGCTCCATGGTCCATTGAAGCGGCTTGTTCCAGCTGCCTTTCTGGGTGCTTAAAAAACCGCCTTCGCGCAGCTTTGTAAATAGGCGGTTCCGCCCGATGTTCACGCCGTTCTGGCGCAGGAGCTTAGCCATATCTCCCATGGAGATGCTGCCCTCTGAGGCTGTGATGGCCTCGCCGAATACGGCGTTTGGCGTAAGCGCCTTTATCCGCATCTCCAGCTTGTCCACTTTTGCGCCCAAAGCCTTGTTTTTAGCGGTCTCCGCCCTCAGCATGTCCATCAGCTCCCGCATGGCCCCGGGGTCGTCCTGCACCCGGTCCATCACGTCATCCTCCATATAGGCCCCGTGCCTGCGGATGCTGGGCAGAATGACCGCGGTCACATAGCGCTTGAAGGTCTGGGCTTCCGGTCTTGTGCTACCAAAGATCAACGCGTACAGGCCGCTCTCGTTGACGACCAGCATGCTCTGATGATGCCCGTTGGCGTCGCAGATACGCCGTTTCGACGTATCTGCCGGGTTGACATGGCGCTTTACAATGCTTGAAGCGTCTTTGCTGTAGCCCAGGGCAGCGCACACATCCGCGGCCACCAGCCATTCCCGGGCCTCCGCGCCGTCTGCAGCCTCCCGCTCCACCAGCGTGCGGATTTTTCCGAAAAGGGCGCTCTCAAAGGTCTGGGTAAAGATTGCCGCGGCCATTTTACATTTCCTCCTTTTCGATCATGACAAAATACTGCTCCTCATGGTCGAGGATTGTCTTAAATACCATGCGCCCCATTTCGACGCTGTCCAGCAGCAGCTCTACGTCGGTGGTGGCCCGCAGAGCAGGGTTTCGAAGCGCCTCCCAGTCCTTTTCAAAAAGATGATTTGTCTCTGTGCCCGGCACCTCGGTAACCGTACAGCACTCCCGGCTGCCGTCAGGCTTTACGGTTTCCAGAACACACCCGCCGCCAGGGGCCGTCACATATAAATCATAAGGATTGCTGCTCACAAACATGCGAACCTTTGAGATTTCCCGCACCAGGTTCATCCCCTCTAAAAACGGCGGCGTCGCCTCAGGCTTCCAGCCCTCCGGACGGCAGACCCTGGGGTTGTCCACCGAAAAGACCGGCGGGATAAAGCCCGGTACTTCCTCTGTACTCGAAAGACCCAGGTACTTTAAAAAGCTCGGAAGCGGTGTCAGCTCTCTGGCTGGTATATGGGTCTTTTTCCCTTCGCTCGCAGCTGCCGTGGTGGATGATGGTTTGTTTTGGTTCATATCAGAACCTCCTTAAAATATTTCTTCAGCGCTCACCGCTGAGGTTGAGATCATTATACGAAATTGCTCCTCCGCCGTCACCTTTCATTCAGCCCCCAAAAAGGCCTCTAAAACACAAAAAAGCCCCATTTCTGAGACTTTTTTGCTTTGAAAAGATATTATTTTGTCTAAAAAGCGGTCTTTTTGAGCTTTTTCTCTTCCTGAAGGCAAACATTAAAATACTCACACCGCAGGCATTCCCTGTCTCGCACAACGGAAAACCCACTGCCTGTCAGCAGGACCTGGGCTGGCAAAAGCGCTCTGCACAGCGCAGAACCCTGCTCGATCTTCCTCTCCATGGCCATACTGGTGCCGGCATAACAGACCGCCATTCCGCTCTCAGCCACAACACACCCACGCTCTCGGTCGTGCTCTTTAATTAAAAAAAATCCGGTCGACGTAACTGTTTCCCGTTCCGTCACCGGGGAGACTCGTGTGAGCAGGCATGACCTGAAGGTTTTTGCCAATATAAAAGCAGAGGTTCCGCTTTGTGTTAAAACGTTTGGCGTTGGCCCGTCCGCAGGCCCCCATATCCTTCTTAAAAAGACGCCCGACAAGGTTAATCAGACGCCTGGGCGTACAGGGCCAGAGCGTGACCGAGCCGTTCATGTACACAATGCCCGTCATGGGCTCGGTGAGACTGCTGAGGTTGATATACGCCACGGGCAGCCCAAGCTGTGGATCGCGCACCAAACGCTCCAGCTGCTCCTCCGTCAGGTAAAACTGCCCGTCCCCCAGCCCAAAAGCCGCATGCTCCAGATCAATGCCCGGAAAGCAGTTAAGATTGCTGTAATTGTACATTTTTTGATCCTCCAAAAATATAATATTTATTTGAAACCTGAAAACCCTGTGGGGTAAACGGTTTACATATGATGAAAAAACCGGCAGGCGGGAGATGCCGCCTGCCGGGTAATTGATTAAAAATATCCTGTCTTAACTTAATACTGATCAGATAATGGACTTAGCATTTTATACTACGGCAAATTAAAATATTGATTTCTTATTTTCATATTATTTTTCACTTCATCTAAAAACTGAAAACCAAATTCTTGATAAAAGTTTATAACTTTTTTATTATTAAAAAGAACATTCAGATAGACCTTTTCCAGTTTCGATTCAGAAAAATACTTTTAAATTGTTTTTGTTGCTATGTAAGCAGTGTCGTTATCGTGTGCTGTTTTTTCACGATATTCGCGATTTGGCCTGCTTTTTTCTCAATACTATTGTAACTTGACCTTATTACATTGAAAAATCGGATGATTTTTTATCTTTCATCCAATTTAACATTTCTTTACTATCTTTAATCATTCACTTTCTTGATGCTGGTTGGTACACTTTTCATGCCAACTTGTATAACCTTCTCCTTCCCACGGCATTCCCCGATCAAAAGTATACCGCCATGGATAAATTGATTCTCCCGTTACTTTGTTTTTTATTTTCCTTACATCGCTAATCGGTTTTGCTGGATTACCAACCACTACCTTTTCATTTTCGACGTCTTTATTGACAATCGCGCCTGCTCCAATAAGTGCATCCTCACCAATATGAACACCAGGCAAAATGATGCTTCCAGTCGAAATGATCGCAAAGGATTCAATGATAACGCCCACTAAATTTTCAGATGGTGGTGTAGGGTCATTGGTCAATACAACATATGGAAATATCCATACATAATCTTTAATAATACTCTTTTGTCCAATATGCACATTGCTGTGCATATTGACATAGTTCCCAATTTCACAGTGTCCCTGTATATCGCTCAATGTCCCAATTCGGACATGATCTCCAATTTTTGCTCCTTCTCTTATTGTAACCCGATGGCCAGTTTGAAAATGATCTCCAATTTCATTATTTCCATAAATAATGGTTTCACTTCGAATCAGCGCATTTTCACCGATAGTGAGTGGATGGTTTTGTTCTGTGTGATTTTCATAAAAATCAACTAAGTATTCTCCTAAAATACAGCGGGCTCCAATCGTGCTGTTTTTTTTAATCGTAACATTATCTCGAATAATACAGCCATCATCAATATAAACATTATCTTCAATCGTTACATTGTTGCCAATACTAACACTCTCCTTGATCGTTACATTTTTACCGATATTTATTTCCTTTGGTATCATAACCATAATATCTTCTCCTATAATATTCTAAATCTTACTTTTTAAAACCGATTGATCATTTCAATGACATAATCAATCTCATCCTCTTCCATCCCATAATATAAAGGCAGGCTCAATTCCCTTCTCGCAATTTTTTCTGCAATGGGATAAGCACCCTTTTTGTAACCTAAATCTTCATAAGCCTCCTGCAAATGGATGGCAAGGGGATAATGAATAACCGTTCTGATGCCATTTTCCTGAAGATAATTTTTGAAATCTTCTCGTTTCTCAATAAGAATTGGAAAAATATGCCAGACATGGATGTTTTTATCATCCACAGAGGGCAAAGTGATTTTCGAGTTCTTGATTTCATTCAAATACCGCTGGCTGATCCTCTGCCGTTCTTTGGTCCATCGGTCTAATTCCTGGAGCTTTATTCTTAAAAATCCCGCCTGTAATTCATCGAGGCGTGAATTGATTCCTTTGTAAATATGATGGTATTTCTGATCAGACCCATAATTCCCGATGGCTCTTGCCTTTCCAGCGATTTCTGGATCATTGGTGGTGATGCATCCCCCATCACCGAGGCATCCTAAATTTTTTCCGGGATAAAAACTGAAGGCCGCGGCATGACCCAGAGAACCTGCTTTTTTTCCTTTATAGGTTGCGCCATGGGACTGGGCGGCGTCTTCAATCACCTTTAAGTCATATTTTTTTGCAATCCCAAGAATGGGATCCATATCAGCGCACTGTCCATAAAGATGGACCGCGATAATCGCTTTCGTCTGCTTTGTAATAACCTTTTCAATTTCATCCGGATTAATATTATAGGTTTTGAGCTCCGGCTCGACAAAAACAGGTGTCGCTCCTGTATAGGAAATGGCTAAAGCGGTCGCAATAAATGTGTTGGACGGGACGATGACTTCATCCCCTTCTCCAATGTCAAAGGCTCTTAACAAAAGGTAGAGTCCTTCTAAACCATTGCCGCATCCGACGCAGTATTCCGTCTCGCAATATTCCGCAAATTCTTTTTCAAATTGACAGCACTCTTCCCCGTCAATAAACCAGCTTTTATCATATACACGCTCGAAGCATGCCTGCATGTCTGCTTTGATTTCATTGTGCATGGGGGTGAAGGTACTAAAGGGTATGTTCATTTTTTAATTTCCTTTCAAGTAAACATGACATACTTTTTATTTCTAAAGAGGGTCATAATATTTTATTTAAAAGCCATTTTTTACAGGGTTTTTCTATGATTTCATACAAAATAATCGCAATTAAACTACACACAAACAACGAAAAAACAATTGCCATACTATTTATTTTAAGTATTTCCAAATACTTTTGTGCAAATCTTAAAATATCCCAAACAAAAAATTGAGCTAAGAAGAAAGCATAGGATATTTTGCTTAAATATTGAATCAATTTTGATCCTAAAATTTTAATAAACGTTTTGTTTTTGAGTGTTCCCATATAAAAAATAATAATTGTAAAAAAAGGGATTGTCCAAAAGCCATAATAACTGTAATTTCCTATTCCTAGATAACTCATTAAAGAAATACCGCTAATAAGTGCTACGATACTGAAAAATAATATTCCTTGTTTACATTCTTTTTTTGAGGTATTCATAAAATAATGTGCAATCATTAATCCCAATAAAAATTCCATCAACCGAAAAAACGGATTGGAGTAAACATTATTTAATTTAAACATATGGGCAACAAAAGGTGCAATGCTGTCAAGACCATACATCATCAATGCAATAATAATTAGGTTCTTGCTTTTTATTTGAGAAAAAAGTTTGCTAAAGTATGGAAATAACAAATAACAAAAAGCAATACATGAAATAAACCAAGTTCCATCATTATGTGATATCGTAAACAGACTTCCAAAAAATGTTTGTGTGAGAGTTAGTTCTATCGGTGCGAGTATGATATTTTCTTTTAGCGTTAGTTGATTATACACAATCAAATATAGAATATAGATGACAATGTACAAAGGGTAGATATTCGCAAAGCGTTTTTTATAAAATATTTTAATAGTATCAAGTGTTTCCATTTTATTTTGGGCATATAAATAGTAAAGCGTAAACCCCGACAGCTCAAAAAAAGCTATCATAAAAATTGCTCCATTTTTTATAAAAGGCGTCAGCCATCCATAGGTCAATTTCATATGCACATTAGAATGAAAAAAGAAAATAAACAACGCTGCTAAAATTCTTAATAGATCAAGACCATAAAGTCTGTCTGTCTGTCTGTCTGTCTGTCTGTCTGTCTGTCTGTCTGTCTGTCTGTCTGTCTGTCTGTCTGTCTGTCTGTAATGATTATGTTTTTCTCCATCTCTCCTGTCAATCCCCTTTTGTTTCATTTTAACTTTCCCCAATATTATTTTTAAAAAAATCCTGCGCTTCCTCACAGTATGTCCGGTAATCTCGAATATAATCCCCTTCATCATAATACTCGGAAGCAATAACCATCAGAACACTTCCGGGGGAAAAATTATACATTTCCCGCCAAATCATCGGCCCAATATAAAGCCCTTTAGCTGGATCATCTAAAGTAATAAATTCTTTTTCGTAGGGCGTGCTCACGCTGATCTGCACACTGCCGTTCAGGCAAACCAACACCTGCTGAAGTTCTTTATGGGAGTGAAAGCCCCGGATGGTGTTTTCTGGCACCCTTGTCAAGTAGTAGATGCGTTTGATGTCAAAGGGGACATCTTTAAACCCTTCAATAGGGGTGAGATGCCCCATAGGACGCTCAATATTTTTTGCATCGATGATGTCATTGAATTCAATGATTTTTGTATTGATCATTTAAAAACCTACCTTTTCTTTTTAAAGCTCTTTAATAGGCGAAGGACGTCTTTACCGTAACCGATAAGGATCAGACCAAGTGCCAGTATGACTAAAATGCACAAAGCCCAATAAAGTTTGAAAAACAAACTTAAAACAACAGTCGTCATTAAAACCGAAAGGATCACAAACTTTTTACTGAGCTTGAGCAGCTTCATTTTTGAGGTGACAATCACCACCATCAAAACAGAGACGGCATAACCGACTAAGGTTGAAAGTGAACAGCCGACAATACCGTAAGCACGTATCATGAAAAAGTTCATGATGATATTGACAATAACGCCAACAGCAAGGGCTAATGTCATGTAGAAACTTTTTTTAACCACTAAAAACTGGTTGCCAGCGGTTTGAACAAGCATCAGCAGCAAAGGTGATAGAAATAAGTAAGGGAATACTTCTGCACCTTTGGTATAATCTCCGGTAAACAATAGGTTGAATATCCACTGGTTAAAAGGGATTAAAATAATAAACGCCAAAAATGAAATAATACCTAAGTACTCAAATATCTTAGAGGTTAACTGCACCTGATCATCATCCCGCATGGTTGAAAAAGCAAAGTACTGCCAGCCGCCTGCGAAGGCCTGGTAGATAAACTGGCTAATGGAAGCCACTCGGGCGCCAATAGAATAAATGCCAACCTGTGCCACATCCAGCATATGGGTAATCATAATTTTGTCTGTTGAGTTGAAGGCCCAGTAGATAACAAAAACCGGTAAAAGTGGCAGACCAATTTTCAATAAAGTTTTAGCGATCTCTTTATCATACAATTTAAAGTGAAACTCTTTTTTGTTGAGGATCCAGAAGAATAGCAGGATGCCCAGACTGGCAATTAAATTGCCGTAGATTAATCCTTGATAACCTAAACCAATATAGACTAATAAAATCGCAAGCCCGTAGTATGCAATCGAATTGGATAAACCTGAGACCACGTAGATGGTGCGGCGGTTTTGCATGCGTGTGGGCGCTGAAATAATGTTCCGGTTGGCGGATAAAAAGACGCCGATCGCTGCTGTCACAATGATAAAGGTGCTGTTTGCATCTCCCAAAAAGATTTGTGAAAATGCTTTGTTAAAGATGATCAGAATGAGCATGACCACAAAGGAGGACAGAAGCACAATCTGCATACCAGTTGAGGTGACTTTCATTTTGTATTGTAGGTCGTCTTTTTCGAAGTATTCGCGGAAGATGGCGTCATAAATACCTAGGACGGCAAAGGATGAGCCGAAGTTGATAATCATGTTAAACAAATCAAAACGCCCGAAATCACTAGTATTTGGAAGCATCCGTGTAACGATGGGTAACATTAAAAGGGGTACAATTTTGTTTAATATATTAATAAAACCATAGGCAAAAAAATTTTCTAAAAATAATTTTATTCTATTTTTCATAACGTTAATAATTTATTTTTCAAAATTTTAAATATTAAAACAAAATAAAAGTTGAAATTTTTT